>JACZCT010360836.1_pt1 | contig 12406 bp, 10 predicted proteins | sample 8641871 | NCBI WGS metagenome assembly JACZCT01 (sample SAMN15324604, study PRJNA640507) | soil metagenome | isolation source: monocropping sugarcane control | place: China: Luxin town, Laibin City, Guangxi Province | collected 2019-07-25 | depth 10cm m | reverse complement strand
GTACCGGCTCTTTTAGCAGCTGGCTTACGTTTTGCAGCAGCTTTTTTAGCAGCCGGCTTACGTTTAGCAGTTGTTTTTTTAACTGTGCTACGTTTAGTAGTAGCTCTTTTTGTAGTTTTACGTTTAGCGGCAGCTTTTTTAGCTGGCTTACGTTTAGCAGTTGTCTTTTTAGCAGCTGCTTTTTTTCTTTTCACTACCATAGTGACTCCTTTTTTTGTTTTTGTACTCCATATAATTCTTACTTCAATTTCAATTGTACAAAAAACTGTTTTATGAAATCAACAAAACTGGAAATTTTTTTTAAAAACTAAAAATTAAAAACAAGAGAAGTTCAATTACTATTGCAAAAGTTATATTTTTTTATAAACAGATACAATCATGATAGCCCATTACAGATAGGTTGACATAGCGCTAACAGCGGTTCGCCTTTTTCAGCATCAGATGGGTTGTATGGAAGATTATATTTTTTGTAAAAAGCATTAATAATCTGTTGATATTTTTCGCCTTCAGGTCCTTGTAAGATTGTTGCATGTCTTCCTTCTTTGGCGATAAAAATATAGACATGCTTGTGTCCACATTCGACCAATTTTTTATAAACATTTATTGAACTTGAACATGGAACAAGATGATCTTCTTCAGAACAAATGATCAAAATAGGAATGTCTTGAGATATATTTTTAAGACAATTTGCAGGACTATATCCATAACGAGTATATTTCTTGAAGATAAATTCAGTAACTGTTTCACCATATGATAATGGTAACCAGCTCAAATTTTTTTTATGCATGACGCTTTCAATAACATCTGCCATTGTGTGATATGGTGATTCAAGAATTATTGCTTTCACTCTATCAAGCGTATAACGGCCAGCAAATATGAGCTGATTAGAAGCTCCGCGTGATACGCCAAATAATATGATATCAATATCTTCCAATAGATTTTGTAATTCTTGTACTATTTGATTCTTTATATTTTCGTAAGCCTTATAAAGACGTCCAATTTCATTTTCTTGGCCAAAACTCGTTTCATTATAATTAACGCGATAGAATCTATTGGTTGCATCAGGATAATTGAATGAAACATACGGAGTATTGATCACATATCGTTCGTTATGCTGAAGAACATTACTTTTAGAATATGAGGCAACATATCGATAAACTTGGCTCCATTTATCTGCAATACCATGAGAAAAAAGAGTAATTGTTTTTGCTTGGCACAAGACAGGCATTATAACAAATGCCATAGCTACATAAGCAAAGAAACGATTTTTAATATTCTTCATAGTACTTAATCCTCATGCTCAATTTCATTTCACATGAAGACCCCGTTTTAAGACGTTTTTTAGCTAAATATTGATTGCATCGGCATAGTGATGTTACTGTGCCTGATTCTATAATGGATTTTGTATTCTTAATCCTCTATAATATAATTCTAGCATACAATTAATAATTTTAAACCCCTGAGTGAGCTTTTTATGAAAAAACTGCCTGATATAAAGCACGATTTTTCTGGTTGGTATAATGAGGTTATTTATGATACTGAGCTTGTCAATCATGCTCCGGTAAAGGGTTGCATGGTTATCAGGCCCTATGGATACGCCATCTGGGAAAATATCAAGGATGTGCTTGATGCTCGCATTAAGGCAACCGGTCATCATAATGCCGCATTTCCTCTTCTTATTCCAGAATCTTTCCTCAAAAAAGAAGCTCAGCACGTAGCGGGATTTGCGCCAGAATTGGCAGTTGTTACTTATGCAGGAGGCAAAGAATTAGAAGAGCCATTGGTGATTAGGCCAACCTCCGAAACCATTATTCATTATATGTTTGCCCAGTGGCTCCATTCTTGGAGAGATTTACCTATAAAAATTAACCAATGGGCCAATGTGGTCCGCTGGGAGATGCGTACTCGACCGTTTCTAAGAACAACCGAATTCTTTTGGCAAGAAGGTCACACTGCGCACGAAACACGTGAAGAAGCTATTGAAGAGGTTCACACTATGTTGCAAGAATACGTAAATCTTGCGCAAAATTATATGGCTGTTCCGGTTATAGCTGGTTTTAAAACTGCACAAGAAAGGTTTGCAGGAGCAGATATCACCACAACTATTGAAGGTATTATGCCTGATGGCAAAGCACTCCAAATGGGAACATCTCACTTAATATCGCAATCTTTCGCTCATGCTTTTGAAATGAAATATCAAGATAGAGAAGGTAAAGAATCATATCCGTTTCTTACTAGTTGGGGAGCATCAACTCGTCTTATCGGCGGGTTAATTATGACACATGGCGATGAAAAAGGGTTGGTGTTGCCGCCAAAAGTTGCACCAATTCAAGTGGTGATTATTCCTATATTTAAAGCAGGCATTGATAATTCAGTTATTTTGAATGTAGTGAAAAAATTAGAAAATGATCTTAAAGCAAACAATATTCGTGTACACGTAGATACTGAGGACGGTAAAACGCCTGGTGCTAAATTCTTTAAATGGGAACTGAAAGGTGTGCCAGTTCGTATAGAAATCGGACCTAAAGATATTGAAAATAATCAGGCAATAGTAGTTGATCGTATTGGTCTTGGCAAAAAATCCGTTCAATTATCAGCAATTGTTGATGAAGTTAATCAATTGCTTACTACTATTCAAACTACCCTTTTTGAACGTGCGCAAGCTAAAGTTGAAAGTATGCGCCATAAAAGCGATAACCTAAAAGAATTTGGACCTCAGCTAGAAGATGGTAAGTTCTTCCAAACTAGTTGGTGTGAAAAAGCAGAATGTGAAGCACAATTAAAAGAATATAAGGCAAGCATTAGGTGTATCATTGAAGGGCTTACGTTTAACACATGCTTTGTGTGTAAAGAAGCGAGCACAAAAGATGTAATCGTGGCCAGATCGTATTAAAGAAATACAAAAAATCGGCAACAATTATTTGTTGCCGATTTAATATTTAAACTATAATCCTCGTTTTTTCCACCACTCATCGGTTTTAAACTCGGCAGGAATTTTGTCCATTTGGTTGGTTGTTTTTGGCATATCCAATCCATATTCTTTTTCTAGAATATCAAACCACTCATCGCTTAAGCTTTTTGGTAATTCTGACCCGCACCAAGGGCAGAATTCTATAGTTCGGCAATATGGGCCTTTTAAAGATTTTAAGTAATATTCTCGTGCTTTAGGGCTATAGTTTACATTATAAAGTTCATCATCATTATCGAGCATTGAATCCATATCGAAGCAACAGAATTGTCCTTTATAATTTGTCTTGGCCAATTCTATACTATCTACTATTTCTTTATAATGTTTATCCATATTGTCCTTATAAAATTCTTGAGCAGGTGTACCTATAATATCGTTATGGTGTTGTGTATCAAAGCTCAGTTTGATATAGCAATTTGTTTTGCTTTGTTTGCCTATTTTTACTGGTTTACTGATGAGATGATGATTATTTATATCATAACTTGCAATAGAAGCTTTATTGCGTAATGTATGCAAGCAAAGAGTGTGTATGGTTTCTGATGAGTTATTACTTAAATATATAAGTGTTTGAGGGCCGAATTCATGGCCAATTACCGTGATATAGAAAAAAGTAGAAAAAAGAAGAATGTTTTTTTGAATAGAATATCTCATCGGCTTCTCTTTTTTTCTATTTTAAACTCATTATATGATGACGCACCAACAAGGACAAATTAAAAACTAACTCTTAGCTTGTATCAGAGCAAATACAAAGACGATTCTCTTATTCATAATTTTCATCCTTTTCGCAGCAGCTCGATAGTAGACAATGGTTCACATATCAGTTTTAGGGCGGTTGCTGTATTGGAATTCGCTATTAATGAATAATATCGTAATAAGCAAGTATTCAGCTTGCGGCGATACTTGCAAGCATTTGCTTGTGCATCATATTCCATAAGATTCAATAATAGACTTCGAGGTAATATACGGAATTTATTTTTTAATGTGTAAAAAGAAAAATCATTCCCATAAGAAAAGGGTAGCTTAGATTTTTCATGTTCTGCTATAAATCTTGTAGTACCCCATTTCGATTCAATTTTGTTATTTTCCAAAACAACACCAATATGGCTGGTTACAGGAATAGAAGATGTAACAAAATAAAAGATAAGATCATTTTTTTTAGGATTATTGGTTTGTTTAAAGTACTTAAATAAATTCAATGCTTTAACAGGTGTTAATTCTAATGAAACAGAGGAATTTTTCTTAAATCCTAAAGCTTTGGCAAGAGCATAACCTCCACAGTCATATTTTTCTTCCTCGATAGTTGCTTTTCTTGCCGAATATAAATATTTTTCGGCAATTAATTTTTTCGTAAAAGATTCGACCTTTTTTTGCTGTAATTCATTTTGAAAGAAGCATTCAAGGTCGGCTAAATTTTCTAAAATTTCACGGTCGAGTGATGTGCTCCAATCATTGCGAATATGGTATAGAGGATATTTCGATTTTTTGGCACCAGTATACGTATATTGTTTTAGCATAGCATGCATATTGAGAAATATATTACAAGAAAATAATAAAAATACGATCTGTTTAATCATAGAATCAATTTCCTTAGTAGTATTAATGATTTTTCTATAGTTTATAATAAAGTATGTTGTAAATACACTATAAGATTAAGATAGAGTACCATATGAACCCAAAACAAATACAAACAAAATTTGAAGCATATCTTTTAACTGAAAAGCGCGTAGCAAAAAATACTTTCCTTTCCTATCAAAAAGATTTAAACCAATGTATTGATTTTTTGGAAAGAAATGAGATTCCTTTTGAAAAAATCACGAGCGATGATTTAAAAAAATTTATTCATTATCTCTATGGTCTAAGGCTTTCTGCTGCAAGTATTGGACGTAAGATATCAACTTTAAAAACTTTTTTCGCATATGTAACGATACATTTTGATATGAAAAATCACGCAAAAGAACTGCATATTCCTAAGATAGAAAAACGTCTTCCTACATATTTAACACAAGATGAAGTGGCTAAATTGCTTGCAACTTCGCAAGAAGATCAATCTTCTTTGGGTATTCGCAATTCAGTGATGTTATATGTATTATATAGCTCCGGTATGCGCGTGAGTGAACTGACGAGTTTAAAAATATCTGATATTCACTTTGATACTCGCTTTATTTCTGTTGAAGGTAAAGGTGGAAAGCAACGTATGATTCCGCTTCCTGAAGTAATTATAAATATGTTACATAATTATATTCAAAAGCATGCCTATGCTGATTTTCCGCCATCTATTGTGCCTATATATCTTTTTCCGGTATTGTATGGAAAAAAAATAAAAACTATTTCACGACAATCCTGTTGGATCATTCTGAAAAAAATATGCGAACAAGCGGATATTAAGCGTGCCATATCGCCACATCAATTACGTCACTCCTTTGCAACTCATTTACTAGAAAAAGGCGTTGATTTGCGCTCATTACAAGTTCTTCTTGGACATGAGGGTATAACCACCGTAGAAGTGTATACGCATGTTGAAACATCACAATTACGCAAAATATATGATAAAAAGCATCCGCGGTCATAATTTTGGCAGTTTTTTATTTGTTTTTTTTCTTAAACGAGGTCTCTTCATATAGAATAAAGTGGCATGTGGGGCTAAAAAACATATGATAAAAAACATCCAAGATTATAATCCTAATATGAGGTCCTCGTGTGAAATGAAATGGAACATGGAGTTAAATCTTAAATTATTGTATTGATAAGCTTTTTATTTTTATAACGTTAGTTATACTAAAAAAGATTATTTATAAGGAATTTTTGATGAAAAATACATTTGTCGTAGAACAAAAACCTCTTCTTTCGATTTTGTCTTCTATGCAGCCTATTTGCACAAAGCGTACAACGCTTGATGCAACAACTACTATTTTATTTCAAGTGGGACATAAAGAGTTGGTACTCAAAAGTACTGATTTGGAAATTAGCTTGCAAGCAAGTTATTTGCTCAAGGAAAGCGATATTCATGAGCCACGCATGTTTTTGGTTTCTGGACGCCGCCTTTTTGATTTAGTAAAAGAACTAGAAGGTGATATTTCATTTATTCTTGATGATGCTTCTCTTTTAGTAAAGGCTGGATTAGTAAATGTTGCGCTCAATATTCAGGATGCGCAAAATTTTCCTCCATTTCCTGAACGTATTGAAAACTTAATGCAACTAAGTGCTCCTTTTTTGCTTGAGCTATTGAATAAAGTTGCTTTTTTAATACCACAAAATAATGCCAATACATCTCTTAATGGCTTATTGCTTGAAATATCAGAATCTGATTTAAAAATGACTGCCAGTGATGGTCATTGTCTTGCACAAATACAGACAAATGATTATGCATTGGAGGAATCTCGTAAGTGGTTACTCCCGCGCCGCGCTATTTTTGAAGTTAAGAAAATATTAGAAACAAGTAATGATACTACCATTTTTCTTGGATTATGCGGTAATCAGTTAGTATTTTCTGGTGAATTTTTTAATTTTTTCACTAAATTACTTGTAGATGGCTTTCCTGCATATGCATCAATCTTAGATAAAAATGGTTTTATTCCTGCACGTGTTGAACGCTCATCTTTTATTAAAACATTGCGCCGTTCATCATGTTTGCTTTCTGGACAATTTATTGCAACAACTTTTGCTTTTGGCTTAGAAAAGCTTAAAGTTTCATTACATAATAAAGAAGTGGGTACATTAGAAGAAGAAGTGCCACTTTTTGATTTTTCTGGTGAAGAATGCGATATTCGGTTTTATGCGCCATATTTATTAAATGGATTGCAAGTGTTTCCGGGCGAGCAAATACAATTTTATTTACAAGGCAAATCAAAGCCTATCATTTTTGATGCACAATCAAAACATGAAAATAGTGCTTATTCTTTATTTTATTTAGTTATGCCTGTAGCACAATCACATGAATAGATAAATAGATAATGCAAACTACATTGCAATTAACAAGCATACATTTGAAGGATTTTCGTTGTTTCGAGCAAACGGTTATTGATTTGGATAGCCGTATTGTCCTTATTTGCGGTGCAAACGGCACTGGAAAAACTTCTTTGCTTGAAGCATTATATTATGGATGCTATTTACGTTCATTTAGAACGCATACTTCTCGTGATTTGGTTGCTTTGGGCAAAGAATCGTCTTTTGTGAAGTTTTTGGTCCGTGATGGCGAAGAACACAATAATGTTGATCACACTATTCAGATTGGTTTTACCAATAACAAACGGTTAGTGAAAGTTGATAATAAAACAACCGTTTCGTATAAAGATCTTTTAGCATATTATCGTGTGGTAAGTCTTACAGAAGATGATCTTAAGGTAATACAAGATGGGCCAGAAGAGAGAAGAGCATTTTTGGATTCAGCATTGCTTTTGCATGATGCAGAATTTGTAAAAAGAATACGTGAATATCGTATTGTTTTGGATAATCGCAATGCATTATTTCAAAAAAATAGTATTGATAACGATATTTATTTTATTTGGACCAAAAAACTCTGGGAGCACACAATAGCAATACAAGCTATGCGTAAACAGTTTTTATCGGTATTGGCTGTTGAGATAAACAATATGCTTCATCAATATATTGATCCACAAATAAATATTTCATTGATATATCAAGCGAAAAAGAATAGTGATCTTCCATTTGAAGTGTTTTTGCACAAAAACGCTTCTATTGAAGAGATTTTACGACAGGAAATATATTTCAAACGCTCTCTTTTTGGGGCTCATATTGATGATTTTATGATTAGCCTAGAAGGCAAAAAATCCCGTGCCTATGCCTCAAGAGGTCAGCAAAAAATGATCGTTTTATTAATAAAAATAGCTCAAATTAAGCAACAAATCGCTAAAAATGGTCCTGTTATTTTCCTTTTAGATGATTTTATGACCGATTTCGATGTAGATCGAGGTAAAGCGCTTTTACAAATCCTTTTTGAACTCAATTGTCAGCTTATTTTTACATCTCCAAGGCGCGATAGCACATTGGAAAATGTTCTCACGGCTTCTCAAACAAGCTATAAAATAGTTTCCATTTGAAAATATTAATTCTAGAAAAGTTCTATAATTCATTATTTTTTGACTGCCGAGCATTTTTGATATATATTAATTGATAATTATTGTTGTTTTTTCTTTGAATATCAATATAAATTAATTAAAATAACTTTGACTTTTTTTAAATAACCTTTATTCTTAATAGTGTTAATGCATCAGTGATATACACCACAATTCAACTTAGGCTTCATTACTACTCTCCTTTTTTCCACCACACTGACTTAACCGTTAGTGTGGTGGTTTTTTAATTTATTCTAATTCGAGTTATACTATATCGATCCTGTGTCATTTTTATATTGAGAAACAAATGAAAAATATTTATTTTTTTATGCTATGTATTCCCATGTATGCCCTTGGTGCTGACAAAGAACTTAAAAGGGATATTAATATCGCCCTTATTACTCATCATTTACCATATGATACTCAATTAATGCGATTTTTAAATTCTCAATCAACAAAGCGGCTTCCCGTTTTTACCGAAATAACACAACAACGTGATCAACCTGCGGCAGTTGTTACAAAATTACCAACTCCGGCCTTTCCTATTTCTCACACACAAGTAATCTCTCAACCAAGATATGTTATACCGCCAAAAAGGAGTGACGCTGAAAAAGATCCAAAACAAGATAGAAAAAAAGACATTTTATCTTTTATTACTTTAAAAAATACTAATGCCAGAAAGAGCTTTAAAGATGGTTATACTTTGTACAATAACAAAGGAATGATCGCTGAAACTAGAAAACAAGGCTCTCGATCATTTTCTGCAAAAGATGTTTCTCGTGTTATTGTTCATGATGATTTAACAATAGATATTCTTCTTAAAAGTGATATTTTGAAAAAATAATTGCTTATTTTATGTGCTATAAAAAAAGAGATGAGGATTTTCCTTCATCTCTTTTTTTGGGATAGTTCTATGCCTTATCTCCTCTTTATCATCTAATTATAGCCTACTTGAAATTATTTATTTTTTTGCTACACTAAAATTAATAGGGGGGCCAATATTTTATGGTAAAAAAACTGATTGCTTTATTTTTTCTTACTTTTATCTATGGATCGAGTTTTAGTATGGATTGGATGAAGGCTATTTGCTATCCTCATGATGCATTGTCCAATCATTCTTCTTCTGGTCATTATAAGCGTAGGGTTGTTGAAACATTTAAAGATCCTGAAGTACAAGAATTTCTGAGGGAATTTCAACCACCAAAGGAAATACTATCGGCTTTTAGATATGCGGATACAAAAAATCAACCTGAAGCTTTAACAAAAACAGCTGAAGGAGATGTATTTCTTCTTAAGTATAGCGATCCTGTTAGTCGTGTTGTATGCGTAAAAAGGATGGAAGAAATCATTGAGCGCGAAAAATATACAACTATTTCTGTGCCTAAAAAATATCTTTTCTTAAGCCATGATGGAAAACGTCTGGTATGCGCATCAAAAAAAATTATTCCTACTCAAAAAAAAGAAATCATTATAGATGATAAGCAGACAACTGAATTTCTAAATATAGCTTTAAAAACTGGTTTTGATGATTTTCACGAAGGTAATTTTATGATTGATGAAGCTGGAAAAATAGTATTTATAGATACAGAAGCGAGATCTTTTATCCCTAAAAATCTTAATAATGATAGATCCGTTGGTAATTATGCATTCTCTACGCATCATTTTCTTGTAAAAGATCGTTATAATTTCAATAGAAGAGATAGAATGTCTGGGATTGATTTTACCTTAACAAAAGATGCTAGGCGTTATTTAAAGAATAAAAAGACTGAATATCTCCATAACTCAGATATTTGTGATTCTATTTTGGAAAAAGCTGAATATGATAGTACAGATCTTAATCTTTCAAAAATTTTACCTTTATTGGCTTCAAAAGTTTTGCCTTCGTGAAGATCATCAAATTCAGTATTATTTTGAATATCAAAAAAGAGATGAGGGTTTTTCCTCATCTCTTTTTTTGTTTCTAACTCTATATTTCATGATTGACTTGTTATTTATATTCTTTCTTGTTATTTTCCGAAAAAACAAAAGGAAAATAATGATAAAATTTATAATTGAGACATTTTCCACGATTCGTATTCTTTTTCTGATAATTTCTTTTTTTTGTAATCTCATTGATGGTTCGATTCATAATGAGCATTTATTGGCCGTAGTCATCATGGTCAAAAACGAAGTGGATGTTATTATTCCCACATTAAAACCATTTGTTGACGCAGGCATTCATTCATTTTTGGTCTATGACACCGGTTCAACTGATGGAACGCAACAGAAGATAAATGATTATTTTGCAGAGTGTGGCATCTTGGATGCTCATATTATGGAAGAGCCTTTTGTGGATTTTGGCATATCGCGTAGCCGTGCATTGGATTTAGCAGAAGACATTTTTACCGATACAACATTTTTATTAATGCTTGATGCAGAATGGTATATCCATAATGTTCATGAATTGCTTAATTTTTGCAGAGCGCATAAAGATTATATTGCTCCAGGATATACGGGTAGCTGTTATTTAATGCATCTTTTTACTGTTGAAGATTCTATCGATAATTATGTAATACGTCTTATGCGTCGTGGACATAATGTCCGTTATGAGGGACCAGTTCACGAAACTATTAGTGATAACCCAAGTGGTATAGTACCAGATATCGTTTATTTTGAATATGCACCACAAAATGATGGTAAAAAAAAATCAAAAGATCGTTTTGTTCGCGATTATGAATTGTTGAAAAGAAAATATGAAAAAGACCCAACTAATACCAGGGCTTTATTTTATTTAGGTCAAACGTGTCAGTTTCTTGATGATTGGCACCAGGCAATTTTTTTCTATCAAAAGAGATTAGAGCTTGGCGAATTGAATGAAGAAAAATATTTAGCTGCATATCGCATAGGCTATGCAATTGAATATATTATAGGAAAATTGCAAGACAATAATTCTACTCAATTGTATACATGGGAGAATGCTTTGCATTACTATCTCAAGGCACACCAGATGATACCTCATCGTGCCGAACCGTTATTTAGGATAGCGTGTCATTATATTCGTACTAACCAACATGCGGTAGCTTATTTATTTGCTGTACGCGCAGCTCAGTTACCATTTCCACAAATGGATGGGCTTTTTGTTGAGAAAAAAATATATGACTATTTGCGGTATGATATTTTGGGACAATGTGCGATTTATGCAGGTGAAGTAATAATTGGAAGGAATGCTGTTCTGAAAGCAATGGAAACGGCTCCTCATGATCCATGCTTACATCATAATTTGGCAATTTATAATCAATATATTTAAAATAAGGAGTTTTTTGGCAAAAATTTATATGTCTTCAATTGATAAAATGAGTGTATATTAAAAAAAGGAAGTAGTATGAGAAAGCTTATTTTTTCTCGTCTTTTATCATCATGTATGGTATTTGGATTATCATTGTCTTATATACCCTTAGGGGCAATTGTCGGTTCAAGCAAAGATATATCTGCAGGAGATGCTCTTCGTTATATTTATCTTGGTAAAGAACTCAGTAATCTTTCACAGATCATAGATCAAGCAAGTTTGCTCGATGAAAATGAAGATTCCTTATTGCGTGCAATGAAAAAATACATCGATAGTGGTTCTCTTATTGCAGAATACGAAGAAGTAATTGAAGCACTAGGGCAAGCACAACATGTAATTGAAAATAATATTCATAGAGCAAATCGAGATACAACTAAAAATCAACTGCTTTTGGAAGTTACAGAACTGATTGAACAGATAATGGATGGGGCATTATGTGTTGATTTGGATTCATTAGAAAGAGGCGGTGCACCAAAAGGATGTTGCATAGCCGCTTCAACGGATTTTAAACAAAAAGATTGCAACGGTATAATAAATTGTTGTCGCGTTTTGCTCATTAATAAAGAATTACAAGTTTGTGGAAATGCCTTATTTAGAGGCGATGTTAAAATTAAAGAAGATCTGTGCGTTGGCGGAGACCTTAAAGTTAATGAAGATGCAGTATTTAAAGAGAATGTCAAAATTAAAGGATCATTAACTGCTGCCGATGCATTTATTAGTATTCTTGATACAACTATTTTATCCGTAGATAATGGCTTTATTGATAATCTTTCCGTAAATGATCTGGTTGTTTCTAGTTGCATTGAGAATTTATGTGTAGATAATTTATCAGTAAATGATCTGGTAGTTTCAAGCTGTATGGATTCTCTCTGTGTGCAAAATTTCTCCGCAATAGATGCTGTGATTGATAATTTAATAGTAACATCAACTATCCTTGATTCTATTATTGGTGATTTGACTGTTACTTCAACAGCAACAATTAATGATGCAATTATTCAGAATGCAACGATAACTGATTTAGTCGTTTTAAGTTGCATGGAT
>JACZCT010228214.1_pt1 | contig 12421 bp, 10 predicted proteins | sample 8641871 | NCBI WGS metagenome assembly JACZCT01 (sample SAMN15324604, study PRJNA640507) | soil metagenome | isolation source: monocropping sugarcane control | place: China: Luxin town, Laibin City, Guangxi Province | collected 2019-07-25 | depth 10cm m | reverse complement strand
CAAGGCTAAGCCGGCTCCTAAAAAAACTATCAAAAAAACAACTAACAGCGTCGATTTGCATAAAGAGATTATTGGGGAATTTATTGGGAAATGCAAACTCAACGGCATGCTCAGCTATGAAGAACTTATTGCTTTTGGTGATAAGAATAACGTAACCGACGCAGAAATTACCGATATTTTACGTGTTCTTGAAAGAGAAAATGTTGAACTTGTCACGCAAGAAGAACTTGAAGGTGACGAACTTAAAAAAGACGATATCGAAGAGCTGGAACCTTCTCGATTGAAACTTAAAACCAAACTTGAAACATTTGGTCTAGAATCAGGGGAGTTTGAGGAAGAGGAAGAAGAAGCTGATGAAGAAGATGATGATGGCGAAGTAAAACGTGAAGCTGAATCGAGCGTTGCCGATAGCGTTAAGTCATATTTACGTGATATCGGAAAAATACCTCTTTTAAATAAAAAAACAGAAACTACTATTGCTGATCAGATATCCCAAAGTAAAAATGACAGTATAGAAGCTATTTCTCGTTTTCCTTTCTTGCATAAAGAGTTCGTGCAAATGGGTGAGAAACTTGAAAAAAACATTCTCAACTTAAAAGATATTATTCAATTTTCTGAATTTGATGAAGATAACATCCCTAAAGTTGAAGAAGAAAAGCGTGAATTACTCAATACCATCAACTCCGTCAGTAATTTAATTCAAAATGAAGAAAAAATTTATCATACATACCGTAGTCAATTAGCAGATCCTAAGAAAAAAAAGGAAATGCTTGAGGCGGTGAAAGCTAATAAAGAAAAAATTGGTGAAACAATTCGTATGATCAGGTTTTCTAATAAACTTATTAGAAAATTCTGCAAACGGATTGAAAAATATATCGCCAAATTCCATGAGAAAGAAATTGTTGCACGAGAATCAGAACAACAATTGAAAGTATATAAAGATCTTCCATCTTTAACGCCAACTCAAAAAAGTGAAATGGAAGAACTTGAATCATCTATGCGTGCTGCGGCTAAAACGCTCAAAAAGCTTGAAGTTGAGATCGGTTTACCAAAAAGCCTTATTTTAAATTATTATAATCAGTTAGTACTTGGTCAAAAACAAGATAAGATAGCCAAAGACAACCTTGCTAAGGCAAACTTACGTCTTGTAGTTAATATTGCTAAAAAATATGTTAATCGTGGATTGCATTTCTTGGACCTTATTCAAGAAGGTAATATTGGCTTAATGAAAGCTGTAGAGAAATTCGAATTTGAACGTGGCTACAAGTTTTCTACGTATGCTACATGGTGGATTCGCCAGGCTATCACTCGTGCCATTGCTGATCAATCTCGTACCATTCGTGTTCCAGTACATATGGTTGAAACGCTGAATAAAATCAACAAAATTAAAAGAACCTTTGTTCAAGAAAATGGTCGTGAACCGACCTATGCAGAACTAGCAAAAGAGCTTAATCTTGATGAGAAGAAAATTAAAAATATCATCAAAATCTCAAAAGAACCTATCTCTTTGGAAACTCCTGTTGGCGATAGTGAAGATGCCTATATTAAAGACTTTATTGAAAACGATAAAGAATCTTCACCAGCCGATACTGTCGCTAGTTCAGACTTAAAAGATCGTGTACGCGAAGTTTTAAAAACACTTACCCCACGAGAAGAAAAAGTTCTTAAAATGCGCTTTGGAATCGATGTTGCATCAGAACATACTCTTGAAGAAGTTGGCAAAGATTTCTCTGTTACTCGTGAGCGTATTCGACAAATCGAAGTAAAAGCTCTTAGAAAACTTCGTCATCCATCACGCAGTAAGAGACTTCTTGCGTTTTTCGAAAAAGAAATGGAAGATAAAGAAAACCTTGATGAAAACGAGTCTGATGACGATTTGGAAAGTGATGGTCAAGAAATTGATGACGAAAATGATGATGAAGAAGAAAAATAAAGAAAGGGTTAGCATATATGGAACCTTATAGTCAGCTGATTACCCCCTTTATTTTATTGTGTATTGCACTCTGTTTTCGTGCGACACTTTCCTTTCTGGAGACAAGCATCACTGCTTTGCGTCTCTTCAGACTTAAGGAGCTTGCCCATTCAGTAACACAATATCAACCGTTACTGCAGACTTTAGAAAAAAGTCCACAACGCGTATTAATCACTATTATTGTTGCAAATAGCTTTGTTGATGTATCTGCAGCATCGCTTGCGACATTTATTATGAGTACTATTTTTACTCATATTGGTCTTTCAAGCGGTTTTGGATTTACCCTTGGTATTATGTTCGCTTCTTTAGGCATTGTTATTTTTGGTGAGATTTTACCAAAAAGTTTTGCACGAGTACGTAGTGAACAAGCATTCAAATCAGTTTTATGGTTGATTAATTGTGTTTACTACACCTTGCGCCCTTTTGTTTCTGCTATTGTAAAATTCTCGGATTACGTCATGTATAAAATTGGCGGTGATGAAGCGCTTGAAAGCTCATCGCAATGGATTTCATCTGAACGAGAAATTCAATTCTTGATCAATTACATTCATGAAAAAGGTCTTTTGGAGATTGAAAAAAGAGAAATGCTTCAAAACGTTTTTCAATTGGGAAACACTCCGATTAAAGAAGTTATGATTCCTGATAAAAAAGTGCTATCTCTTGAAGTGAATACTCAAATGGATGCAGTCTTTGCCTTTTTCTCTGAGCACTCATATACACGGATTCCTGTATATGAGGGCAAACAGGATAATATTGTAGGTATGGTCCATCAAAAAGACCTTTTCATTATGTTTTCAAAAGGCACAAAAAAAACATTACGGCAAATTATTCGTCCTCTTATGTTTGTACCGGAAAACATGAAAGTCATCGATCTATTAGGTAAATTTCGTGAAAAACAACTACACATGGCAATGGTTATTAATGAACAAGGTATACTTACTGGATTAGTAACCCTTGAAGATCTTATTGAAGAAATTGTGGGAGAAATTAGTGATGAACACGAATCAACCATTGGAAAAATAATGCCAATGGGAAAAGATGAATGGCTTGTTGATGCCACCATCACACTCGAAGATTTGGGTAAGTTTTTGGATATCACCTTTGTGAGTCAAGGCTCAGTTTCTTTAGCAGGATTTTTAGCAGAATTACTGCAACATATTCCTCAAAAAGATGAAAAAGCTACGTATAAAAACTTCTTATTTCAAATACAAAAGGCAACTCCGCTTCACGTGCAATTTGTACATATCTTCAGAAAAAAATAAATAGAAAATACATTTTTCTTGAAAATGCATAAAAAAAATCTCCATTATATCAAAAAGATATAAAGGAGATTTTTTTATGAAAGCTATATCACTTATTTTTTTAGCATCGAGCTTATTACTAATAACTTTCCCTTGTGCGAGTAAATCAAAAGAAAAACCTCAGCACAACGCTTCTTCAGAAAATGATCTTTTTGAAGAATACCAGGAAGAAGAGCCCCATGCATATCAGCCCAATCCCGTTATTCTCGATGGCGTAGGACAAATCATGAATGGTGCGCTTTCTATTGCTCAAAATCCTCACAGTCGTCCTAATATTGGACATTCTGTTGCAGCAATGATTTATGGAATCATGAGAATTATTGTTGAAAAAATTACGCATAAAAAAATGCATCCGGATCATTTAAAAGCATTAGAAGAATGTTGTGATGAAATATGCACTGATATTAGCAAAGAAATAACTGAAATTATGGCCACAAAAAATTATATGCTTGAATAAAAGATTAAAACATCATTTTTTGCTTTTTTCATCAATTTTGATAAAATTCAAAATTGAATCACTAAAAAAAGAACAGAATAATGGACAATATATCTTTTAAATCGCCATTTTTTATTATCAGCATCATTATATTTTTTGAATGCTTATATTCAGCGGAGAAAAAAGGCAGACCTCGCATGCCTACGCCTCCTCCCAAATCTGCAATCACTACAACTCAAAAATATATTCCTTATGAAAAATGTAATAACCATATTTATATTGAAGTTATGCAACCAGTCAAAGCAACCCCTATTGGCGTAAGATATTTTACTCGAAACCAAGGGTGTATTCCTGGAGACTATTTTAACATTGAAACCATAACTCCTTTAGCTCATATTCGTAATAATCCTTATTCATGTTCAGTGAAAAGAAAATTAGATGGAACATCTCTGGTTACTTTTACTTATAGATCATCAAGCGCAATTATTTCAGCTCAGGCAAGCGATACTTTTTTAGTGCACCCTGAACATAATAAACAAATTGCTATAACTAAAAGTGGATCCGATATTATTGTTGCTCAATTTACTGTCACATAAAACAGGTATATACATTGATGAAATATTTTTCTTTATTATGTGTATTTTCGACACTCACCGTTTTCCCTAGCCAAATGCGCTTGGATATTCATAATATATCTAATCAGCCTATTATCATAGGTTATAATGATATTAAAGGACTTCAGTATAAAGAAATAAAAAATGATACTTTTATCACCATGTTTATACAAAAATCATCTCAACAACCTGAATTACTAATCTCGCTTAAAATAGGCAAAAAACCATTAAAACATTATATTACTCCTGTGCACTGCACTTATCGTAAATTTACTATTAATCCTGATCCTGAAATTATAAAAGCGCAGAAATTACATAAACAAAAAAGAAGAGTGCGATTCAAGTGAATAAAAAATCCCGGTCTAAAACCGGGACTTATTTTTAAATATAATAATTGTATATAGCTATTTTACCTTCTCAAACAACTGCTTGATAGTAGCCAATGATCCTATCATTGAGCTAGCTTCGTAAGGGATAACCACTAGCTTATCATCTTTTCCTTTTACCATTTCAGGCAAAGCTTTGACATATTGCATTGCAATAAGATAAGGAAGTGGATCGCTATGTGCAGCTTCTTGCAACATTGAAATGGTCTTGCTTTCAGCTTCTGCTATTTTAATACGTGATTGCGCTTGGCCATCAGCTTCTAAGATAGCAGCCTCTCTGATACCTTCAGCTTCTAAAATTGCCGATTGTTTTTTACCCTCTGAACGCAAAATCATCTCACGGCGTTCACGCTCAGCACGCATTTGTTTTTCCATAGCTACGCGAATATCTGCAGGTGGATTAACTTCTTGCAATTCAACACGATTTACTTTCACGCCCCATTTATCGGTTGCTTCGTCTAGAATTTCTGTTAAACGAGCATTGATGGTATTACGAGATACCAGTGTTTCATCTAAATCCATTGATCCAATAATATCACGCAAACGTGTTTGCGTGTATTTTTCAATTGCTTCAGGCATATTATTAATTTCATATACTGCTGCTTTAGGATCAGTAATCTGATAATAAAGTAATGCATTAATTTCCATTGTCACGTTATCTTTAGTGATAACATTTTGCTTAGGGAAATCATATACTGATTCACGCAAATCAATACGATCTAACACTTGGGTAACGTTATAATACCGTTTACCATTGCCTTCAGATTGCATAAACGTCCAAACAATTTTGCGAGGTTGTTCGATAAAAGGTACCACAATATGCAATCCTGGCCCAATAATGCGATCAAATTTACCCAGACGCTCAATAATCATCACTTCTGCTTGTTGAACTAGGTATACCGATTTTGATAATAAAATGATCAAAAAGAGAAATATTATTCCGAAAACAATTGCCGTTCCATATAATGTAAACATAGTAAAGTTCCTTTATTTTTATATTTTTTTTACTACAACGTGTGCGCCACGTACGTCTACCACTTCGATAATATCACCGATAAGAGCTTTATCATCATGATGTATAATACGCGCAGCCCACACCTGACCGCCTATGGTAACTAAACCTGGTTTTTCGCTAGTAATATCTTGTTTTACTACGCCTCGCTTACCTCTTAAGACATAGAAATTTGTATGCTGAGCTGGACGATTTTTCCCTGCCCAACGACGTAAAACATATAACGAAACTATAGTAGTGCCAAAAAATACTAGAATTTGAATAATAGTAGATTCTGTTATACAAGTTGCCGCAGCTGCAGCTAGGCCACCAAAGGAAAATGATAAAAAGTAGAAAAGTCCCGGATGACCTATTTCAATGATCAAAAATAAGAATGCCAGCATTAACCATGCATATAAAGCCTCACCATGAAAGGGGCTCTTAAAGATAGTGTGTAAAATACTACGCACCGTGTAATATATATTTATCATAACGAGCCTCCTGAGGCTAAAGATATAAACTATGCCCTCAGTATAGGGTAAAATTATTATTTTTCAAATAAATTTTATGAAAATCTGAAATTATTGTTTTAAAAGATTCGAAAATTCTATGCTAGAAAAAAGAATGTGGATAAGAAGTATTTTTCAATGAAAAAAAAGTTACCTATTTCATAAAATATCCCTTAGACTAAGTTATGATATATGTTACAATTATAGTATAAAACCATCATTTTAAAGTCTATATTTGAAAAAAAGGATTATTAACATGTTGTTTACACCACCACAAACACCTCCAAATAACCGACCAATCGTTACCGTTTGGATTCACGGCACTAAAGCTGAAGGGTCCTTGCCCGCTCCTGTTGCGCGTCTGGCAAAAAGAGTCCGGAATGCCATCTTCCAACATAAGCCCGGCCTTAATCATGCAAGCAGCTTTAATCAATATAGTTATGAAGCCGTTCGAGCGTCTATACTGGGAACTACTCAGCCAACTCTTTTCCAATCAGAGTACATGTATTCCTTTGGATGGTCAGGCGAACTTAATCAGATTGCCCGCAAAAATGCCTCACAAGAACTTTTTGATGGTTTAAAACTATTGCACCATGATATTTTACAAAAGACAGGCCTGGAGCCGGAATTTATTCTTATTGCACATAGCCATGGTGGAAATGTAATTCTTCATTTGGCTGAAATTAAAGATCCATATGGATTTAATTTGGTCATCTCCAAAGCTATCCTTCTTGCATGTCCTGTACAAAAAAACACCGCTCATTTAATTAATTCTCCTGTGTTTAAGCGTATCTATTCACTTCATTCCCATACAGATATGATCCAAATTGCTGATATGCAAGGACTGCGCAAAAAGAAACACGAACGCAAACCATTCTTTTCCGAGCGACACTTTGATGTACATCCCAAACTAGTACAAGCACTTATTCGGTGGAAAAACTGTCCGACATGGCACGAACAAGATAGTATTATCGATGAAATTATGCTCAAACATCTGACCAATGGCATAAAAATGATAAATATGATTAAAAAGAATCGAGGACTCTTTCATGTGGAATTTATTTTATTACCATTCATTCGCCATTTGAGCTCTATTATCGCGCGATTAGATGATCTTTTTGAAAAAGGTGCCCAATGCGCATGCCACAAAAATGATGATATTATTATTGAGCTATGACATAAGATTTTTTATTTTTGATCTTTCTTACCCTTATCCTGAAGTCCCCATGCGCAACAACCTATCCTACGACGAGTCCGACGAAGTTTTAACGAAGATCGGAAGCTTCATGCGAAGTAGGAAATTAAGTTTGAGGTATAGATCACGATATTATTATTAGATCTCTTTCAAAACGACAGAGTTTATTATAAGATTAATTCCATTTGCGCGCTCATCCTGACGTGTCCGAAGAAGCGTTCTGACCCCATCTTCATTCTTCAAATGGGGACTCCAATGAAGAGAAGCGAAATTGGGGTTTCTATTTCAGAAAAAAATAAAAGGTTGCCGTTTGGGTATATATAGTTGGCAAGAATGCTCTGGTTTTGATTTCGAAAAATCTTGACATTATCAATCCTTTTTTCATATAGCTGATACTAATAATACTACCTAAAAGCTCTAAATACAGGGTCCCCCAATCAAAATACAATTGAGATTGGGGCTATAAGGTTGGTAATGAAAAAAGATCTTATTTCTCTTTTCATGAAATTTTCTCCTCTGATTATACTCATATCTTTACCATCATGCGTCCACCGCAAGCAAATCGATAGACAAAAATTGTTTATCGATGCAAAACCAATCGAAAAAGATATTGCCAATACCATACAAGCTCCTCCTATCACCATTTGGGTTCATGGAACACTCATATTGCGTAAGCCTTCATATCATCTTGTTTTTGAAGATAAAACATCTTTGGTTCCTATTCTAACTCTTCCTGATAATCATCATTTTCATCAACTTGCAAGCATCATTGCTCAACACAATTCTGCAGACTTTCCTCTTGAAGAATTTTATATTTTTAGCTGGTCTGGCAAATTACAAGAACAGGAGCGAAAAAACGCGGCCCATAAATTGTATAATGAGATAATAAGTCTCAGCTCAACATACCGGCAAAAATATGGCCAAGAACCAATTATTCGTATCATTGCTCATAGTCATGGTGGAAACGTAACTCTTAACATGGCAAAAATAAAAAACTCTATAAATCCTTTTTCAATAGATTCGCTGATATTACTGGCCTGCCCCGTACAAGAAAGAACAAAACATCTTATCTGCACGCCTATGTTCAAAAGAGTGTATTCGCTTTATTCTAGCCTTGATTTTATCCAAATCCTTGCGCCTCAATTTAAGCTAGCGTGCACCACAGAACGAGGTAACACAAAACATAAGAAACATTATCACATTCCTCCCTTTTCATCGCGCCTATTCCCCACCTATAGTCATTTGACTCAGGCAAAGATAAAAATAAATGATTTTCCCATCTCCCACACACGCTTTTCGACCAAGGAATTTGCAGCCATTTTGCCTATAATCCTGCGTAAACTTGATACATGGCATCTACAAAGCCTAGCTCATAATACCATTTCCAAACATAAGCTCTTATGTATCCACAAACCAAAATCAAATTGCTAATTTGAATTATGTTGATATAATTATAGTGTATTTAATTTATTAATCGGCTATATTTGCCCAAAAAAATTGAACGTAATCATGAACTTTTCTCTCAAAAATGTCCTGCTCAAGAATCTTACCTGCTTTTTGGCATGCTCTTTATTATATCCGATAAAAGCTGCGCCATTACCGTGGTATCATACCTATTTTCACAAAAAAGCTGGAGTGCATTATGCCCAAAACAGTTCTTTAATAGATTTTGCTCAAAAAATAAGATATGCAGCTCGCATACTCTATTACCGTACAAGCCATAGAAAAAATGAATTAGATCAAGCTATTTTGAATATTGAAACAGAACTAAAAAGATTCGAACTGATGCTTTCAGAACAAGAAGAACAAGCTTTGCTTACCATCAAGCAAAAATATGCCATAAGTAATGAAATATGGCATAAATATTTGTACGATGTAGAAAAAATAAAGAATAGTTACCGATTAGCAATGGCAAAACCTCATAAAGAAGTAACGCACGATTCCGCCATCCCTGCTGAAATACAAGATATGCTCGTTATGTTTTTAAAGGAAAATAACATCAATCCTGAAAGCATCGACTTTATAATGAGTAATGAAGAGCAAGCGGAAAATGAACCAAACACTCTCGCTCTTACTATATTATACACTTCAACAGAGAACATTCAAAACCGTCTCATTATTTCGCAAAAGTATATTCCTGCAGAAATTATCATCTTCCCTTCTTTGCTGCAAAAACCACGTGAAATACAAATAAGCACTTGCGCTCACGAGATTCAGCATCTGGTATTGCAACACCCAATATCATTGTTAATATTATATGAATATCTTGCTCATTATTGTTCTATTGAAAAAACAGAATTTGAACAAACTACTGAATATTACCAATTGGTTCAAATATATGAAGCCCAAGCAGAAATACTAGCAGCCATTGCAAATCCACATACCGCTCGCGCTATGAAGGCAGAACGCCAAGAATTTTATTATCCAGATCATTTATATGAAGAGCATTTTTATCACCTAAGTACCATTGATATGCTTTGGAAACTTCATGATAAACTTGAGGCTTTATATTTTACTAATGAATATTTTTGACTCGATAAGCAAATCTACACCATCAGTTCAACTATTGTAAGACTTTCAATATGTCTTTTTTTTCAAAATGTATATAATCCAGCTAATTTTAAAGTACACTAAAATAAGTGCCGGAGTTTATTTAATGACAATTATGGGAAAATTGGCTATGAATCTCTCTACCAAAAGCATATTCCTTGTTCTATCAATAACGCTCTCTATGCCCATGTTTGGCATGATGGATAGAATCAAAAATTATTTATATAGCCTTTATGAAAAACCGGCTGTTTATAAAGCTGGCGTAAAAACTATTGACACCGGAGCAAGCTCCATGTCTCAATTCGCCACTTGGTTTGATTATATTACCCGCAGAAGAGAAACCTCTGCACAAAAAAACCGTCGCCTCCAAGCACAAAATCAAATCATAGATCGCAGACTTAAGCAGATTGAAGAAAACCTCAAAATAGAAGAAAAGCAGACTATTGCTAATTTATATAAAAGCTTGGGGCTTAACGAAAACCAAATAAAAGAAGTTAACGCTTACATAGAAGCAGAAAAACAATTCGAAAAAGAATATATGTCACGACCGCATAAAAAAGCAATTAACAAATATAGCTTATCTGGAGAATATCTACCCCTCTTTAAAACTGCTGAAGTCGATCCTCAAAGCGTAAAGGTCTTACGATTTCCAGGAATCGAAATTTCACCTCTCGATGATAAAGAGAGCTTCTTGGGCTTTGCTTACGGTATGAAAACAGAACCGAAAAAAGATTCCTCCGAAAAAAAAGTTATTAGTCCTCCAATAATACGGCTTGAACCTATTGTTGAACATATGCCTGAAATACATAAAAAAAGCACAATAGCTCATGAGTTAGGGCACGTGTTATCACAACATGGCACAACAAAGGAAGCGCTTATCACTGGTTTGACTTCTATTGCAAATATCTCTAAACCAAAGATAATATACAATAAATACTTTGAACAATTACGCACAATTCATGAACGGCAAGCGGAAATTTTACATAAAAATAAAGAATTTGCTGAAATAATGAGGAAAACACGTGATATGAGCGACGATGACGCTAGTTATTACGCAGATCAACTCTTTCTAGGCCACTACAAACAATTAGCAGAAATAGATGAATTACATAAACTTAAAGATAAATTCAGAGATTATAAACCCATTCCGGTACAAAAGATAGAACCACTCCAACCAATGAACTTTAATTCCTCTGCACAGCCTTTACAATCGCTGCAGCATCAATATCTTCAAAAGCCAAAAGTTCTTCCGGTTTACCCGAACGTGGCAAGCGGCCAACAGCAAGTGATTGAATAAAAATATTTTCATTACGCACAGCGCTCAGTACAGCTTCTCCAATACCGCCTTCTGGATAATGATCTTCTACCGTGATGATTTTATTTCGAGATGATTTTGCAACAGAAATGATTGTAGCCGCATCGAGCGGCTTAATAGAATATAAATCAATGACGGAGATAAAAACATCGTGCTGAGATAAAATATCATACGCTTTAAGCGCTTCGTATAAGGTCACGCCCGCAGCAATAATACATGCAATATCATGCGGCGATTGCCGCAATACCTTACATCCGCCGATCGGAAATTCTTCATCATTATCATACACCACTAATGTTTCCATACGCGTAGTACGTAAATAACTAATGCCATCGTTGTAACGCGCCATTTGTTCAACTAATTTGTGTGTGCTTACCGCATCGCTTGGATAGAGCACTATAGAATTGGGCAAACAGCGCATCATAGCGATATCTTCTAATCCCATTTGTGATGGTCCATCTTGACCTATAGAAACGCCACAATGTGAACCTACTAAACGCAATGCAGCACTGCCAATTGCAGCCATACGAATTTGATCATGCGCACGAGACATAAAACAACTGAACGTTGAAATAAAAGGTATTTTTTTTCGGCACTCAAACCCAACGCCCATGCTCACCATATTTTGTTCCGCTATAAAACATTGAAAAAATCTTTCAGGATGGAGATTTTCAAAAATTTCTGCATATGTTGAGTTTTTTACTTCTGCATCAAGGCTTACAATTGCCTCACATGAATCACCAAGCAATGCCAATGCAGTGCCATATGCTTTTCGCGTGGCAACCATATCTGTTTTTTTATAAGTACATGCAGGGATTTCAATGATGGTGCTTGCACCAGTATAAGCAGCAATAGATTTTTGTGGATGTTTTGGCTTCCAATCAAAGTTATTATTATAATGCGCAGCAGAAGGAAATTTTTTCTCTAACTCTTGCAATGCTTCTTGTTCTTTTTCACCCGTAAATGCTTTTCCATGAAATCCTTGAAGACCTGCAACTTTATCAACACCATACCCTTTTATTGTTTTGGCAATAATCATAATGGGTTTGCCATGTACATGACGAGCTTTATCAATAATCTTGATTAATGCTGGCATATCATGACCATCAACATCAAACACTTGCCAGCCAAAAGAGCTCCACATCTGAGTAT
>JACZCT010081926.1_pt1 | contig 12463 bp, 19 predicted proteins | sample 8641871 | NCBI WGS metagenome assembly JACZCT01 (sample SAMN15324604, study PRJNA640507) | soil metagenome | isolation source: monocropping sugarcane control | place: China: Luxin town, Laibin City, Guangxi Province | collected 2019-07-25 | depth 10cm m | reverse complement strand
TCGCGGCGCTCCACCTCGCTCATCGCAGCCTCGTCGGCGGCCTTGCGGTCGGTGACGTAGGACTGGAGAGCGTCGAGCGTGTCGAAGCCGAGCGTCGACAGCAGCGCCGAGGTCGCTTCGCTTGAGCCCTTGGCCTTCTCGGCGTCGATGAGCCGCTGGAGCCCGTCGAGGTCCGGCTGTGCGGCAGCGGGCGCGGGGGCTGGTGCAGGCTCTGGTGCGGGCGGCGTCGGGTCGCCGTCGGCGCCACCGGCGACATGCGGGAACCAGCGGCCTGCGTCGTCGATGATGAGCGCGTCGAAGCGGACGCCGGACGGAAACGTCTTGGTGTGGGCGGTGGTCATGGCGCTCATCGTCCGGGCCGCGTTGGGGCGTCGCCGGGATGCAGACGCAACGCGTCCGCGGGAACCGCCCACGCGGCGACACGACGCCACACCCACGCGGCCAAGCGGGTCACGCCGTCGGCCCCGGTGGCGGCGGGAGCGTCACGGTCGGCGGCTCCGGCTTGGGTGGCAGCTCGACGCCGAGCCAGTCCGCACCGATCTGGTCCGAGCCGGTCGCCTCACCTGCGTTCTTCGCGGCTTCGGTGTCCTCGGCGCGGATCCGGTCGAGCTCCGCGGCCGCGTCGTCGATCGTCAGCCCACCGGCGGTCAGCATCGCCAGCGCGGTGCGCCGCGAGATCGCGTGCGCTTCGAGGAGTGAGACGACCGTCGACACCAGCTCGGCGAGATCGTTCGGCAAGTATGAGCCGAGGTGCAGCCGGATCGGGGGAAGCACACCGGGGTCGAGCACGCCGTGCACCTGCATGATCCGGGCGGCCATCTTGAGCAGCAACGGATGCTTCGACGATCGGGTGAGGCGTAGCGCCTCGATGTGCTGCGCGAACGGGCCGAGCCGCAGAGCGACCATGAGCCCCGACGTCGCGGTGTCGGTGCCGGACATGCGACCCAACGTCTCCGCCGGGACCCGTGCGTTGACGCTCAGCCGTTCCAGCAGCCGGTCGGTCAGATCAGCGAGGGCGGTCACGCCGGCGGACAGGTCGAGGGCGTTCATTCGGCCGTTCTCGCCGAGCGCGTAGATCATGCCCGGTTCGACGTGCGTGGTCTCCTCGGCCTTCGCGCCGGACATCGCGAGCACCGGCGCACCGACCAGGTCGGCACCGACGCGGGTGTCTGAGTCGCTGGCGGAGATGTCGTCGAGCAGTTGCGCGATCGCGGTGAGGCTCGACCGACCGAACCGTTCCTTGCCGGTCGGGGTGTTCGGCTGGTGCACGACCGGCAGGAAGTCGTAGCCGAGGTCAATCCGGTCCGCGACGGCGCCGTCGTCGGCGACCTTGAAGCGTGCCGAGGACGGCGACAGGTCCGCGAGGCCTCGCTCGACGACATCGTCGAGCGGCCAGGATGCGTCGGTGAAGTAGCAGGTGGTGCTGCTCAGCTCACCGGCGGGCGCGTACGGGTAGTGGCGGGTGCCGCCACCGTCGATCGGTTCCAGGGACCAGGTCTTGCGTCGCACCCACCGGCTGCCGTCAGCCTCGGCGTACTCCCATGCGATGTGGACGCGGGTCGGGAAGTCGTCGGTGTCGTCGGTGATGACCGGGAAGTAGAAGCCCGGGTCGTACACCTCGAGGCGCGCCCGACCGGAGGTGGCGGACCAGCCGAGCACGTAGACGCCATCACCGAGCCCGACCGCGTCGTGTTCGGCTTCGGTGAGCTTCGCTGTGAGCTGCTCGATCTCCGCCCAGCGCCGCAGCTTGTCCTGCAACGCGACGCGATCCGGCCAGTCCGCCCAGGCTTGCTCCCATTCGGCGACGAGCTGCGTGCAGGTCTCCTCCCATCGTCGGTGTGCGATGTTGTGCACGCGGGCAAAGATGCCGGGGTCGTTCTCGCCGGGAGCGGCGGGCTCTTCGGGCAGGTCCGGCAGGTCCGGTGGGGGGGATTCGGCGCCGTCGACGGTGAGGGTCACCGCGTCGCCGAGCACCCCGGCGACGATCCTTGCGACGAGCAGGTCGGCGTCGCCGTACTCGCGGCATTCTGCGATGTCGTCGGGTGTGGCGTCGCGGAGGAACACGCGGGCGACGTTGTCCATGTACGCGGCGAGGACCTTGTAGGCGGAGAGACGCCGGCGGTCCTCGGCGGGGACCCAGGTGGGGGCGACGCCGGTGCTGGTGCCACGCCTCGGGTCGAGGGGCATCTTGTGGGAGAGCGCCGCGTACTGGTCGAGGTTGGTGACCGTGTCGCGCCAGGCGGCAGGTCCAGACGCGGTCGGGCTCATGGTCGCCGATGGTCGGGGCGACCGGCCGTGTGAGGCGGGATGCAGGGTCAGCGGCGGCGACGGTTCCGGTAGCGCGTCGCGGTCATCGACGCCTCGACATCTTGATGCAGCGCGTTGAAGGCGCCGGCGGCGGCGTCGACCTGGTCGTCATGGCGCGCACGTGGGAACCCGGACAGCTCGGCGATGAACGCACGGTTCCAGGTGGCTTCGACGAGGGCGACGTTCCCGGCCCGCTGCTGCGCCGCCAGGCCGACGGCTCGCACTTCCTTCGAGCCGGTCTCGGGCATCGCCACGGCGTCGTGCGGCGCGAGCAGGCGGATGAGCTGCTGGGCTTGGTCCTTGCCCGCTTGGCCGGGGTCCTGGGGGAGCACGATCCGTGTTCCGGCCGGGTCTGACGCGGCGCAGCCGACGAGCTGGTCTCGCACGGCGTCGGGCGCCCACTGGCCTGCGGTGACGTCGACGATCGCGACGCGGCCGTCGGTGAGGATCGTGGCGAGCACGCCGACGGTCCAGTCGCCGCCGCCTTGGGTTGCGGCGAGGTCCCAGCGGCGCACCCACCGGCCGGTCGAGCGGGCTTCGACGAACGCTCGGGTCTCGGTCGGCCATTCGGCGGTGAACATGCCACCTTCGGGTGTGGATGGTCTCTGCTGGTACTGCGCGTCCCACACCTGGTCGCCGAGAGACAGGCTCACCGCGCGGCGCCGCTTCGCTAGCTCGTCGGCGTCGTAACGCTCAGGCCACAGCGCCTCGCCCGCCGCGCGGCCAAGCGGGTCGTGCTCGGGGTCGTCGCACAGCGCGGGCAGGCGGACGTCGCGCCACTCGTCGGGGTTCTCCGCGAGCAGGAAGCCGGTCAGGTCGTCCTCATGCCAGCGTGCGCAGATGACGATCGTCGCCGAGCCCGGCTCGCGTCGTGACTCCATCGTGCCGGTCCACCAGTCGATGACCTTCTGGCGGCTCAGCGCCGACATCGCGGCTTCCCACGACTTGAGCGGGTCGTCGACGATGAGCAGGTCGGCGCCGCGGCCAATCGGGGTTCCGCCGACGCCGACGGTGAGCATGCCGCCGGCGTGGCCTTCGATGCCCCACTCGTTCGCGGCGCGGTTGTCCGATGCTGGCTTGACGCCGAACACGTCGGGGCCGTGCTCTTCGAGCAGGTTGCGGACCTGTCGGCCCCACGCGCGGGCGAACGTGGCCTCGTGGGTGGCGAGGATGACACGCCGGTCGGGATGCGTGCCCAAGTACCACGCGATGAACCACAGGTCGACGTAGACCGATTTGCCGTGCCGGACCGACGCGGAGATGGTGACCCCGCTGGCTTCGTCGACCGCGGCGAGGCACGCGTCCTCGATGACCGCCAAGTGCGGCGCGGGGGTCCAGCGGCCACGCGAGCAACGCAGCGCGAACTCTGACGGTGTCGCGGGGCCGCGCTTGGTCGGCTCGAGGGCTTCGATGGCGAGGGCGAAGGCGCTGGTCATCGTCGCGCCCACCACGGTCGATGCCCGATGTGGAAGCAATGGCAAGCGCTGCACCTGTAGGCGTGGATGTCGTCGCCGGTGTGGCGGCGCGAGGCCGCGGCAGCGGACGCTGCGAGCTTGCGGGACGCGTAGCCGTTCTTACCGCACGGTGTGCCGGTGATGACCTTGGAGCGATGCACCCGGCCCTCGTTGTCGATGATCGTGCGCGGCCTCACTCGTCGTCTCCGTCGTGTGGGGTGAGCACCCAGTTGCGTTCCATCGTCTGCGCGTAGTCGAGCAGGCCGAGCACAACGTGGCTTGGGAGCGTGCCGTTCGGGTACACGCGGAAGTAGCTGGTCTCGTCCGCCGCGCGACCGTTGACCGCTGAGCCGACGAGCACCCACGAGGTGATGATCTCGCCTTCCTCGATGCACCCGGTTTCGACGGCGACGTCGTGCACGGCGGCTTCGAGACGATCCTGGGCTTCGCTCACGACGCCAGCCCTTCGTAGCCGCGGCCCCACGCCGCCCAGCCCAGGCGTGGCTGGCGTGCGAACAGCTCGCACCACGGCCCGTCCGGTTTGAGTTGTTCGGCGAGGTCGCCGAGCGTCGCGGGCTTCGTCGAGTGGCCGCCGGGCCGGGCCGCGTCGAAGTGCGTCGCCGGTAGCGGAGCCGCGGGGACACCGCCCCAGCCGCGCACGGCGAGGACCGCGTGCTCGGTGGTGCCGCGTGCGTAGCGGCCAAGGCCTGGCTGGCCGGTCTTGCACCAGGTGACGAGGCTCACCGGTCGCAGCGCCCAGGCGTCGAGGACGCCGAGGTGCCAGCCTGCGAGCAGCCCGGCGTTCGGGATCCACAGCCACACGTGGGCGCCGTCGTCGAGCAGGTCCGGGACGGGCAGCGTGGCGACCTCGCCGGGGGTGAGCGTGGAGTAGTGGGCGCGGGCCGAGGCTTGACGTCGGCCTCGTCCTGCGAGACGTTGGGTGATCCCGTAGTCCCACGGGGCATCGACGACGACGCTGGCGTAGGTGCCGGTCGGCCAGTCTGGCGGGGTCACGCTGCGGCCTTGGTCGTGTCGAGCAGCGCGGCGGGTTGCATGCGGAGCAGCTTGCCGATCGCTCGCAGCTCGTCGAGGGTGCAGGCGTGGGAGGTGTCGGCGCCGGTCGCGACGATGCGCGCGGTGTCCGGGTCGAGCACGCCGCTGAGCCGACGGGCGAACCATACGACGTCACGGTCGAGGGATGCGAGCCTGGTCGTGACCGCGCTGGCGAGCTGGGCGGCGATGGCGTCGCGTGCGGCACGGATGTCGTCGGCCACGTTGTCGCCTTCGGTGCAGCCGTGGCCGTGGCCGAGAGTGTGGTCCCACCAGGTGGGCAGGTCGACGCCGGCACGGTGCAGCGCGGTCCCGGCGACGGAGGCACGGAAGGTGCAGCGGGCGCAACGGCACCCGCGGGCGTACGTCGAGGCGCGGCCGTGCGTCACGGCTGGCCCGTTGCGTGGCGTGACCGGAGGCCGTCGACGTTGCTGCTCGGCGAACTCGGCGGCGAGCTGGGCGAGGTGGCTGGCGACGGTGCGGCAGTAGCGGCAGTGGCAGTGCGGGCTGTCGCGGTGGTCCGGGGAGGCGCGGCGGGCACGGCGGAACAGGCGCAGCAGGTCACCGCCAGCGCCGGCCCAGATGCCGTTCTGTTCGTGCCGGTCCACGGCGCCGTCGAGGCACGGTCGTTGCACCGGGCAGGTTGCGCAGATGGCGCGGGCTGCGATCGGTGTCCACGGTGGAACGGGTGTCGCGGTGGCCTCGCCGCAGACACGGCAGGTCGGACCGGTTTGGCCGTGGTGTCGGCATGGGCCGAAGAACACGTCGGGGTCGGTGTCACGGCAGGCTGCCCGGTCCTGCCAGGGGGTATCCATCGGTGCACTCCAGGGGGTTGGTACCATGTGGGTGCATCGCGTGGCCGTGGTGCTCATGTGTGCGGTGGCTGTCCCGGCTTAGGTCGGGGCAGCGCCGCGTCCGGCGTGGGATCATCGGTCGAGTTGGCGGCGCGCCTCGGCGGCCTCCCATCGCTGTGCCGCCCTCTTGGCGAAGGGTGAGCCGGGCTCCCCTGTGAACGGTCCGAGCGCGGCGAGCCGCAGAGCCGCACGCGTGGCGCAGCTCCATGCGTGGGCGATCGTGTCTGCGTTGCCGTACTCGTGGCGGCTCTGCTGACCGGACCAGTACACGGTTGTGGACCAGCGCCACATCGGCGGAGCGAGCGTCGTGGACGGGATAGGGGACACCACGGTCTCGACTTCGACTACCTGGTCGTCGCTCACAGCTCCACCGCCTGGTCGACGGCGAGGGCGCTGGTGATGCGATGCGTCGCGGCCACCGCCTCGGCGAGCGTCGCGGTCTCCCCGCCGAACACGTAGCGGTGCTCGTCGTGGGGCCAAGTCTTCAGCGTGAGGCGCACCTCCACCGACCACTCCCACCAGACCACCTCGCCCGTGAGCTTCGTCGCCGCGATGCTCACGGCGGTGCCGATCTCGAGGTGCCCCGCGCGGGGGATGCGCTCCCACATCTCGCCGATCAGCCGATCGTGGTCGGCGTCGACCTCGGCAGTCGTTGTCGTTCTGCGAGCCATCACTGCTCTCCGTTCTCGTCGCGTTGCGCGACGTCCAACAGGCCGGGCAGTTCCCGACCTGACGCTTCAACTGCCTCCGCCTTGCGCAGCCACGCCACCACAGCCCGCTTCGTCGCCGGCTCCTCGATGTCGTGACCCAGGTCGGCGACCAGGCCGGACACCACGGCGAGCAGCAGCTCGGCCTGGCGCACCGCCAACTGCACCTTGCGATCCTCCACGCCGCACGCATGAGCGACCTTCGCGGTCTCCACGAGCCGCTTGCGCTCCTCGACGTACATCGCCCACCAGATCGACGGCTTCGCCTCCTCCGTCGTCTCCACGCCACCAAACGACGCCGGGCCCGGCAGCTTGTCGACAGCCTTCGTGGCGCCCCACACCAGCGCCGTGTCGTCCTGCGCGTCGACCTTGCTGCCCAGCCAGCGCACCCATGCGATCGACCGTGCCAGCTCCTCGGTCAGCGCGTCGCGGGGGTCGACGTGGGCGGGGATGTCCAGGCGGCGCTGCGCCTCGGCCACCGCGACACGCCGCGCCGCCGCAGCCTTCGCGCGAGGAGCCTTGCCGCCGTGCATCGCGCAGACCGTCGCGCCGGGGGCCACGAACCGCTTGCATCGCTGGCCTGATTGCTTCGAGCGGGCCGAGCATTGCACCCGCGGGTGCCGTCCATGTGGTTCCGACGCGGCGTCGACATCCATGCGGTCAGCCATCGTGGGCCTCCTGGGTGGGGTGGGGCGCGGCGATGGTCTCGCCGGGCAGGACTGGGGCGAAGAGGTCGTCGACGCCGGGCGTCCACGCGGGTGCCGCGGGCGTGGGGTTATCCACAGGTGAGGCGTCGATGGGTTCTGCGCGTTCTGCGCGTTCTGCGCGGCGTGTGGCACCCTCCCCCCCAGCTCTCTTCAAAGAAGAAGAAGAAGTCTCAAATTCGCTTCTAAGCACAGAACGCGCAGAACGCGCAGAATGTCGTGATGTCGATGGGTTGAGTGTCATTTCGACGCTTTTCTTGTTTCGTTGCGTCGCCAAAGGTTGCCCGTCGGTCGTGCGCACCCATCCCCGCTCCACGAGCAGCGCCAGAGGTTCGAGCGTGACCTCCGCGCGGGGGAAAGTCGCACGATCCGCGGCGTAGATGTCACGCACCGTGAACGTGTCGCGCTTCTCCGACTGTGCCCACTGGACGATCTTCCGGGCCGCTCGCAGCACGTTGTCGGTGCCCCACTGGTCGTGCACGTGCATCGCGTGGAGGAGCCAGTAGTGCCCGATCTCGATGGCACGCCCGACCGTCTCAGCGGAGATGTCTTGCGTGGTGGGCCGGTCCTCGGCGACGTGGAGCAGTCCGGCGAGACGGACGACGCTGGCCTCGAGCTTGCCGACCCATTCACCCATGCCGCGCAGTTCCCCGCCGGGCCGCTGGGCGTATTCGAGGGCCTCGCGGAAGTCGGTCCACGCGTCGTGGCCTTCGTCGCTGAGCCAAAGCCTGATCGGTTCGACGGACCGCAGGCTCATGGCTGCGATGCGGTCCAGGTTGCTGCGGTAGGACGTTGAGGAGTCACTGTGGGGTCGTTCGCCTCGCCGATGCTTGCGGCGATGCCCGCGCAGGTCGTCGGGGTGTACGGCGTACATGAATCGGGCGGTGAGCCCGGTGCCGGCGAACTCGTCGTGCTCAGCCAGCGATGCGATGACGTGGGGTTGCACGGTGAGCACGACGGTGATGGTGCCTTCCGGGGCGAGGTCGTCGTCTCTGCCGATGCGAGCTGAGTCGATGCGGTCCGATGACCAGCCCTGGAGCCACGGGTCGAGGTTGGCTCGTTCCGAGTAGCGTCCGGCCATCTGCTTGAACACGCCACCTTCGGTGGAGTGCACAGCCATGCGCCCACCGTTCTGCGTGACGAGCTTGGCGAGCTTCTCGGCGGTGACGTCGGAGACGGTGAGCCTGGGCAGGGTGGTCGGCTTGTCTTCGGCGACGTACACGGCGCGTTGGGCGTTGATGATCTCCTCGCGGTCGGCGTCGCCGATCTTGGAGACCCGGTCGAGCTCGTCCTGGGCGCGCTTGAGCTCGATGGCGTTGGTTTCGATTTCGGCGCGCATGTCTCGCTTGTGGGCGTCCTCGATGTCGAGCACGGGGCCGCACATCTTCTTGTAGGCGGGGGACTTGCCGGCGGACGGCGGGGCGGAAACGACGAGGTACAGGTTGGTGTGCTCTTCGCGTTCTGCGTCGATGCGCACGGTGACCTTGCGAGCGCACAGGGTGGCGAGGGCGCCGATGGCGAGCATGGCGGGCATGGACGGGTAGCAGCCGAGGTCGGTGGCGACGTCGCGGGATCGTTGGGCGATCCACTCGGGGAGCGCGTGTAGTGGGAACGGGGGGAGGTCTGTGTCTACGGCGCCGAGCGGGATGGGCTCGGGCCACGGGTCGTCGGGCTGGGGCATGTTCGCCGGATCTGCGACGCGACGTGAGATGCCGAGCCCGCCGGCCAACTGTGTGAGGCTCATGGCTGGGGGCCGGTCTTCCCATTCGGGGATCGTGGCGGGGGTGCGTGCCACTTCGGTCTCTGCGGAGTCGATCATCCGTTGCCATTCGCCGGCCGCTTCGCGGTCGTTGCGCGACCCATCACCGGTGACGGCGGTGATGAAATCCTCTCGGAGCCGGTTCAGGGCGGTGTCGGCGCCGGGGAAACGTTGGGTGGCGAGGCGGGTGAGAGCGGTGACCCCCCGCAGTGTGGTGTCGTGGCGGGTGCCTTCGTGCATGCCGATGAGCGCTGAGCCGTAGGCTCGCTCGACTGCTGGTGCCATCTCGATGCCGCTTGCCATGTGGGTGCGGTGTGCGGTCGTCTTGTTGTCGGCGCGCAGTTCCTGAAACCATGCGTCTGGCAGCAAAGGGAGGTTGGATGCCACCGGGATCTCACCGAGTTCGCCGCCGGGGCCGATCCATCGGTATTCGCGTCCTTCCGGGTGGATCGACGGTGCGACGACGGCGTAACGGTGGTGACGCTGGACGATCTCGATGCCCGGCAGGGAGCCGATGAGCTTTGCGGCATGGGGCAGCCGGTAGAACCGGATGCCTGAGACTCCGTCTGTGCGGCTGGTCGAGATCCATGTGGCGGGGAGCAGACCGCACCGCTGTTCGTATTCGGCGAGTGTGGCGCCGCCCGGCTTGCCGTCGTAGTTGTCGACGTCGATCCCGATCACTTCGGCGGTCATGCGCAGGCCGATGTTGCCGACGGTTGGTGCGCGGCGCCATGTGGCGATGTCCGTGACGTTGGCGTAGGCGCCGTTTGCGCCGGTGTAGCCGGTGGGCGGGGTTGACTTCTTCGCGATTGGCAGAGGCAACACGCCGGGCCATCCGGCTTCTACGTAGCGGTCGACGTAGGCGTCGAAGGGGGTACGGACTTCCACGGTGCTCACCTGTGACTGCCTGGTGTCGGAATGCGACGCCATTTCACTTCGTTGGTGGCGTCGTTCCACTTGTCTCCGATGGCCCCCATGTCTGGACTGCCGAGGTAGCCGTCTCCGTCGTAGTGTCCGCATGGGCGACCCATCCACCCCATCGACTGGTGGTAGATGCCGAGCGTTTGGCAGGCCAGGCAGCGCAACCAGACGCCGGTGTCCCATGCCCACCCGTCCGGGTTGTGTTCGCCGAGCAGCCCGACAACGGGCAGGTACTGTTCTCGACGGTGGACAGGAGATGGGACGATCGGGTCTGTCCCGACGACGAGCAGGTCGTGCTCCCAAATCCCCGCCACGCCGCTCTCGAGCTTCTCGATCGGCTGGCGGTACTCGTCCCACGTCGCGGCAGGCTTCACCTCGACGAGCAGCGGGTTCGGTCCGTGGATCAGGAAGTCGGGGATGTACCCGTTGCCGTCGAACGGCTCGTATGTCCATTCCCACCCGATCCGAGTGAAGAACGCGGCCCACTTGGCTTCCAGGCGTGACCGAAACTCGATGCCTTCGTATTTCGTCGGTATCCCTCCTGTGCCGTTCACAGCATCGGCTCCTCGGTCGTCGGTGTGGGTTCGAGGCTGGCGAGGTGGTCGGCCCACACGGCCAGGTCGGCGGGTGTTGCGGGGCGGACGGTGACGGGGCCGAGCTGGTCGAGGCGGGTGAGGGCGGCCATCTCGTCATAGAGCGAGAGGTCGCGGCCGCGTGTGGCGAGTACGCGTCGGGCGCGACGGTGGGCGTCGGTCTCATGGTCGGATCTGATGACCACGTAGTCGGCGCCGTGTTGGCACCACCACGCGGTCATGCCGCCCACCGTTCGCGCTTCGCCAGTTCGATGATCTCGGCGGGGCTCATGCGCCGGATGATGTCGGCGCATGGGTCGCCGCGGTGGTCGAGGCGGGCTGCGACACGGCGTTGCACGCTGCGGAGGTACGCGGGGTCAAGACGGGTCATCGGGTGGCCTCCCCCTCGGCTGCAATGGTGACGACCAGAACAACGAAGCAGTCGACGCACAAGTGGTATTTGTGCACGATGCCTGCCGCTGGTGGGCCGAGCAGGATGGCTCCGGGCTCTTCGAGTTCGTTCCCACATGAGTCGCAGTCAATCTTCAGCATCGGGCACCTCCTGTCCCACGATTCGTGACCCGATGGCGAACCCCGCCAGATAGGTCGGGTCGCACTTGCAGCCGTCGGCCTTGCAGAGCCGCTTGAGCTTGCGTTTGGCGATGTCGGGCGGGAAGCCGCGGCCGTCACGTCTGACGACGACGACGCGGCCACAGAGACGGCACGAGTAGGTCGGTTCATTCGTCATCGGGCACCTCCTCGACGCGGTGCGGGCCACAGTTGAGGTCGAGGTCGTCCCACGCACCGTGTTCGGCTAGGTATTCGGCCGTGGCTCGGTCGTTGGCACGAGCGACGACCGTCCCGTCGGCGCAGACGACCCGGTAGCGGGGTTGCGCGCTCACTTGTCGCCGTCCAGTGCGGCTCGGCAGGCGCTGGTGATCGCGGCTGGGTCGGTGGTGAGCACCAGGTCGTCCGGGGGGCCGCCTGCCCACCTTCGGACCACGTCCTCGTCCAGCTCGATCGTCACCTTGCGCGGCGGCGTTGGCTGCCACAGGACAATGGCCGAATCGGCCCATCCAGGACCGTCCCAGTCCCGCCAAAAGGCATCGTCCGAGATCGCCGCATCGGCGACCGACACCTGGCCGGTGCAAACGCGTCGCACGTTCTTCATCGTTGTGAGGATGAACGGCTCGGGGAACGTGACCGGTTCCGGCGTGGCCCTGGCGTCGCGTCGCTTGCGGGCTTCGCTGGTCGATGACGGGCTCATGGGGTCTCCTTGGTGGGGTTGGATTGCTCGAATCGTTGGCCTTCGGTGATCGCCCATTCCGACGCGATGAACGCGACGAACAGGGCCGGGTAGAACAGGGCAGTGTTGGCACAGCCCCAGCCGACGAACGCGGCCATGCACGCGGCGATCGTGAGCGCGGTGGCGGTGAGGAAGCGCGTCATGACGCGGCCGCCAGTTCTCGCCGTTGCGCGCCGTTCGTGCCGCCCCAGATGCCTTGCGCGTCGGTGGCGAGCGCGTAGTCGAGGCATTCGCGCTGGACCGGGCACGTCGCGCAGATCGCCTTGGCGCGTCGTGCGGTCTCCACGTCACCGCGACCGGGGAAGAACAGCCACGTCGGTGCGCCCTGTCGGCGGCAGGATCCGCGGGTGATCCAGTCGCCGGGCGCAGCGGTCAGGTCCGGCAGATCCGCGGTGAGCGATCGGTCGGTGCGGTCGAGCTTGCGCCGACGCTCCACCTCGTCGACCGGTGCAGTGCGGGTGTGCTGGTCGTGCCGGTTGCGTGGCGGCACTGGGGCGTCGAGGAGTGCTTCGATGGCGCGGGCGTGGCGTGCCCGGACGGTCTGCCCGGTCCTTGCGACCTGGAGGCCGGGACCCCGTTGGCCGATCGCGTGAGCGATCGCTGCTTTCGACCAGCCCTTGGCGCGCAACACTTCGATGTTCGCGAGTGTCGGCCCCGCGGGGATGCGTGCACCGTCGAGGGCGTCGCGGACGGTGACGCCGAGGATGCGCCGCTCGGTGTCGGGGCGGATCCGCTTGGACGGTGGGGCGCCGCGCCCACTGTCGCCGTAGACGAGCTTCGAGAGCGACCCGTGCGCGACGCCTGACGCCTTCGCGATCGACTTGAGGCC
>JACZCT010161424.1_pt1 | contig 12511 bp, 9 predicted proteins | sample 8641871 | NCBI WGS metagenome assembly JACZCT01 (sample SAMN15324604, study PRJNA640507) | soil metagenome | isolation source: monocropping sugarcane control | place: China: Luxin town, Laibin City, Guangxi Province | collected 2019-07-25 | depth 10cm m | reverse complement strand
CCCTGAGTTCGTCGCCCCTTGCCCGCACCTGCTCCGGAGCAAGTTCGGCGACCTGGCTCTTCAACCGCCTGGAAACATCGGACCAATAAGCGCCCCGAATGGTTTCGGGACCGGGGAACAATTGTTCGAGCCGCGCCGGATCGTAGCCGACGACATAATGCTCGTTATTCTCCCAAACTCGCTGGCGCTTTTCCTCGTTCGCATTGTCCTTCGGGGTGGCGAAGGGGACCAGGCAGAAGACGTGACCGGACGAAAGACCGCGCATGTTGGCGGCGGCAACCTCGTCCTCCTTGATATGCTCAAGGACTTCGACCGAAGCGACGAGCCCGAATTTCTTGTCCAGCTCGGGGGTCAGGATATTCAGGTTCCCGAACGTCACGTTCTTCAGGCCGCCGGCGAACTTTCGCGCCCGGTCGAGCCTTGGCTGCGGGAAATCCCAATCCGTCAGATGGAATTGCGTATCCGGGAATTCCTTGGCGATAGCGACCTCCGCCATTCCGCGGCCGATGCCGATCACGAGTACGCTGTCGGGCTGGCTGATCCGGACCGCTTCGCGAAGGTGCAAATAGCGAAGATAGCGGCGAGGCGGCTGCAAGAGCATGTCAACAATAGCCATGGGCGGCGTGGTAAAGAGTGGGAGGAAGGCCGTAAAGTTCGCGCCGTTGGGAGGTCGCGAACTAGGCACGGCTCGTCCTCGACATGGGCTTGATGCGCCCTTAAGTCGCCACTTTCGGCAGCATTCCGATGATATTGCCTGCCGATCATGCCCACGCCGAGGAGAACAGGCTTGCCGGAAACGATCGATCTGTCAGCGTACGACTTTGTCGATTTCGGCTGCTCGGTCGGGGGATCGATGGCCTTCGCCAAGAAGGCGTTCAATGGCGGGACGCCGGTTGGAATCGATATCGACGAGAAGAAGGTCGCACGAACGAAAGAGGCGGGTTTCGACGCCGTGCTCGCCGACGCGACCAATCCCGAACAGTTCCGCAACAATGTGCGGTTTTCAATCCTGTCACACTTCCTCGAGCACCTTCCGGACTATGATACCGTTACCCGGGCCATTCGAACCGCGGTCCGCATTTCCGACGAGTTCGTGTTCATCCGCCAGCCCTGGTTCGATTCCGACGGCGACCTCTTCCGAAACGGCCTGAAATTTTACTGGTCCGATTGGCACGGCCATCCGATGACTCTCACGGCACTGCAAATGTACCGCATCGCCCGCAATCACCTGAATTCCGGCAAAATCGCCCGAGCGACGATTTACGGCAACACCCCGGTGGTCGACACCGACGATGAGTGCGTGGTGCCGCTGTCCGTGCCGATCGATACCGGCAAGTACGACCTCGAAGCGCATGGGTCGAAGCCTTCGCCAGCGATTCCGCTCAATGCCTACAAGGAACTCGTCGTCGTGCTCGCGATTCGCGATGCCGACATCACGGAAACACTGCTTGGCCGTTTTCCACGGTCGACCCTGCTTTTCGACGAGCGTCGAGGCGAGAAGCCGGTTCCCCAGGCGTTGGATGCACCGACCAGCGACGACCCCGCCGCCGAACAGGCGAACGGAGCTTCGAGCGAAGAGCAGGGCACTTCCGCAGCTGAAGAATAGGCCGGCCAAAGCCCGGGCTATCCTATTGTGAAGCCTTGCTTCGATAGCTACCAAGCGAATGAGCAATCCCGGTTAAAAGGCGTGCGTTAAATGGATGTTGCCGCGGTGCCCCGCGTGTCCAGCTTGAGTGGCGTGATCTGGATCAGCGGTTATTCGGCCTCGGGCAAAACCACCGTGGGCCGGAAAGTGGAGCTTTTGCTCGGCGGCCTGGGCTTCCGGCCGTTGTTTCTTGATGGCGACGACTTGAGGTCCATCTTCGCCGGGCGATGGGGATACACCCGCGAGGAAAGGGTGGAACTCGCTCGCGTCTATTTCAGGCTCGCAAGCCACCTGGCTTCGCAGGGCCACACCGTCATAATCTCCGCCGTCGCGATGTACGATGAAGTGCGCTCCTGGCTCCGGGATAATGTGCCCAACGCGCTGGAAATCTATCTCGACGTCCCCGAGGAGGAACGGGTCCGGCGCGACCGCGAGACCAAGGATCTCTATCGCAACATCGCGCATAGCGCGCCGAGCTACGACCCGCCGGACGAAGGAACGTTGCGGATCGACAATTTCAGCGTCGATGCCGAGCGAGCCGCAAGACAAGTCGTCGATGCCTATTTCTCGCGCCGCGGGTCGGAGGCTGATTACGGTCGCGAACGGCACTGGGGTGCCTTCTACAACGAGCGGTCGGCTCCGCAGAAGCCGTCGCCTTATGCGCAGTGGGTTGCTTCGAACCTTGCGGAGCGGACCAAGCTCATCGAGATCGGCTGCGGGAACGGGCGGGATGCGTGCTTCTTTGCGTCGGAGGGCCATGATGTCACGGCCATCGACCGATCCGCCGAAGCAGTAGACGCCGCTCGCTCGGCTCGAAGCCCGGCGCAATTCCTTGCGGGAACGCTTCCGGAGCTTTCGGAAGATCTGCCGGCGCCTTTCGATGCAGCCTATTCGCGTTTCGTGATCCACGCCATGCCCCTGCCGGAGGAGGAAAAGCTCCTCGATTCCGTGCGCGGGCTGCTTCGCCCCGGCGGGCAATTCTTTATCGAATGCCGGTCGATCAAGGATCCGATGAGCCGGCTTGGCGAAGTCCTCAGCCCGACCGAGCGGATCCATGGGCATTACCGGCGGTTCATTGTGCTCGACGAACTTCGCGAACGGCTCCAGGCTCGTGGGTTCGTGATCGACGATGAAGTCGAATCCGCCGGACTTGCCGTCTACGGCGACGAAGATCCCGTGGTCATTCGCATTACAGCGCACGTCGCTCCATGAAGGGCGAATTTCCAAACGAGCTCTATCCGGTCGATGCCCGTTCGCCGATGTTCGAGGGCCTGGATGATGTCCAGTTCGTCTTCCACGGGATCAACAAGAGCGGCTCCAAGAGCATGGCCAGCGTTTTGCGCAGGGCCTTGATCCAGGAAAAGAGAGCCGACGAGGACCTGAGCCACTATCACTGCAAGCCGGCGATTCCGATCGAGGAGTTTCGTTCGCGGGTCGAAGCGAAAGACGGACGGTCGATGGTCGTCGGCCACTATCTCTACGGCTATCTGAGCCCGCGTCCTCGCAGGATCTGGGTCACGCAATTCCGCCATCCGTTACCGCGCATCGTCTCGGCCTATCATTGGCTGAAGAACAAGCACATCGCGGCGCGCGGGACAGCGGAGGGCTTCACCAGCTTTTCGAAGTTTGTGTATGCGAGCCGGGGAGTCACCCACAGCCAGGTCATGCAATTGGGGCGCGGCTTCGGCCGCTACGGCGAATCCGATGCGAAGATGAGCCTGTCGGGCGAGATGTTGTTCGAGCTGACGATCGAAGCGCTCGAACGCGACTTTACCGCGATCGCAATCGCCGAGCGATTCGAGGAATCCATCTTCACCTTTGCCGGACTTCTCGGAATCAAGGCAGTCGATTCCTGGAGGAAGGATGAACGGAACAAGGGCCGCCCGCCGATCGATGAATTGACGGTTGCCGAGCGAGGGCTCGTTCGCGAAGTCTATCACTGGGATTACCGGCTGTACGATTGGGCTCTCCAGAAATTCGAGGAGCAATGTTCGAAGATCGACTTCGGGCCGAGCCTTGCCGAATATCAGCGGGCCTGCTCGGGGCAGTACAAGGACCGGCTCGTCGGGGATTCCGCGGACGACGCGGTCGCTCGATGGTTAACCGGCAAATGGAGGCGCGAGAATCCCGCGACCCCTGCGCCGAGCGCGGACGTCGCGTAGCGGGCCGGCGGATGCATCCGACTTCCCTGGAAAACATGCAGCGGTGCTGGGACCGCTATGTTCACGGTACGGAGCTGGAGGATCAGGAAAAGCTGACGGTCCTGGATGTCGGCGGAGCCGACGTGAACGGCAGCTATCGCGACATCATCAAGGGCCCGAACGTCGAATATCTGGCCGCCGATCTCCAGGATGGCCCAGGGGTCGCGGTTCGAATGGACGATCCGTACAAAATCCCGCTCGAAGACGGCAGCGTCGACCTCGTCGTTTCCGGCCAGATGCTCGAGCATTGCGAATTTTTCTGGCTCAGCTTTTCCGAGATGATGCGGGTTCTGAAGCCCGACGGATATCTGTTCTTGATCGCTCCGTCGGCCGGCGGGATTCACCGCCATCCGGTGGATTGCTATCGCTTCCACCCCGACGCTTACGCGGCGCTCGCGAAATATGCGGGCTGCAAGCTCGTCGACCTCTGGCACGACCAGCGCGGGACCTGGCGCGATCTCGTCGGAGTCTTCAGCTGGCGCTCCGACCGCGAACCCCGGCTGGCGAAACATGTCGATGAAATCCCCGTTGCGCCGCCTCCCGAGCAGCAAGTCCCGGAGCAGGAAATTCTCGGCGGAGAGAAGCCCTATCGCGAGGTGCTCCAGCAGATTCACGAGACCATCCAGCCGGACCTTTATCTCGAAATCGGAGTCAACATGGGCGCCAGCCTTGCGCTGGCGCAAGGACGCGCGATCGGAATCGACCCGCATCTGACGGTCAGGCGCGAAATCTCCGAACAGGCCCGGCTCGTCGAAATGCAGAGTGACGATTTTTTCGAAAAGGCCGCTTCCGACCTGCTCGAAGAGAAGCCGGAACTCGTCTTCATCGACGGCATGCACCTGTTCGAATATGCGCTTCGCGACTTCATGAACGTCGAAGCCGTTGCGGCGCCCAACGCCATTGTCGTCATCGACGACATCTTCCCGAACCACCCCGCTCAGGCGACCCGGAAGCGGGCCACCCGGTACTGGACCGGCGATGTGTGGAAACTCCACCATGTTTTGCGAAAGGAGCGGCCAGACCTGTTCCTGATGCCCATCGATACGTCGCCGACCGGCTTGCTCCTGGTGTGGGGGCTCGATTCCTCGAACCGCCGACTGTGGGAACGCTACGACAAGTTCATCCGGACCTATGTCTACGACGATATCCCGGTTCCGGACGACGTCGTCCAGCGCAGTGGCTCGGTCCATCCCGATCGGGTCGGCAAGGTGCTCGACGCAATTGCCGCGACCAAGGGCAAGCGGTTTTCGCGAGCGAAAATGGTGACGCGGCTGCGAAAGCTGGCAGGAATCGAGAGTGAGGGCTGACGATGCGCGCGCTTGAGTCCGATCTTCCGCGAGAAATGATCCCGGCGCTCCAGCGCGGAGTCATGCATTCCAAATATCGCGGCATCGGCTGTCTCAAGAGCCCGTTCGACATGGTGCTCTACCTGCAGCTCTTCTCGCGCCAGGTTCCTCGATCCATCTTCGAGATCGGGACCCGTTTCGGCGGCAGCGCGCTGTGGTTCGCGGACATGATGCAATCTCACGGAGTCGATGGCTCGGTGGTCACGGTCGACATCTCACCGCCGGAAGGGTTCGAGGATCCGCGCATTCGCATGCTGAAAGGCAATGCTTCCGCGCTCGGAGAGACGTTGAGCCCGGAGCTCCTCGGTGCGCCTCATCCTTGGCTGGTGATCGATGACAGCAGCCACATGTATGACGATTCGCTCGCGGTGCTGCGGTTCTTCCATCCGCATTTGCAGCCAGGCGATTACATCGTCATCGAAGATGGCGTCGTGGCTTTCATGGACCCAGGAAAATACGGCAAATACCAATCGGGCCCGACCCGCGCGGTCGAGGATTTCCTCGCCGATCACGAAAGCGAATATGAGCTCGACACCAGTCTTTGCGACCATTTCGGCCGCAATGTCACCTACAACCCCAACGGTTGGCTCAAGAAGCTCTGATCAGGCCGCCTCTACAGCTTTTGGGGTCTTCGGGGCTGCCGAAGTGGAGGCATCGCCGAGGAATTCGCGGAACAGCTCATACTCGCTGTAGGCGGCTTTCGCGATCGAGTAGTTGAGCGCGGTGTGGATTCCCGCGTCGCGCATTTCCAGCCGGCGCTGGGGCCGGCCGTTTACGAACTGATCGACGGCGGAAAGGATTTCATCGTCGCTTCGGGTATCGACGACGTACGAATTGACCCCATGCTCGGCATATTCGCTCGTTCCCCCGAAGACCGGGAGTACGGGGACGCAGCCGCAAGCCATGCCTTCGAGCCCGGTTCGGCCGAATGCCTGGAAGTCGGACAAGTCGAGGAAAAGGTCGGAATGGCGAAGGGTGTTGGCGACCTGGTTGCGGTCGAGAATGCCGAGTTGTTCGAGCGCCGGCGAAGGCCGGAGGCCGACGCTTGCAAGGTCGTCGGAGTCGCAGCCAAAGTAGGTGACCTCGACGCGCGACCCGTAAGTGAATGCGATATGTTCGAGGATGCGCACGGTTCGCTTCGGCGCGCGCCGCGGAGTCTTGGGCCGAACCATTGCGCTGATTCGCAGTGGGCCGCTCAGCGACCGGTCGATCGGGAAATAGACGTCGTGATCGATGCTCGCCTGGACTCGGCGTACGTGGACATTGTGATTGGCTTCAACGACCGAACACAGCCAGTCCGTCTTGGCGAACAACAGGCCGGTTTTCATCCGATCGAACGAGGCACTCGCTTCGGCCCACTCGCAGCTTCCCGGCGGATAAAAGAGCGGCTCGTAATCCTGGATGTAATAGCCGAGCTTCAACGCCGCGTTGCCGGACTTGTCCCTGGCTTGGGCGGCTGTTGCGACGGACAGGGCCGTCGTCGCGATTGCGAGATCGAACCGCGCGGCGATCTGCGCAAGCTCATCGACATCGCCGTAGACCGGGTTCTCGATGCCATTGATCTGCAACTCGGGGTAGCGAATCTGGAATTGCGAGGCGAGCTTTCGCGGAGTCGCAATCGCAGGCGTGACGCCCAGCCGCCGAAGCCCCAGCACTTCCTGGACGACAGAATGTGCGCCGCCCCCGCCGCCCGCACTTGGGAGAATATAGAGGACTCGCATTCAGGCCTTCTGCAGCTGCGGTTGGAGGTTCGGTTCGCCCGGGGTGGAATCGGGATGCTCAAGTGCCGGTGGCAAATCGTCGTCATTCCCGGCAGGCGCGTGCAAGTTGGACAGCTCCGCGGCGACGGCCTTGCGAACCGCGACGAGAGCGGGGGTTTCCCTGAACTTGGCAGTCAAGCCACCGATGTCGACATCCGGATGGAGCTTCGCCAGGGCGGCGTTGCCGGCCTTGGTCAGCTCCTGCCGCCGAGCGCTTCCAAAGCTCGCTGACTTTACGTGATAGACATAGGCATCGTCCGCCACGACGAGCTTGTATCCGGCCTTCGCCGCCCGGAAGCAGAGGTCGTTTTCCTCGCCATAACCCGTCGGGAATGCGGTCGGGTTAAGTCCCCCCAGCTCGATGAAGGCAGGCCGGTTCATCAGGGTGCAGAACCCGTTCAGGATCGGCACTTCCGGGTGCTCCGACGTGGAAACCTTGCTGACGATTTCGGCCATTTGCTCAGCCGTCATGCCTGGCGGAAGCCGATTGACCTTCCACTTGTTGGCAGCGTCGTAAAGCTCTGGCACCGACTGGTAGCTCGCCGCATTGGAAAGGGGGCCAACGAACGCGATGCGCGAGTCCGACTGCGCGCAGGCGAGCATTCGTTCCAGCCATCCTCGAGTGACGACGGTGTCGCTGTTGAGAAGCACGATCCACTCGGTCCGCGCCTGCCTGATCCCGTAATCGGCCGCGAACGTGTAACCGCGATTTTCGGGGAAGCTGTGGACCTCGATCCAGGGCTTGTCGCGCGCATAATCCTCCAGTGCCTCGCGGACCGGCGCGTCCGACGCGTCGTCTACGACTCGCACCAGGAGCGGCACCGTTGTCGAGCCGTTCAGCGAATCCAGGCAGGCCAACGTCTCGGTTAGCGCGTTGAAAACCGGAATCACGATCGTGACGGGCTCCCGCCATGTGCCCGCGGTCCACTTCAGCGGAGCAATGCTCGGCTTGTGCTTTCCTGTTGCCAGTCGGACGGGCGTCGGACCGCGCCAGTGAGCCAGGCTTTCGAGCGTTTCGATCTGCAGTTCGATGTTGCGGTCTTCAACTTTCAGACCGGATGAAGCCAGGCGCTGGCCCGGATCTTCTTCGGGCAAGACCTCAACGTCGAACAATGCAACGACCGTCGGATGACGGAAATCGAACGCCAAATGATAACTGATGTCGATCCGTTCGCCGGCTTCCGGGTCGGGCAGGTCCGGCTCGTCGATCGCCGGGATCGAATAAGAGAATTCCTCCACCCCATGACTGATCGGCAGCTTGCGCGCAAAAGTCGCCACGACCTCGTCGGATTCCTTGAAGCTGTCGTCGGCTGAAACACGCGTGCGCCGGATCACGTACACTCGGTCGAGAACCGCAAACCTCGGGGTAGCGTCTGCTTCGTTGGCTAGAAGCTGCCGGGCAACTGGAGGAGTGCCGGCGCGGAACCGGAGCGTAAGCGGTTGGCTCGTCACGTCGGCTGCGACGAAGTCGGCCTCCAGTCGCAAATAATGCTTCACTTCCGGTGCGGCGACCGCGAGGCCAAGGCTTCCGTCGACGGCGTGCATGACCGGGCGGGAGAAGACCCGGCTGATCGTTCGCCGGTTGAATATCCGCCAGCCCGCGCACGGCTCGCCCCTCACGGAATGTTCGAGGATCCCGGTTCCGAACGGCCAGTCCTTGAATCCCGGATTGGCGAGCAGGTTGGATCCAAAGCTTTCTCCGGTTGCGTCCGGCGCTTCGTTCGAATCTCCAAGCGCGACTTCCATTTCGTCCACGTTTCGGCCCGATGCCTCGATCTCGAAAATCGCTTCGCCTGCGATCTCGCGGCGATCCTTGAGTTCAAGGTGAAGCAAATACCAACCCGAGGCGCTCTTGCTTGTGGCCGAAACTTCGCGGATTACGCCCTCGTCGTCCCGGAGCCGAGCTGTCAGTTTCGCCCGCTTTGCCGCGCGCACGAATGCCGTCACCGCGACGTTGCGGACAGCCGCCGGAAGCTCCCGGATCACCTGGAACAGCCGAAGCGATTCCTTCCCGGACGTCCTGGAAACGATCGCCGTGTAGCCGGACAGTTGATGCTGATCGGCTAATGCCGCCGGAAAGGCGAAGAAGCCCGCCTCTCCGTTGGCATCCTCGGACACCGACCAGCGCGACGATTCCTGTCCAAGCTCCCGGAATTGCGGATCCTTCAGGATCAGCCATTCGATCCTGGTCGGAACGGCGACGCCGCCAACGATCAACTCGACGAAGCCGTCGGCAAGGGAAAAGCCGGCAGGTGCCGAGACCGTTGCCACCCTCGACTTGAGAGTCGTCTCTATCTGTTGGTCGATCGAATTGGCCCCGTCGCGTCGCAGCCGGAGAATGATCGGAATCGGACCAGTTTGTTCGAAATCGCCCCTGAGCTCCAATCGAAGCTTGTTTTCCCTCTGCGAGACGGCTGCGAAGACCGGCGAGTTCTCGAAAGGAACCGCAAGGCCGGCTTCCTTCAATCCGGGAAGCGCAAGCTCGCACTTTCCCCCGAGCAACGCCTGGAAGGCGTCAGCCGTAAGCTTGGCGGAGAACAGGCCTTCGCTTTCATTCACTCCGACGATCGGAAGCGACGAGACGACCCGCTCGCCACCGGTCCAGATCTCCAGAGTCGCGTCATTGCCCCACGGATAGGCGCCGAGCCGCCCCACGAGCTCCATCGAGTTGCCGATCCTGAGCTTGTCGATCGTCAGCGGAGGCCCCGGGCGCGCGCTTCGAGTCACGAGCGGTTGCTTCGACCGGAGCGCACTCCCGCTTTCCTTGTCGAGCACCGCGGCTTCGACCGGCCCGCTATTCAAGTCGCCGTTGTAATAGAATGCGAATGCGAAATTTCCGTCACCGCCATGGTGCGATTGAACCAGCGCGTCGAAGCGGTCGCCCCGCGCTACGCCGACGCGTTTCCCGCCGACGAAGATTTCGACTTCATGCTTGCGCTGGGAGTCCTTGAGATCGAGAATCCACCCTGAGATGACTTGTTCGCGACCGCGAAAGAAGCCGTTTACGACCGGTTCCGGCTGAGGCGGAGTTTCTTCCGTCGCCCGACTTCGTTTCCAACCCAAGAGGCTCTCCCGACAAGCTGCTGGGTCCGGGGCCTAAGTTCTAAACGTAAAGAACACAACAGCTTGAACAAATCTCATGGTCGGCTAAGCGAATGCCTGCCGTCAGGAGTTACAGCGGGTCCCAATGGAGTTCCAGAAGTTCGAGATCGAGGGACCAGTCGAAATTCGCCCCCGCAAGGTGACGGACGACCGAGGCTATTTCTCCGAAGTCTTTCGGCTCGATGAATTCGCCAGGCACAGCACTGCGACCCAGTTCGTCCAGGACAACCAGTCGCTCAGCGTCCGTACGGGAACGGTGCGGGGGATACATTTTCAGTCGCATCCTGCCGCGCAAGGGAAGCTTGTGCGTTGCCTCGCCGGAAAGCTGCTCGATGTCGCCGTCGATCTTCGACGCGGCTCTCCGACCTTCGGCCGCTGGGTCTCCGCGGTGCTGTCGCCGGAGGACGTCAACCAGCTTTGGGTTCCTGTCGGCTTCGGTCACGCATTCTGCACGCTCGAGCCGAACACGGTGATCGGCTATAGGGTGACAAGCTATTACAGCCCGGGAAACGACAAGGGCCTAGCGTGGGACGACCCTGACGTCGCCATCGACTGGCCGGACATCGCCGATCCGGGTACCCTGTCGTCCAAGGACCGGGCCCAGCCCCGTCTGGCCGACCTTCCCACCTATTTCGCGATGGACGCGACCTGATGCGAGTGCTCGTAACAGGGGGAGCCGGCTTCATCGGGTCGGCGCTTGTGAGGCATCTCGTGCTCGAAAGGGCCGCGGAGGTGCTGAACGTCGATGCGCTTACCTACGCCGGTTATCTACCCTCGCTTCATGCGGTTGAGGGGAGGCCGAATTACCGTTTCATGCGGGCGAACATCTGCGACGGCCGCGCGATCCGGCAGGCGATCATGGAGTTTCGTCCCGACCGGATCATGCACCTTGCGGCCGAGAGCCATGTCGATCGCTCGATCACAGGCGCCGCCGAGTTTATCGAAACGAACGTCATCGGAACTTTCGCACTCCTCGAGGCGGCGCGGGAATATTGGTCCGGCCTTCGCGGCGATTCGGCTGACCGGTTTCGCTTTTTACACGTCTCTACCGATGAAGTTTATGGATCGCTGGGCGACGACGGGCTCTTCTGCGAAAGCACGCCTTACGATCCAAGTTCGCCATATTCGGCATCGAAGGCGTCATCGGATCATCTCGCGAAGGCCTGGTACCGGACCTACGGCTTGCCGGTCGTCGTCTCGAACTGCTCGAATAATTACGGACCGTACCATTTCCCCGAAAAGTTGATTCCGCTGACCATCCTCAATGCGCTCGCAGGCGAAGCGTTGCCGGTTTACGGACGCGGCGAAAACGTGCGCGACTGGCTGTACGTGGAGGACCATGCGCGGGCGCTCGACCTGATTGCCGAAAAGGGCCGAGCCGGCCAGACCTACAATGTCGGCGGCCGTAACGAGCGACGCAATATCGACGTCGTCCGGCAGATTTGCGAAGTTCTCGACCGCGTGGCGCCGTCGAACCGGCCCCGCGAGGAGCTTATCCAGTTCGCCACGGACAGGCCCGGTCACGATGCCCGCTATGCGATTGACGCTTCGCGGCTCGAGAGCGAGCTGGGTTGGCGGGCCGAAGAAACATTCGATACCGGCATCGAAAAGACGGTGACGTGGTACCTAGACAATGAGTGGTGGTGGCGGCCGTTGCGCGACCGCTATTCGGGACAGAGGCTCGGTCTGCTCCAGGCAGGGACTGGCTGACCCGCATGCGTATCGTTGTCACCGGGCGCGAGGGACAGATTGTCCGGTCGCTCCTCGAACGCGCCCCGATCGCGGGGCACCATGTCATCGCGCTGGGCAGGCCGGAGCTGGATCTCGCTTCAGACGCGGACTCCATTGTCCGCGCAATCAAGTCGGCCGAGCCCGACATCGTGATTTCGGCGGCGGCCTATACCGCCGTGGATCGCGCCGAAGACGACCGGGAGGCGGCATTTGCGGTGAACGAGCGAGGCGCCGCGGCGGTCGCTCGCGCTGCCCGCGAACGCGGAGTTCCGGTGGTCCACATTTCGACCGATTATGTTTTCGACGGAGCGAAGACAGGAGCGTATGTCGAAAGCGACGCGACCGCTCCGGGCGGTGTTTACGGAGCATCGAAGCTCGCTGGCGAGCGTGCCGTCCTGGCCGAGCAGCCCGATTGCGCGATTCTCCGGACAGCGTGGGTTTACAGCCCGTTCGGTACCAATTTTGCCAAGACGATGCTTCGCCTGGCGAGCGATCGCGGCGAAGTGCGGGTCGTCGCCGACCAGCGCGGCAACCCGACAAGCGCGTTCGATATTGCTGACGGCGCTATCGCCGTTGCATCGAACCTTGTGCGATCCGACGACAGGGGCCTCCGCGGCATTTTCCATATGACCGCGGGGGGCGAGGCGAGCTGGGCCGAGTTCGCCCAAGCCATCTTCGAGCAGTCGGCGCGGCTTGGAGGCCCGTCGGCTGTTGTGACTCCCATAT
>JACZCT010012735.1_pt1 | contig 12585 bp, 13 predicted proteins | sample 8641871 | NCBI WGS metagenome assembly JACZCT01 (sample SAMN15324604, study PRJNA640507) | soil metagenome | isolation source: monocropping sugarcane control | place: China: Luxin town, Laibin City, Guangxi Province | collected 2019-07-25 | depth 10cm m | reverse complement strand
TCCATCACCGTCTGCTGGAACGCGTGCCCCATGTGCAGCGTGCCGGTGACGTTTGGCGGCGGCAGCAGGATGCAGTAGGGCTCGCCCTGGCCGGACGGCTGGAACGCCCCGCTGGCTTCCCAGCGTGCATACCACTTGGCCTCGATCGCGGCCGGCTCGAAACTTTTTTCCATGGGGCAGGGCTCGGTGGTACGCGCAGGGCGCGCACTGGCTACGTGACAAAAGAGTCATTGTACGGTCAGTGGATGGCCCTGCCAAAGCCAATGGCGGGTTGCCGGGTGCGCCTCCGACCGCAGCCAGGCCGCGCCCCGGCACGCCGGCACCGTGGCCATTCGCCTGGATCCCTTGGGCTCGACGCGTATCATGGACGGCCCTTGGAGTGCCGCCAGATGCCCGTCCATGTCCAGCCGCCGCGTCCCCGCATTTGAACCAGGACAAGGACAGGGCATGGTCTGGCGGGTGGCGCCCCTGCTCGCGATCCTGGCGGTCGCGGCGCTCAGCAACGCGCTCAGCCGACGGGCCGATTACCTGCGCTTTGGCGAATCCCTGCCGGCATGGAAGCCGTTCGTGTGGGAGTATTCAAGCGTCATCCTGATCGGGGCATTGATCCCCGTGATGGACTGGCTCAGTCGACATTTCCCCCTCCTTTCCCCGCGCTGGCGCATGACGGTGCCGATCCACCTCCTCGCCACGCTGCCCTTTTCCGTCATCCACGTTGCCGGCATGGTGGGCTTGCGCAAGCTCGCCTATGCGCTGGCCGGGAGCAGTTACCAGTTCGGCCCGGTGCTGTCGGGCTGGCTCTACGAATACCGCAAGGATTTCGTGACGTACTGGATGATCGCCCTCTACCTGTGCGCGTGGGGCGCCTGGCGCCATTGGCAGGCCGCACGGGCCGGCGCCCCCGCGGCGGAACCGGATGCGGCGCGGGTGCCGCATGACGCCGCGGGCCGGCTGGCGCGGCTGGTGGTGCGCAAGCACAATCGCGAGTTCATCCTCGACGTCACGGATATCGCGCGGCTCGAAGCCGCGGGTAATTACGTGACGGTCCACACCAAGGGCACTGACTATCGCCTGCGTGGCTCGCTGGCCGGCCTGGTGCAACACCTCGACGGCAGCCGTTTCGTGCAGGTGCACCGCAGCCAGGTCGTCAACATCGACCATGTCCGCGAGATCCAGCCCTGGGCCCACGGTGACTATCGGGTCCTGCTGGACGACGGCAGCTTCGTCAACTTCAGCCGGCGCTACCGATCCCAATTTGACCGCTTGTTCGGCCGTGCCACGGATCCGCATGTTGGCCAGGACTCTGGAAGGTAGATAGCGGAGCGGCGGGGCAGCGGTCTTTTGCGGCAGCGTGAGTGGCGTTTGCACGCCCAGGACGGTTCCATGGGCCGGGGGGTGGGGCAGGAGATGGCCCAGGCGATGCCTTCGCAGCTGCTGGCGTTTCCATCAGCCAGGCTCCCAGTCCCGCTTGGCCCCGCCGGTGCTCCGCTCGTCACCCCTGGGCTTGCCGCGGCGACGCCAGGCGCTATCGTCGGCACAGTTCCCCGCCTGGAAACCGCCATGTCCAAACCACTCCCGTGCAGCATGTCGCCGACCCGCTTCGCACTTGCGCATCCCCGTCAGCGGCGACGTTCGGATTACGGCGCCTGGCCCGGGTTGCGGATCCGCACCATGCATCTCGCGGGGATGGCACGATGAACCGGCGCACGCTCCTGAAATGGATGGCCGGCATGCCGCTGTTCGCGACGCTGCTGTCCGATCTGCCTGCGTCCGCGCAGGTGGGCGGAGCCGCTGCGGGGAAGTTGTTCCGGCGCGTCCGTCCCGGAGATCCCGGGTGGCCGTCAGCTGCCGAATGGGAGGGGCTGAACCAGCAGGTTGGCGGTCAATTGCGCCAGCTAGCCGATCCCTTGGCGGCCTGCCGCGCCGATCCTTCCGGCAAGGCGTGCAACGATTTCTTCGCCTCGATACGCAACCCCTATTACATCCTGGACCACCCGGCCCTCACCCAGGCTTCGGGCTGGGCGGATGCATGGACTTCGCGGCCCAGTGCGTACGGCGTCGCCGCCCGGCATGCCGCCGATGTCGCCGCCGCGGTGGATTTCGCGCGCACACACCACCTGCGCCTCGTGGTCAAGGGCGCGGGCCACAGCTACCAGGGCACGTCCAGCGCACCGGATTCGCTGCTGGTATGGACGCACGCCATGGACGACATTGCGCTGCACGATGCCTTCGTGCCGAAAGGTTGTGCGGGCAGCGTGGCGCCGCAGCCGGCGGTGAGCGTCGGGGCCGGGCAAATCTGGGGACATACCTACAACGCGGTGACGACCCAGGCCGGACGCTACGTGCAGGGCGGCGGCTGCATGACGGTGGGCGTGGCGGGTTTGGTGAGCAGTGGTGGTTTTGGCAGTTGGTCGAAAAACTACGGGATGGCCGCGGCAAACCTGCTGGAAGCCGAGGTGGTCACCGCGGACGGCAAGATCCGCACGGTCAACGCCTGCAACGACCCGGAGTTGTTCTGGGCGCTCAAGGGCGGCGGCGGTGGCAGCTTCGCGGTCATCACGCGGCTGACCCTGCGCACCCACGAGTTGCCGGAATTTTTCGGGGGTGTCAAGGCGACCGTGCAAGCCAACTCCAGCGCGGCGTATCGGCGCCTGATCGAGCGGTTCCTCGCGCACTATCGCGAGCAGCTGTTCAACCCGCACTGGGGTGAGACCGTGCATTTCCGTGGAAATAACCAGTTTCGCATCAGCATGACGTTTCAGGGACTCGGCCAGGCGGAAGCCGAAGCGGCGTGGAAGCCATTCATGGATTTCGTGGCGGCCTCTCCCGGGGATTACGCCGTCACGGCGCCGCTACAGGTCATGGCTGTACCAGCGCGGATGATCTGGAACCCGGAGGCGCTGAGGAAATTACCCGGCTTGGTGATAGCCGATTCACGTCCTGATGCACCGATCGACAATATTGTATGGGCTGGCGATGCGGATCAATCCGGCCAATACATCACCAGCTACGCCTCGGCCTGGTTGCCGCAGGCGCTGTTGGACCCGGATGGGCGCCAAGGCCTGGCCGATGCCCTGTTTGCCTTCACGCGTGAATCCGGCTTGAGCCTGCATTTCAACAAGGGTCTGGCCGGTGGGCAAAAGTCGGCGGTTGCGGGCGCGGGCGACACCGCCATGAATCCCGAGGTGATGGACGCCTTTGCGCTGGCGATCAGCGGCGAGAGCGCGCCGCCGGCGTTCCCCGGTATTCCCGGCCACGAGCCCGACCTGGTTGCCGCGCGCGCGGATGCCAGGACTTGCGCCAGCGCGATGCAGGCCTTGTACAAGCTCGTTCCGGGCGCAGGCTCCTATGTTTCCGAAAGCGATTACTTCCTTCGGGATTGGCAGCAAGCGTTCTGGGGTTCCAATTACACCCGCCTGTTGAAGGTGAAGCAGCGCTACGACCCCGATGGCTTGTTCACCGTGCACCACGGCGTCGGTTCGGAGGCGTGGAGCGCGGATGGCTTCACCCCGCGCGCTTGAACAGGAGCCCTCGCGAACGCGCCGACCGCCAACGAGGGCTGGTCATGACGGGCTGCTGCCGGGAGCCGTGAGGCTGGCGTCCAGCGCCTGCGCCAGCGATGGGGGCCGGTAAGTCGGGTCGGCAAGCCAGCGCACCCAGACCGAATCGTCGACCGTTTCGTTGATCGCGCCGCCGACCACCCGGTTCATCGGTCGGCTGAAGAGGCGGTACAGGCCGAACAGGAATTCGGCGTAGGAGTTGCGCGGCACGCCAGTCCAGGCGTCCAGCGCCGGCATGAACGGGGCGGTAAAGGCCAGCCCACACCCCATGGCCTTGCGTTGCAGCCACGCCAGGGCCAGCTCCGGCAACGGATCCGGCACGTGCCCGGCACCGTCGTGGGCGTAGCCGCCGCCAACGTCCGCGTGGGCGCCAATGAACCAGCGCTGCTCTATTTCAATTTGTTCTCGCTTTTTCATCGTGCAGGTTTCGCCCGGGGGCACGGTGGCGGGATTGCGGGTCCACAGGGCCGGCGCAAAATCCGCGCGATGCTCATCCAGCGCCAGCGCCTGGTAGGCGCATTTGACGATGCGGCTCAGCTCGGTGTCGTGGAAGCGGTAGCGGGCGCTGGCAAACGGGAACCACGCGGCGACATCGGGTATGCCGAGCAAGCCCACGGTTTCCCACACGCCCATGAAGTGGATGTCGGTTTCCTCGGAGTGCTCGGCACGGAACGCCACGGCTACCGGGTCGCTTGGCTTGATCGTGGTCTCCCGGTAGAACGCGTAGGCGGCGGCGACTTCACGCCGACTGACCGCGTCGGGCCCGCGGCGCCGGAGCAGGCCACATTTGCGGATCATGCCGCCGAGGCTGCGCGCGGCGTACGCGCCCCGGCTGTAGCCGATCAGGTACAACTCGTCGCCCGCCTGCCAGCTATCGCACAGCCAGCGATAACCCTGCTTGACGGTGTCGGCAAAGCCGTAGCCAAACGCGCCCCCCAGCCAGTGGCCGATGCCGGGCTTGACCCCGACCCCCGGCAGGTAGTTGATGCGCTGCTCGATGCCCGTGGCATCGCGCGTTGCGATGAGCCGGCGCAGGCGTTCGACGTTGGTGTCCGATTCGGGCTTGCTCCAGGTTCCGTCGCAGAGCAGGACCAGCCTACGCATGGTCACGCACGGCTGTCGCGGACTGCGCCGGTCGCGGCGTGGGTTTGCTGGTTGCGGGGCCACGCCGCGCTTGCGGGCTGGCCGGGTGCTGGGGCATGGTCATCGGCCTGATGTCCGTCATGGTTGCGGCGGCCGGATCGTGACTTGATGGGCACCGCGTCGACCACCGCATTCTTTGGCGCGCACCCCGCAAACGCAAGCGGCGTACGCTGGATGATTGTCCTCGCGCCTACAGGTCAACTGCCGATGAATCTTGAGACCCAAATTGAGCACGCCCACGCGCTGCGGCGCATGCACCACGGTTCGCAGCCGTTGCTGCTGCCGAATGCATGGGACGCGGGCAGTGCACGGCTTTTTGCCCAACGCGGATTTGCCGCCGTGGCCACCACCAGTGGTGGCGTGGCCTGGTCGCTGGGCTACCAGGATGGCGAGCAGGTGCCGCTGGGCGAGGTGCTGGCCGGTGTCGCGCGCATGGCCCGCGTGTGCAAGCTGCCGTTGAGCGTGGACTTCGAAGGGGGCTACGGGGTGACGCCGGCGGCGGTGGGAATGGCCGTGGGAAAGTTGATCGAAGCGGGCGCCGCCGGAGTCAACCTGGAAGACGGGACGCCTGGCCATGGGCCGCTGCGGCCGCTCGAGGATGCGGCGGCGCGTATTGCTGCCGCCCGCGCCGCCGCGGCAGTCAGTGGCGTTCCGCTGGTGATCAATGCGCGCGTCGACCTGTGGCTGCACGAAGTGCCGGCGGGCGGTTCATCCGCGCGCATGGACGAGGGCCTGCGCCGTGCCCGCGCCTACCTGGCGGCTGGCGCCGACTGCATCTATCCCATTGGCCTGGGCGATCGCGCGGAACTGGCCAGCCTGGTCAAGGCGCTGGCCGCGCCGGTGAACGTGGCGGCCGGTCCCGGCGTACCCCCGCTGGAGGAACTGGCGCGGATCGGCGTGGCCCGCGTAAGCACCGCCACGCGCTTCGCCACGCTGGCGCTCGGCGCCGTGGACCAGGCCATTGCCACGCTGCGTGCCAGCGGGCGCTTCGATGGCCTGGCCTCGGCCTTCACCTATGCCGATGCGCAGGCACTGTACGCCGGCTGATATCACCTACCTTTGTTGTCCACCCCGCGAAAGGAGTCACCCATGCAAGCGCGCCTCGACTACCACCAAGCCGCACCGGCCGCGTTCAAGGCCATGCTCGGATTGGAATCGGCCGTGCATCATTCCAGCCTGGAGCCGGCGTTGATCGAGCTGGTGAAGATGCGCGCCTCGCAGATCAACGGTTGCGCCTATTGCCTGGACATGCACAGCCAGGATGCGCGCGCGGCCGGGGAGACCGAGCAACGCCTCTACCTGCTGAACGCGTGGCGCGAGGCGCCGTTCTACAGCGCCCGCGAACGCGCCGCGCTGGCCTGGACCGAGGCCCTGACCCAGGTCTCGACCCAGGATGTTTCCGACGCACTGTATGCCGAGGTGCACCAGGAATTTTCCGACCAGGCCCTGGTGGAACTCACGCTCGCGATCATTGCCATCAATGGCTGGAATCGGCTGTCGATCGGTTTTCGTTCCCAGGCAGGAACCTACGTCCCGCCGGGCAAGGCCAAGTGAGGCGCGTGGCGCTGGCCGGAGTGCGTGGCTGATGGCGCGCGCCGCAAAGGCCAAGCCCTTGCCGCGTGCGTTTTTCCGCCGCGACTCGCGCGTGGTGGCCGTCGAGCTGTTGAACAAGATCCTGCTTGGGGCCGACGGGCGCAGCGGGCGCATCGTCGAGACCGAGGCTTACTGCGGCTCGCTCGACCCGGCTGCGCATGCCTATCGCGGCAAGACCAGGCGCAATGCCACGATGTTCGGCCGGCCCGGCCTGATGTACGTGTATTTCAGCTACGGCATGCACTGGTGTGCGAACGCCGTTTGCGGCGAGGAGGGCGAGGGCGTGGCCGTGCTGTTGCGGGCGCTGGCCCCGCTCACGGGCCTGGAGGCCATGCGCGCGGCGCGGCCCAAGGTGCATCGCGACCGCGACCTGTGCAGTGGACCGGCGCGCCTGACCCAGGCCCTGGGCATCACCGGCGTCCTAGATGGCAGTGACCTGGTGACCGGGGCGGGTGGTTTCCGCATCGTCGATGATGGCACGCCGCCGCCGGCCGAGCCGGTGGTCGCCACGCGCATCGGCATCAGCCACGCGGTGGACGAGTTGTGGCGGTGGTACGTGCCCGGGGATCCAAACGTCTCCCGGCGGTGACGCGCGGCAGGTGGTCGATGGCTCTCAGCTTGCCGGCGGCTGCGCCAGGGCTTGCACGCTGCAGGGCAACTGGCGCGCGCGCAGGAAGGCCTGGGCTTCCGCCGCGTCCCGGGTGAACCAGGCTTCGGTGCTGCCGAGCCGGAACGAGTAGCCCCAGGCGTCCATGTCGCGCATCAGTCGCGCCCGGCCCACGCCCGGCAACTCGTCAGCCAACAGGACCTGCAGGTAGCAGGTCGCGTCTTCTTCCTCGATGGAATCGGTGGCGTCGGTGTGCACGCGCTCGCGCCGCTCCGGCGGCAGCACGATGAGGTGGCAGGCCTCGTGCAGTACCGAGTGGATCGGCGTGTCCCCGCGTGCATACACCGTGCTGCCGATCACGCCGGCCTCGGGCTCGCCCCAGTAACTGCCGGGAATGGCCGTATTGGCGGCAACGACCTCCAGCTCGAGGCCGTGGTGGCCCAGCAGCGCCGCCACGGCCGCCAAGTCAACATCCCACAGGCGCGTGACGACGGGACCATCGGGGGGTGCGTGCGACGCGGGCGAATCGGGGTGCATGGGGATGGCGCCGTCGGTCTGCTCAGCGGCCCTTGGATTTCTTGCCGGACTTGCGCGGCTTGCCGGCATGGTCGTCGACCGGCTCGGCCCCGCCCAGGGTCACCGACAGCTCCAGGATCTCGTGGTCGGCGCCGCGCTCGACGTTGATGTTGATGTCCTCGAGCTCCACGTGGACGTATTTCTTGATCACTTCGAGCAGTTCGTTGCGCATCAACGGCAGGTAGTCCGGGGCGCCGCGCGTGGAGCGCTCCTGGGCCACGATGATGCGCAGGCGTTCGCGCGCCACCGAGGCGGTGGGTTCCGGCCTGCGCTTCAGGAAATCGAGTATGCCCATGCTGATCAGCCCCCGAAGACGCGTTGGAGGAAGCCCTTCTTGGGGGCGTCGATGAAGCGCAGCGGACGCTCTTCGCCAAGGATCCGGGCCACCGTGTCGCTGTAGGCCTGGCCGGCCTGCGACTGGGCATCGACGATCACCGGGATGCCGTTGTTGGAGGCGGTGAGCACGTTGGCCGATTCGGGGATCACGCCGATCACGTCGATGCCCAGGATTTCCTCGACGTCCTTCACGCTGAGCATCTCGCCGATCGCCACGCGCTGCGGGTTGTAGCGGGTCAGCAGCAAATGCTGGCGCACCGGGTCCTGACCGCGTTCGGCGCGCCGGGTCTTGCTGGCCAGCAGGCCGAGGATGCGGTCCGAGTCGCGTACCGAGGACACTTCGGGGTTGACCACCACCACGGCCTGGTCGGCAAAGTACATGGCCAGGTGCGCGCCCTTCTCGATGCCGGCCGGAGAATCGCAGACGATGTACTCGAAGCCGTCGGCAGCCAGGTCGTCCAGGACCTTCTCCACGCCTTCGGCATTGAGCGCGTCCTTGTCGCGGGTCTGGCTGGCGGCCAGTACGTACAGGTTGTCGTAGCGCTTGTCGCGGATCAGGGATTGCTTGAGCGTGGACTCGCCGTGCACGACGTTGACGAAGTCGTAGACCACGCGCCGCTCGCAGCCCATGATCAGGTCGAGGTTGCGCAAGCCCACGTCAAAATCGATGACAGCCACGCGTTTGCCGGCCATGGCCAAGCCGGTGGCCAGCGAGGCGCTGGTCGTGGTCTTGCCCACGCCACCCTTGCCGGAAGTGACGACAATGATCTCAGTAGCCAATGGCCCTACTCCGCGTGGTGGTGTGTGGTGGGGGACTATGATCGGTCACAGCTTGGCCAACAACAGTTTTTCGCCGTCCAGCCAACATTGCACCGCGTGGCCTTCCAGGTCGGCGGGGATCTGCTCGAACACGCGGTACTGGCCGGCAATGGCCACCAACTCGGCGTGGAATTCGGACACGAAAATCCGCGTCGATTCCGCGCCCTGGGCACCGGCCATGGCGCGGCCACGCAGGCTGCCGTAGACGTGGATGTTGCCATCGGCAATCACCTCGGCGCCATTGGCCACCGTCCCGGCGACGATCAAATCCCGCTCGCGAGCGTACAACTGCTGCCCTGAACGCACCGAGCCGGTATGCAACATCGCCAGCCTGGTTTCGCCCACTGCCGGCTCCGCTGCCGGCTCCGCGAGTTCGGTCGTCGGCACGGGTGCCTTTGCCGCCGCGGCGTCGCCGGCCGCCGGCCTGGGGGCCCCCTCCGTTGCCGGTTCATACGCGGCGCGGAACTTGGCGATCAGCGGCAAGCCGATGCGCTCGGCCAAGCCGGCGGTCTCGCTGGTGCCATAGGCAATGCCTGCCGGCAGCATGCCGGCACGGCGTATGGCATCCAGCAGCGCCTGGACCGTCGCGTCATCGGGCAGTTGCATCAGGTGGCCAAGGTCAAGCACCACGGCGGCGCGCCCGAACATTTGCGGTGCCGCCTGCACGCGCCGCAGCAACTCGTCGTGCAAGGCCCCGGCGTCGGCGCGGCGCACGTGGACACAAGCCATGCCGACCTGGCCAAAACGCAACTCGCAGGCGTCGCTGGCTGCTTGCTTGGCCTTCACTGCTCGCGATCCCCCGCGCGGCGTTGCCGCTCGGCGGCGGCTGCGCCGGGCCGGGCGCGCTCGGCCAGCCACGGTACGTCCGGCAGGCCGCCGTGTTCCAGCCAGGTGTCGCGGACATAGGCGTAGCTGGGCAGCTCGCGGGCCAGCAGGCTCACCTTGGGGCCATCCTTGCCCATGCGTTGCTGGCTGACTTCCTGGAAGCCGTAGGTGCCATGGAACAACAGGACCACGTCGTCGCGCGGTTCGAGGAACACCTCGCAGGCCAGCAAGGGCACGCGGACCTCGGCGTAGCTGTGCACGTCGCAGTAGAACACCCGCCCCAGGCCGTGGCGGCGGTAGGCGTTGGCGATGACGATGCGGTCGATGTACATGAACTGTGGATAATGCTTGACGAACCAGCGATAGTTCGGGCTTGAATAGGCGCTGCCCTCACGTAGTGCGATGAGGAACCCGGCCAGATGACCATCGATTTCTGCCACGCGGAAATATTCGGCGGACTCGTAGAAGAAGCGCAGTTGGGCCATGTCCAACGCGAGGATGGAGCGGCCTGCGCCATTGTTGAGCGCCAGTACGGCGTTGAGTTCCTGCTCGCGCACGTCGCGGATCGCGAGGGCCATTCGTTGCTCCGCTTGGGTGGACATCGCCACGGGCCCGACTACCGGTCTCGTGCAGGTTGGCATTATGCCATGCGCCGGCAATGGCGATCGCGACGCCACCCTGCTTTGTCACCCCGCGGTGCGTTGCATCCAACGTTCGCGCGTGTTGCGCGCGGGCCGCACTTCGCAGGGGAAAGCCAGTGATGCGCAGCAACTGGAGTCCGCATCTCAATCATGTCCGGGTATTGCGCTACACCGGCCTGTTCACCTACCTGTGCTGCAGCGTGCCGCTGTGGCAGGGGAGCTGGGGACTCGAGCACGCCAGCGCCTGGTGGAGCAGCCCGATGCTGTCGGGCTGGTTCATTTCCTACGCCCTGTTTGGCGTGGCCTACCTGGCCCTCACCAGCCGCCGCATGGCAGCGCAGGCCTCTATCTGGCGCCAGCTTGCCCGACTGGCTGGCATGCTGCTGCTCACCGGTTCGGCAATCGCCGTCGGCTGGTTCAGCCAGAGCGGCTTGTCGGCGATGCTCATGCTGGTGATTGCCGTGGTCTTGCCATGGCAGATGCCGATGGTCACCGGCCTGGCCTGGTTGCTGGTGCAGAACCTGCTGCTGATCCCGGTGATCGCCAGCTATGTCGGCTGGACACCGGGCATGGCGATCCTGCAGGTGTGCGTGTACCTCGGTTTGTCCGCGCTGGTGTTCTTCACTTCGACCGTGGCCCACCAACAGACCGAGCAGCGTGAAGCGCAGCGGCGCCTGAATGCCGAACTGCACGCGACACGTGCCCTGCTGGCCGAATCCAGCCGGCTCAACGAGCGCATGCGCATCGCCAGGGATTTGCACGACCTGGTAGGCCATCACCTGACGGCCCTTAGCTTGAACCTGGAGGTTGCCAGCCACCTGACCAACGAGGAAGCGCGGGTGCACGTGTGCAAGGCGCAGAGTACCGCCAAGCACCTGTTGGCCGATGTGCGCGAGGTGGTCAGCGAGCTGCGCCAGGACGATGCGCTCGACCTCACCAAAGCCTTGCGCAGCCTGATCAACGGCGTGGCCGGTTTGGCCGTGCATATGCAGGCCCCGCCGCGCTTCAGCCTGGAGGATCCACGCCAGGCGCTGGTGCTGCTGCGTTGCGCGCAGGAAATCATCACCAATACCGTCAGGCACGCGGACGCGCGCAATTTGTGGCTGGAATTCATCTATCCACAGCCGGGCCTGCTGGAGCTGCATGCGCGCGACGATGGCCATGGCGCCGAGCGCATCGCGCCCGGCAATGGCCTGTCTGGCATGGGCGAGCGCCTGGCCGAATTTGGCGGCAGCGTCAGCCTGGACGGTGGTGCGACCAAGGGCTTCGCGCTGGTCGTGCGCCTGCCGTTGGGCGGCCGCGAGCCGAATGCGCCCACCACGCCGCCGACATTGCACGAGGATGCCTTGGCCCTGGGCCTGTCCTGATCGCGGTTTTGCCATTGGCCCGGTCAGCGGCTGCGGTGTGTTGGTCTGCCGGGTTGGCTGCGGCCGTGCTCCCAGGTCGGACCTGGGCCGTTATGCTTACGGCACGGTCGGAGTGGCGCCTGTCATATGGAATGGCGCCCGTAATCCATGGACTACCCATTGCTGTTTGCGCTCGCTGAGGGACCTTGATGATTTCGGTATGTCTGGTCGACGATCAAAATCTGGTTCGCCAGGGCGTCCGCTCGTTGCTCGACCTGGACAAGGACATCCGCGTCGTGGCCGAATTCGCCGACGGCACCGAGGCCTTGCGCGATATTCCCCGGGTCAAGCCGGACGTGGTCTTGCTCGACCTGCGCATGCCGACCATGAGCGGCCTGGAAGTATTGCGCGGACTATCGGCGCGCAATGCCCTGCCGCCGACGATCATCCTGACGACCTTCGATGACGATCAATTGGTGCTGCAAGGGATCAAGGCCGGCGCCAGGGGGTATTTGCTGAAGGATGTTTCCCTGCAGCAACTGGTCGAGGCAGTGCGCATCGTGGCCGCCGGAGGCTCCCTGGTCGCGCCCATGGTCAGCCAGCGCCTTACGGCCGGCGTGGCGCGCATGCAGAACCATTTTTCCAGCCTGGAACATCCCGACCCCCTGACCGAGCGCGAGACCGAGATCCTGCGCTTGCTGTCCGGCGGCTACAGCAACAAGGAAATCGCCAACTCGCTGCGCGTGGCCGAAGGGACGGTAAAAAACCACGTTTCCAATATATTGTCCAAACTGGGCGTGCGGGATCGCACCCGCGCCGTGCTCAAGGCGTTGGAAATGGGCATTGTCTAGACGGCCATCAGGGCCTGGTGATATGGGGGATGGACATCCGCGCCAGGGGGCCACCGGGTGCGGCGGGCGGTGGCACAAAGCCGCCATCGATTTGGGCGGCGATATTGCATTGCGCGATGGCGTTCCGGCCCGTGAACCAGTACCATCCGTAACCTTGGTACGTGTCGACCCTTCGGTACGGCGCTCCTGGGCACTCTCGAGGGGCTTGCGTGGGTGCTGGTTCAATAACTTGGTATGCGTAGACGCTCGGAGAACTCTGGAATGATGCGTTTCCTGGAATTCATTGTG
>JACZCT010012939.1_pt1 | contig 12618 bp, 8 predicted proteins | sample 8641871 | NCBI WGS metagenome assembly JACZCT01 (sample SAMN15324604, study PRJNA640507) | soil metagenome | isolation source: monocropping sugarcane control | place: China: Luxin town, Laibin City, Guangxi Province | collected 2019-07-25 | depth 10cm m | reverse complement strand
TAGGAAACAAAAAAGAAGCTGAAGCACTATTGGCTGGCGCATACTTTTACGCGAAACAACATAATCTTCTTGATTATGTTTACCCCGGCCAACTTACAACAGTAAGCAATCTCCTTTACGATATAAATTACAAAAAAGGGTATCTTAAGACAGCAGCAGAATGTACTATTAATAACAAAAAGAAGGGATTAATCTATAGACACATGGCGCAAAAAGCTCATGCGCTGGAACAACTTGATTTAGAAAAAAAATATTATGCACAAGCTTTGAATTTTTTTGAACAATCATACAAAACAGATGCACAAGCAAGAAAACATTATGAAGATGCTCTCTGGTGTGGTCGAGGATATGAATACAATCCATATGCCATTCAAAATTATTATCTCAGCAGATTACAAGACGCATCTGATCTTCGTCATGATTATTTAGATCCGCAAACATATCGCTTATCTAACCTTATTATTAAGCAAGCCCTTACTAAATTATCAAAACTTGCCCATGATGATGCAAGTACACAATGTATTCTTGCAAAGATATACGTGAATGGTGAAGATGGTATACATCCTAATCATGGCAAAGCAATAGAATATATCAGAGATGCTTTGTGTAGCTTTGCTGTTATGCCTGCTAGACAATATTTGAAAGAATATGATGATTTACCTATTATTATTAAAAAATTATATAGCAATGCAAATATAGAAATCAGCCACCAAGCACTCACCTTAGAGAAATACTGGGATGTGCTCTCTGCTATAAAAAAAGAAGATCTTATAGCATTAGAAAAATTGGCTCATTTACATGAACATGATACCTCTCTTGCATCTCTTCCTTTACAACTTCTCTGTTCATGTGTTAATCCATGCATAGCGCAATGTCTACAAAATATAACTTTTAATGATGAAAGTGCTGATGCTATAGCATTTAAAGAGTTTTGCCTATCTACAGACGGCGAACTTGCCGCTCATATTTTGGAATGGATGTCACATGATATATCGATCAAATCAGAAATAAAAGACCTGTTCCACCTCATGCTGGGTGGCTATGCATATTATCACCATAAATTCGATGCTGCGTTAGCGGAATTTAAGCAGTGCAGCACCTACAAAAAAGATCTTTATTTCTTAGCACTTACCGCTCAGATGGATACCCATGAAATTTCTCGTAAAGAAAAGATAATATCGATATTACCTCTTTTATATAGCTCTCTTAATATTCCATCAAAAAATAAAAGATGTATTGCGGCAAAAGAAATTATCGCTGAAATATGTAATTATAATCCTTCAACTCCAATAGAAAACACTTTATTGATGTGTCAACACTGGATCCCACAACTTGCTGTTTTAAATAGTAGTGACTATCCCTTCGAATACGTACAAGTCTTGATGAGCCTTAATGATCTACGTAAAAAAACAGAACTTTCAATCGAACAACAAAAAGAAATAATTAAGCTCACTATATATTTTGATTTTTTCTCATTGTTACAAGCACATGATCAAAAAGGATTAGATGCGTTTTTCTCTAAAAAAAATGAACATGTAAAAGGAATACGCCGTACAATTTTACAAGCAATTCGTGGAAATAAGAAAAATGATCTTCAAAAAATCGTATTTGAAAGTAGTGCCTTTAAGGAATTTTGTGCCTCAGACTTACTTCTTCTAAAAATTATAGAACATATAGCTCAATATCCTCAAGAACAATTTAAGATAAAACCAACGCAATGCCGTTATCTGCTTGATGGATTTGCTTCGCTACAAAAAGAAAATGATTTGACACAAGCATTCTTTTCCCATGCTAAAATCCTTGAAGCAATTCCCTCTCAAGATATTCTCACTGCTCTTGAACCTTGCACATCATTATGTAATCAGGTGAAAGAAAATGATAAAATTCATATCGCAAAAACAATCATTGCAAACAAAATTATTGCATCACACAAAGAATGCATAGGCCTTCTTTTAGAGAACAAAGAATATGGACAGGCGTATAAATTTGTGCACTGCCTTACACAATTAGATCAATTGATACCATTGCAAATTATATGCAATATATTCGCTGCAATAGAAACTTCTCTTATAAAAGAATCCCCTGATACATATCGCACATTATTAGAAATATCAGATCGTATCAGCACGTACAATATAATTAAAAAAAAGGCAGATCAAAAAAACCCTGATTGCTGCGATTGTATAGCATTTATTTTATTAGAACACAGTAAATGTTCTCATCTTGAAGAACTTGATACGACTGCCCTGGAAAAAGAATGTCTTAATTACCTTTCTTATTCTTTAAAACATGATAATAGAACGAGTGATGAGGATAAACGAGTAAAACGTTCATTGTATAGTCAACTTGCATGTTATTTTGGAATGCTTGAGAAATCTATACCTCTGCTTGATGAAGCAATCAAATACGGCAATTCTCGCGCCCTCTATGAAAAAGCAACTTTATTATCATACAAAAAACCAATCAACCCCCAGGATCTATTAATAACGATAAAGCTTTTAGAACAACATGTCATCAGTAATGATAATGATATTCGACGTGGAAAATCATATAAAGTCCTGGGAAAATATTATCACTCAATCAAAAAATTAGACGATCAAAAAAAAGCTTTTGACTATCTCAAAGCTGCTGCAGATTTAGGCAATTATGATGCAGGTTATTTATTAGCTCTTCTTTATATTGATGGCATAGAAGGTTATCAAATTCCGGATATAGAGCAAGCTCTTATATATTTGCAAAAGACCATCGATCTTAGCAAGAAAAACTCATATGTCAATGCACGGTATATACGAGCATCCGCTTATTATCAAGAAGGCAAGTACACACAAGCTCATGAAGATTTAATACATTTACTCGATTATCAAGGATATAACGATTCACAAAAAATTTTTGCGCATTGGCTTATAGGATTAACAAAGCTTCATTGTAATGAAAATAACGATCTATCAGAAGATATAACATCTTATTTTCGCAAAGCATACGAAATAGCTCTCAGTCACCAACTTACTAACCCTGATTCGCCCTTCATCAAACAATTTATATTGTGCAATAATGAAAACACGGTGCTTACGATACAAAAAAACATTGATCGCATTATAGAAAATAAAAAAATAGATGCGGCTTCATTGGATTTTTGCACGATTATGGGAGCTATTATTTTGGAACAATGCGAAACGAAGCTCATTGAAAATCCCTTACGTCAGCTTGCTGTTAAAGGCTTGATATATGCCGCACAAAACGGTCATGAAGAAGCTCCTTTTTCATTAATGCGCACAGCTGAAGAAGAGGTAGATACCTGGGATAAAATCTACAACCTTGTAAAATTACTTTTCCACAAACCTTATTTAACCGAAATCATCAACTCTCTACTGACAGAAATCTATCCAGCAGATGTCATCAGTCAAGGTATTTTACTCAAACGCTTGATCGAAAAAAATGATGCACCAATATTAAATAAGTATGTATCTCAGATCTACGAATATAGAAAACCTATTGCAACAGATCCTATTAGCTACAGCCTATTTTCATATGAAAAAACTCGAGAATTAATCGCACAATGCATGTCTATTACATCTTTAATGCAATTAGCTGATGCATTTATGCAACATCCAGCAAAATCGACTCCCGAGGAACATTTCATAGCAATGTGGTATGGTTCATTGTTGACATATTCTCTTAATCCAAAATTACTACTTAAAGGAGCCACTTATTTAGAAACATCTCGTAAGTATTTTCCTACCACTCAACAAAAACATATTGAAAAAAATCTTGGATATATTTATTACAAATTAGGATGGCAGCAAAGAGATAATAATCCTACCTTAGCTATGGGTTATCTGAAAAAAGGTGTTATTCTGAATAGCAAAAATTGTGTGAGGCTTTTAAAAGAACTTTCACCTGTCTCTCTACAAATACCTTCTTCTCAACAACGCATGGATAATGTACAAAAACAGCTTGAACATTTTAAAATGTTAGTAGAAAACCAGAAAAAACATCCGGATTATGAACATCTTGTTTGCCCTTTAACTGATACTCTGGCAAATGATAGAATCGAATGTACAAAAGCTATACAAACTATAACGAGTGGCCAACCTGCAGTAAACTTAGTTCAATCTGATAACCCAAAAGTATTTCTTGGCTATGCTATTGCAGTCTGCGACGATCTACAAAATAATGAATCGGTAAAACTATCTATACAGAATGCTATAAAATATGGAACTATAAAAAATGCTACCAGATCTCATCATGTATTTAAAGATCTTTCGATACTTCAGCAAGTATGCACATTAATAGAAAGAATCATTAAAAAAAATAATCATACCCATATGAATCTTTTATTGGGAACGATAAAGCGAGAAATACTTAAGCACAATATAGATATCAAGGCATTTGAAAGATTTTATAAAACATTTTATAAAATTAATCTTGCTCAAAATAATGTTTGGAAGAAAGTAAAGTAAAAGGCTTTTATGATCGCGAAATAAGATTTAACTCGAGCGATATTAATAGTTGATGTTATATAAAAAATTAACAGCCGAAAATGATTGAATCATCTTCGGCTGTTGTGTAAAAACTATTCTTGCGAAAAGGTTTTTTGATTAACCTAGTCTTACGGAACGAACAACTTCACGTAAACTTTTGCCCGCTTTAAAGCGAGGGATGCTGATTTCTGGCAAATCAATACGTTCTTTAGTTGCAGGATTGATTCCTTTACGCGCTGGTCGGCATGAAATCCAGAAGCTTCCAAATCCTGTAATAGAAACTTTCTCACCTTTTTTTAACGCACGACTAACAACGCGTGTTAATGAATCTAGCACACGAGTAACATCCATTTTACTAAATGTTGTCTCTTCGCTGAGCTCATTAATTAATTCGCTCTTGTTCATACGAACTCCTCATATTGGTTAGTAAAAATGATTGAAAATAAACACTGTCTCTTCATTAAAACTTTCTTCTCAAAATCATATCTCACGCTACACTAAAAGTAAGATATTGTTGTAAGATATAATAATTTCACAAAACTTTGTCAAATTTATTAAAAAATAAAAAAGATACTCGTTTTAAAAATATCGTTTTAAGAAGGACATTCTTATGCTCGTTGATACGCACTGCCACATAAATATGATGGTAAAAACAACCTTCGATACACCACTTGAAAAATCTCATATACCACAAGCAGAAATAATTGTTCGCCAAGCACAAGAACACGGTGTTTCTCTGATCATTAACGTGGGAACACGTGCAATTGAAAATGAAAATTGCATTCTTCTTGCACAAACATTTGATCATGTTTTTGCTACCGTAGGAATTCATCCCAATGATTCTGATACATGGCAAGAAGATTTTGAAATGCTCAAAAAATGGACACAAAATATTGAATACAACAAAATTGTAGGTATTGGTGAATGTGGTATGGATATGCATTATCCCAATTATAATCTTAACCGCCAACGTGGAGCGTTTAAAGCTCAAATCGAACTAGCATTAGAACATGATCTTGCACTTGTTGTACACAGCAGAGATGCTTATGATGAAACATTGCATATTCTAGAAGAGTATAGAAATAACAATATGCGTGCAACTATGCATTGTTTTTCATATGATCAAGCATTTGCGCAAACCATTATTGATTGGAATTTCGTTTTAGGTATTGGCGGCACGCTGACGTATCCGAAAAATGAAGCGCTACGTACTATTGTAAAAAATACTCCATTAAAAAATATTGTCTTGGAAACGGATGCACCGTTCTTGCCTCCTCAAGCAATACGAGGAAAACAAAATCATCCAAAAGAAATTGCAACGATCGCTCACTATATTGCAGAATTACGGAATGAAAGCTTTGCAAAGATTGCACAAGAAACCACGAAAAATGCTCTGCAATTATTTGGATTTAAAGATATTATATAGTACCATAAAGAATATTGTATAATAGTTTAAGGGTTTACATGAAATTGCATCAACTAATTGCTATATCTATCGCATTGTTTCAATCATTTATATTCTTTGGAATGGATCAAAATCAACATCTTTTCGGAGTGGAAAAGAAAAAATTATCATTTCCCGAACCATATCGCCAGCTGTTAGTTAATTATTGTAATAACAAGTTAAAAGAAAAAAGGATTAAACAGCTCGAGACTGAAAATGCACAATTATTACAAGAAATAGAAACGGCACAAAAAGGCAATCTACTGGTCGCAGCCCAAAATAGAGACTACCTAAAAGAAATGGCTCATACAACACAAAATATTAGAAATCTACTGAATATAGAAAAACAAAAATCATTATCGATCAATGAACATCCTATCGGAAAACATATATTACTCGAAAAAAAGATCATCGAAAGAACAACTCAACCTTCAAACCGAAAATTAATCAAAAGATCGCCACAAAGCTCCGATACACCATTAACGGTCCGAGAAAAATTAAATGGTCTTAAAATACTCAAAAAGCAATATGACAACGTTCGAGAAACATCGCTACTTCTCGATAAATTAAGAGAAGAAGCAGATACAGCCTTTGAGCAAAACAGCTCGAATTTTGATCGAGAAAACCACTTTTTATGCAAAAAAATCAATGCAAAATATCGTTTTATATTTTGTCCATGCACTCGACAATTAGCAATTGTTGATTATAATTCCGAAGTGCCGTTATCAAAAGATTTTACTTGTAGCGGCAATTGTCAATTTTATAAATCAAAAGATGTAGATACCAGTACAGAAACTGAATCAGAAAGTGATACGGAAGAGGAAAACTTCACATCGGTACTTTTATCTAAACACATAATCGATAAAATTACTGATTAACTACCACCGTTTCTTTCTGCCAAATAGTCCTCTCAACATATGCCGTGTACCAATATCAAGCCAAATATGCGAAAGCGCGCCAGATATAAAGAACATAGTATCGTATAAAAGACGCTTGGAAGTGTAAGGCGTGATGATAGTACTCAAAAATGCCCAGCACAGTATTGGTACAGCTATAACAAAAAGTGGATGATGAAATACTCCTCGATGCCGCACCAGCATAGGAGTGATAAAAATAAAACTGCAGCACGTCACGGTTACAAACTGCTTACGTGCTGCTAGTATCACAAAAAACAAAAACACTCCGTAATAAAAATATTTTTGTCCTTTACTTTTAATATCTATGTCAGGGAATAATGCACCTGCTAAAGTAAATATTAACCATTCTATAGCAGTTAGTGCTGATGGCATCCGTGTTATAAATAGTACCAAAAGAAGTAATAAGTAAACAACTAATCCCCCCGCCAAGTGTCCTTTATAATTTGGCATCCAAATACTCTCTATATGTTTATGTTCTAGACAAATCTTCTCTCATGCAGAAAAATATGGTTACTGTGTTCTTCGTTTTTATTTTCTCATATTATTTATTATCTGATATCATAATATAAGAGCTTAATCAGCTCTAGCAATAAGATCAAAATTATGACGAATTTGAGATAAGGAATGTAAAAATGCTGTCTGAGTGGTTAATCATCCAAGGGATTATTGAACGTGGTCTTATTTTTTCCATTACGGTAATGGCAATTTATATTACCTCGCGTATTATCCGTTTTGACGATCTTTCCGTTGAAGGCAGTTTTGGATTGGGCGGAGCGCTCATGGCATTGCTCCTCACACAAAACATTCCTTGGATCATTGCCTTTCCTATTATTGTACTGGCTGGAGCAGCCGCAGGGCTTGCAACTGGCCTACTGCACACTAAACTCAAATTAAATAATCTTATCAGTGGTATCGTGGTAACCACCGGCCTTTTTTCTATCAATCTTAAAATTGCCGGTTCGAATATGATTTTGGCAAACAAAGCTACAATATTTAATCTATTAAGCAGTGCAAACTCGCTCAAAATTATTATATTATTGCCTCTTATCTGCGCATTACTGTTGCTCATACGGTGGTTTTTAAACACTGAATGTGGCTATTTGCTTAATGCAGTTGGCGATAACCCACAAATGCTCACCAATTTAGGAAAAAATGCTGATACTTATACTATCACGGCACTCATGCTTGCCAATGGTCTTACTGCTTTTGCAGGTGCGCTTTTTGTACAATACGTAGGATATTTTTCAATTTGGTCCGGAGTCGGTATTCTTATTATTGCACTTGCCGGATTAATACTTTCAGAAACATTGGGAAATGCTTTTGGCTTTAATTTGTTAGTTGGTGCAATACTGTATCAAGCAATTATTGCTGCTACCTTTGAGTTTAATCTCGATCCTGAATGGAACAAACTCATTACAGCTGTACTCATTATTGTAATGATTACTCTCAAAAAACATGCGCGTATCTTTATGCCAAAGGTTCAATCATGATAAAGTTTGAAAATGTTTTAACCCCAACTCCGCTTTTCTCTGTTGGGGACCCCACTAAAGAAAGTTTATCCTCATGATAAAGTTTAAAAATGTTTCGATAACGATTGATAATAAACATATTCTTAAAAACATTTCATGCACCATAAATACTGGTGATTTTATTGTTATCGTGGGCCCCAATGGCGCAGGAAAAAGTACATTTTTTGATATGATTAGCGGAAAACGCATTGCAACAGATGGTAAAATACTTCTTGATGGCACTGATATTACCAATCTTGATGAGCAGCATCGCGCACTCTTTATCAGCAGATTATTCCAAAATCCTCAGTTAAACGGTATTGCATCTATGACAGTAGCACAAAATCTAGCGCTGAGTAATTATAAAGGTAAAACAGTCAGCTTGCTTGATGGTATGAATAAATTTCCAACGCACCTAATGAAAGAATTAGAAAAGCTTAACTTAGGTTCACAAAAAATTTTACACACGCCGATGAAAGATCTTTCTGGCGGACAGCGCCAATTACTTGCTTTCATTATGGCAACATTATTGCCGCCGCGCCTTTTCATGCTTGATGAACCAACCGCAGCACTTGATCCACAATCTGCAACTAAATTGCTTCAATTTGCAATCGCATTTATTGCGGAACATAAAATGACCACACTTTTAATTACGCATGATCCAGAACTTGCACTTGTCATTGGCAAAAAGATATGGATTTTGGAAAATGGACAAATCACTAAGCAATTTGATACGAAGGATATACCGCATCTTTCTGCAAGTGATTTAATTGGACATATTGATTACAAAAATTTGAAATAAAAGAGAGCACTCGGATTTTGAGTGCTCTCTTTTATTAATTTTTTTGTCAAAAATCTATTACAGATATTTTTTCAGTAATTCTTCCAAATAATTGTCTTTTGCATTTTGTGCATCTTGCAGAGCATCTTCAAGTCTTGCTAATTCTTCCGAATCAACATTCTCGCCCACTCTTTGCTTATATTCATCAAGTGCTTGTTGAGCGTTAAAAATATCACGTTTTAACCTCAAAGAGATCTCAACCTCCAAGCGTTCTGCCTCACGTCTTTTTGCTGTTGCTTCAGCGACTATTTTTTCTAACTCCAGTTGTCTTGCTTCTTCTGCTGCTTTTCTCGCTTTTTAATGAATATCTTGGAGGCTTTTCTCTTCTTCAGATTGCCTCTCTCTTTCTTTATTCCCTCTTCTAATTTTGTACATAATCTTTTCTTCATCAGATGGATGTAAGTAATAATCGACCTGCAGATCTCGAAGATCGCTATTCCATTCAGGGTTTTTCTCCAAATATCGCTTAAAATCTTCATCCCACTTTTGACGTTGAGGTAAATATCCACTTAAAAATTCTGGATCTTGTTTTAGATCCTCATAATAATTTTCTAACCATTGCCACGCCTCGTCATCTATAACCACAGAAGAAGCTACATTACTAATCAGATTCCTGAGCGGCATTTTTACTCGAAAAGAACTATCTTCTAGATCAATAAATACTAATTTACCCGTACGAGAATCTCTCAAAATATTATTATTATCCCAAAAATCGCCATATCCCGTTTTTTCAACGAACGCAACGAGATCCTGAGTTTCTTTTAAATTAAGCGGGTTTTTCTGAGTAATCGGTTCTCCATCAATATATTCAGCAAAAAGTTTATCATAGCCATCTACATTATATATCCATTTTTTTGGTACCTCCAATGACGTAAGACCATTATTTTCTATGAATTGTCTTACGGCATCTGCATTAAAAATTCGTGTTACATCATCACCTTTAGCAACAGCAACATAAGAACCATCTTCTCCCTTTAAAGGAAGATAGTTGTAGTAGCTAAGAATCTTTTCTTTATTTTCTTCAATAACCTTTTGAACATCGGCTGGAGGCATATGCTCTTGAGCAAATTTTTCAAATGCTCTATTGGTCGCATCATGATATAACCACAATTCATCTTGCCATTGTATTCGCTTATTTAAAAGCTCTTCTTCGCGTGCTTCTCGTTCTGCTTGTTGCGCTCTATCTTCATCTGATTCTTTTAATAATTGAGCTATTTTTTCTGGTGTTGTTATCTCTGTCTCTTCGGTTAGTAATTCTGGCTCTCTTATCTGCTCTGTTTTTGCTTGTTGTTCTGATACAGGTGTGTGTTCTACTGGTACCTTGTCAATAATCGTTTTATTTGTATCAACAAAAGTTGTATCAATTGGAGATAATTCAGATACTTTTCTTGTTACCATACTATCTGGTTCCGCTGGTACACTTTGTTTTTCCGAAAGTGCACTATCTTCGATTTCTTTTACAACTTCAGGAGTTATTGTTGTCCCTGGCGCTAAGAAATACATTCCTGCAACTGCAGCGCCTGTTGCAACCGCAGCCCAAAATAATTTTCTTTGTGTGCTCATTGCATCACCGGTAATAAGTTGCTGCTGATAAATTTCATCATTAAGTTCAGCAATAATTGTCTCATAACGTTTTTTGAGATTTACACGCTCAATTGGTGTAAGTTGACTATTCTTCTTTGCTTCTTCGTAATCTTTAGTAAGCCGCGCCTGCTGCTCCATTAACCCATCAATAATTCTCTGAGCGATTGCTTTTTGTTCTTCGGTATATCCATAGCCAGATTTAAATGGTGCGAGCGCACGCATTCCAAGATCTTTTGATCCTGATACAAAAGAACTTAAAGAGCTTTCTTGGATTTGATCATCTGCAACTTTAACTTTTCCAATAGCTGAATTAATTTTCTTTGATCTTTCGTCTGTAATTTTAGCAATAATGGCATTCTGTTCTTTTATTATCTTTATTGCATCAGTAGAAGTTATTTCACCTTTTAAGACTTTTCGACGAGTATCATTTATAGCAAGGTTAACCTTTTTTTTCTGGACTAGAAAATTTATATAGGCCTCTTCAGCTTCTTCAGCTTTCAATTTTTCAACAGTCTCATTAAGTATTGAAGCTAAAGCGCTCTGTATTTCATAAATAATTATCTGTTGTTCTTGTATTATTTTCGCCGCTTGAGAAGAAGTTATAATTCCTTGAAAAGCTTGTTCTCTCGCTTCATTAATAATATTTTGCGCTTCTTTTATTTTAATTTCTGCTATACCAGTTTGAACAGTAATTTCTTCACGACGTAAATTTTCATCCAAAGAAGGATAAATTCTTTCTGCTGCAAAAGAAATTTGCGATAAGATAACTGCTAAAAATGTGAGTGTTAATAATCGTATTGTTTTTATAATTTTCATATTTTTCTTTGTTCGCTAACTTCTGACCTAAAACAATCTTTTATGGTTCTCGCGATATGATTTCATCTACTTGAGCCCTTTTTGGATTTCTTCTGTGCCATCATCAGGTTACTTTTCATCACCTGTTATATCCATCGGACTTTCGCCGTCTTCATTCTTTTCATTATTACGTAGCTCTCTTTCTTTTTCAAAATCACGCAAAGCGAGCATAAAGCTATTGTTCTTACTTCTTATAGACTCTCCACTTACATCTGGTTCGATAGAAAATATTTCTTGTTGCAACTTTGTAAGAAATGTTATTTTTTCATCATCATTTTTATCTACAGCTTCCCGATAGGCATCCATAAAATTTCTATCATATTCTTTGCTATCTTCTGCTAAAATATCCATTCGCTTAGACCGATTCTCAATATCCTTCTTTGTTTGCTCATCAGAAATTGTTACTAAGCCTTCTATTGGTTCTGGTTTTTCGGATTGTGTTAATATTGGATTTTTATCCGATCCTAATTCAGCAGAAGATGGCTGTTTTGGTGCTGTATCTTCGTCTGTTAACACAATATCTTGTTGTTCTTTAGGTTGCTCTTCATCGTTTATTGTGTCTGCAATTGATTTTCGCAATGCTTCTGCTGTACTACTAGTTTGTTCAGCTTCTAGTAATTCTTGTTGTTTTTTATCTGATTCTGCCAATATTCGCTGAATGTTAAGAGATTCCTCATCTTCCTGCTTAATTCGCGCTTCTTCTATTTGCTTAGCTATTTCATCTAATGTTGATCTTGTGTCTTCTATACGCACTTTGATATCAGCAACAATTTCTCGTGGATCAACTCCACTATTGAGCTTATCATTAATCTCATCGCTCAATTCACTTTTCATGTTCATGATTTCTTCTGTGAACCGTGCTCTATTTTCTTCACCTTCTTCTTGAATCCTCATTTTTAAAACTTGGTCAAATGTATCAAATAATGACTTTTTAGCATTATCAATTTCTTCTATAATATCATTATATGTAGATTCCATTCTTATAACT
>JACZCT010115575.1_pt1 | contig 12708 bp, 29 predicted proteins | sample 8641871 | NCBI WGS metagenome assembly JACZCT01 (sample SAMN15324604, study PRJNA640507) | soil metagenome | isolation source: monocropping sugarcane control | place: China: Luxin town, Laibin City, Guangxi Province | collected 2019-07-25 | depth 10cm m | reverse complement strand
TTCCACCATCCGTAACCTAGCCAAGGCCTCTCGCAGCTCAGGGGTCTCCCTATTGACCTTCCCCACGGCATACAAGGCAAAGGCCTTTAAGCGATCAGGACTGCTGCTAAGAACCGCTAACTTCCAAGACATACCAGGTCACTTTCCCCATTCAACCTCAAGATTCATAGTCGAGAGCATCCACGTGAGCCACTTCACAATGTCTTCGTCATTAGGCTCAACCATGTCCTCACAAGTGAACTTCTCGATCTTCAGCATCACCAGTCTACCGTCTTGAAAATCAAACGAAAGCGTCTTGTTGAACCTCAACTGAATCCACAAGAACTCCATCTCGTTGTTAAAGGTGTCGATCTGAGGCTCAGGTACCCAAAGAACCCCAAAGTCGTGCCCGTAACAAATAGAGGTGAGCCGCTCCGCAAGTCCCTTCATCTGCGCCACATGCTCTGGCGTCGAACCTATTCGAGCAGCGACCTCGTCAATCTTTGCCCAAAGCGACTCAGTGTGCCACGGAGGGGCCGCAAGAACTCCCCCATCAAACTCAGGGATCCTATCCAACAACTCCTTAAATTGGGTCTGAGCCTTCAACTGCTTTTCTGTGGACATCTAGGCCTATACACCGACCGATCCCATGAGGGTTCCTATTCCGGTGTATAACCCCCTCAATGGACACCGAAGAAAAAACCCAGCTTGTCTTCGTCTGCCCCAAATGCGGCGACCATAAGTTTGGGACATCCAACGTCATCGAGCCCTTAGACAAGTGGATCGGTCATTGCCATAACGACCACGTCTACTGCAAATTCACGTGGTCCCGCAAGGATGATTGGAAATACTTCCAGCTGGTCTATACCAAGACCAAGACCTTTGAAACCCCTGAGGAATACAGGCAGTACGTGCAAGCAATCAAAGGCCGCACATCAGAGTAAACCTAGATGCCCCACGCTTCCCCCTATTGCCCCTACTGCGGATTTTCCCAAAGCGTCTGCTTCGGTCTCTCAACCTGTGAACAACTTCGAAAACACCCCTGCCCACGAGCCATGAGCACACCCCTCAACCCCTTGCTACCCCTCCACCTGTTCGGATTCGACTTCTTACCCCAGTCAGAGATCCCCATGGGCACAAGGTTAGGAACCCCGTACAAACGCTCTGTATGGTCTTCCTCTGACAAGTCTAGATACCTGATCCAAGACGATTACTATGGAACACTCCTGCTGAGCTACCTCGTCCGGGTAAGCCAAACGTGGTTCCTGGTCCAAACCCCCTCCCTTGACCATCTCAGATCTAACCTAACCGCTACACCCCTCCTGCTGCTCAACCCCTCACTGACAGAAGAAGGCCTTCTGGATGTCCACCACCTGAGCTTAAACTAGTACTCATAACCACATCAGGTTATGTCCTACAACTACGACCGCCGCATCACAGCCTCCGAAGCCTACCTGGGCAGAGCAAGAGCCCGAGCCTACAAGGTAGTGAACAACTTCGAGAAGATCATCGAAGCTGGGAACAAACCCAGAGTTAGCGGCGAACACCGAATCGCCATCTACCAATACCTATTGGCCACCGAACAAGTCAAAGACCTCGACTTCGATGGCCTCCCCATCCACATCGGTGGCGGGTCCAAAGAAATCCCCCGCCTCCTCAACGTCCTCATCTACTCCGCTACCAAACAAACCAACGACCCCTCAGGCGTTTGGTTAGATAACCTGGACGAAGCCTGGATGGGCCCTGAATCAGAAGAAGGGGTCTCGTCCCTAGCTAGCTTATGACCAAACTAGCCTCCCAGTACCTACTCTCCACCTCTGAGGTTGTCATGTACCTCATCGCCCGAGCTGACCTCCAAATGAGCCCAGGAAAGCTCGGAGCTCAAGTGGGGCATGGGGTTCAATACGCGTTGGACCTCGCAGGGGATTCAGCTGCGCTCAGGCTTTGGAAGCAGAAGAGCTCCACGAAGATCGTCCTCAAGGTCGACTCAGAGGAAGAACTTCTTGCCCTCTACGAGAAGATTGGCGCTGAGATCTGTGCTTTGGTAATCGACGAGGGCCGTACAGAAATCGCTCCGGGGCCCACGGTCATTGGGATGGTTCCCATGGATAAGAAAGCGGCATACCCCTATGTGGGGCACTTGAAACGCTATCGTTAAACCATGACACTCCTCCTAACCATCGAGCTCCACCACGGCCTCTTCCTGGGCGACGTCCAAAGGATGCTGGGAGACACGGCGTTCTGCCGCCTCACACCCACGACATGGCTCCTAGAATCAGACAAGGACGAACACTACTGGGCCGAGAAATTCAAGACTCTCGCAACATCCCTCTTCGTGAGCCGGATCGAACTCAAGTCGTGGACAGGCTTGCTCCCCCAACCCGCCTGGAACTGGATTAGATGTCAGACAACACCGTGACAACCCCCGACTGCAGTGCCCCATGGCCTGGTCCGGGGTTGTCTCGACCCAACGCTAGCTCGCGTCGTACCCCGACTCGTCCCATCCCTCAGGGGGTACCCAGCCGTTGCTACGGGCCATCTTGACCCAGGTCGGAAGCGGAGGCTTCATACCCAACGCCTTACGGATCTGCAACACCACCGAAGGGTTGTCGTTCGCATCACCCAACAACCTCCTAGCGTCCACCCGCTCCAACCGAGACCTGTGTCCGTTGGACATCAACGCAATGCCCCCTTCGAGCACTGCCCAGTAGGTTGGACAACCCAAGGTCATGTACTGACCCGACCCAACCAAGGGAGCCTCGTCGAACCCCTCAACCACACAGTTCCTGTCACCACACACAATGTTTCTTGCCATGATCACTACCCCATACGGACATGGAACCTCAGAAGTTTAGGGGAGTCCCCGGGGCGGTGTATGAATCCCCGTGATCGAAAACAGAGCCACCTTCTTCGCCCGCCTCCAACCCTACTACCTCACACCCCTCGCCTATACCGAACGGGTTGCCCACCTCCAGTCCCTCATCGAACAAGAACTCAGGGAACAACAATCCTAGCCTTCCCCAAGGCTCTACCCCGAATCCCCAAAATTTGGTCCACCCAAAAATTCGGAAACCTCAGGGGAAGGGCAACCACGATCAGATTCGGGACAAAAACAGACCCCCATCCCCTACCGCTACCTAGGTACCCGGCTGCCTCTACCCCGAATCCCCGAAAAATGAACCGGGCCAAAATTTCTGGAAGCCAGAAATGAATCCCCTGAAATCCAAATTGCCGTAAAAGACCATACGCTACCTGGATGTGCCATTTTAGGGGTAGCGTACCTGTCAAAAGGATTTCCTCGCGGTTCCAGATTAACACTTTTTTGCGGCGGTGGGTTCCCGCCCCTACTCTAAGGGGAAGCTAAGCTCATCACCCATCGAGTGGGCGGCCCCACACGAACCAGACCAGTATGTGGAGGGCAGCTACCCCTAGGCTCACCCAAGTGAACCAAGGGGGGAAGGTGTTGCAGTCGTCGTGGTCGTGTCCCATTGATTACCCCTTACGGATCCCCCGAAGGTTGGGGAAGTTGATTTCGATAGCGTGGATCTCGTCCCTCTCCGCGTGGGAGCTGAAGTGCGAGCTCGCCACATGGGCATGCACACAAAGGATTCGATTTCTCCCCCTTAGCACCCCTACCTCATGGCCGTGGCGACGGGCCACTTTGAGGGCGTCGGCTACGGCTTCGAGGAGGTTGTAGTGGGTGGTCGATCCGTTCGAGTCCTTGACCACGTACTCTTTGGTCTGAGGGGGATCCCCGTTGGAACCTGACCTCGCCCACCACGCGTTCCATTTGGCGTGGAGCATCCCCCGGGTAGGGACGGAGGGGTCACCCCAGAAGGCCATCTCTACGGACTCGTCCTCGACGTCCTGGCAGATCTGCTTGATTGCAGCTCGCATCGCGGACGGGACGTCTGCTGCTCTAAGCGCTGCTTCGGAGACCCTGAGCTCCCGGGTAGGGCGCTTTACCCCTTCGGTGACGAACGCTGCAAAGGCTTTGAGTCGTTCGGGGTCATCGCACTGGGACAGGGCAGTTGTCCAGGACAGGGCAGTTGTCCAGGACAGGGTAGAGTTGAGCGTGAATGTTAGGCTGGCCATGGTGGGGGCGGTCTCTCTATACACCGTGGGAGAGGAGGGTTTTGCCTTGAGGCGACAGTTCGTATCGAACCTCTTCGTTAGGGGAAGCCCATCTGAGCACGTACCCTTCCCGGTGTAGTTCTCCGAGGATCCGGGATAGCCGCTTCTCCGAGAACCAGTAGCCGGTGTGCTTGAGCAGGGTGTTGATCTGCCCCTGAGTGAGGCGATTGCCTAAGACCAGGGCTGACAGGACCAGGGTGTTGATTCGGAGCGTGTGTCGACGCTTGGCGTCGAGGTAGACTCGTTCCAAACCGAGTATGAGCGTGTGCAGCAAGACTTTGAGGGGCTCACGTTTCATTCTTCACCAGATTCGGCTATGATCTCTTCTGAGATCCTTATTTGGTTCGCTATGTCGAGGCAGTCCTGACAGGTCGCATCCTCTTCAAGGGGGAGGAACGGAGTCGATCGTTGGGTTTCCCACTCACAGAGGGGGTAAGAGCCGGGATGGATCAGGTGGACGGAGGGTCCTTTGACGCGACCTCGCTTAAGCGTCGTTGTCACGGGCCTTGATTCTAAGGGTAGCGATCCGAACGCCACCCTTCTTGTACGAACGCCCCTTCCAGGTCTTACGTTCGGGGTTGTAACGGGTGCGCTTCATCGTACTTGCTCCGCATCTTTGAGGGTGGTGACTTCCCCGGTCGTGAGGTTGACGCAGGTTCCTGGCTCTACTTCGAAGCCGATCTTGCGTTCGATCCGAGCCGCATCCTCTGAGCTTTGGGGGATGTTGAAATTCGTACGGTCGTCGGGCCAGAAGCTCCAGCACAACCCTGAAGCCTTGGGGATATACGAGCTGAGGTTGTACCCCTTACCGTAAGTAACGGGCTCGCGAACCAAGTAGAACGTAACAGGGGTCATGATCACTACCCCATACGGACAGGGGTCCTCAGAGGTTTAGGGCTAGCCGGTGTATTTTATCAAATGTCGTGGAAACCCATAGAAGATGCTGGGGGCTATGTCCCAAAGCAGGATGAAGAAATTCTGGTCAGTACGGATCCGGGCTACGTCCCGTCGCACATCACCCTGAGGTATTGCAGTGAGTGTACAGGGTGGCATCCTCTCAATCCACCAGCGGGTTGGTCAAGGTGTGCGTTCCTATTCAACTTCAGGGAAGCGAAATTTTGGAAATCCAAGCTATGACCAAGTACTGGGTTATGTACAACGATGGCTCTATGTTGGCGTGGAGAGACCTCCAAATGCCGGATCGGCTCCCTCACTACGGGGACGTCTATGTCTGGACGCACCCCAATAAAACCTTAGGGGGAGAGTATTGTGTGGGGGATCGCATGGAGGTGCTCGAACGAACCTCAGACGCGCCGTTCCATCGGACCTCGTCCTTGGGGAATCTCAAGATCCGATGCAAGTATGGTGTGAGCGTCTGGACCGAATTCGAAGCGGCTATTGCTTCAGGTAGCCTCAAACTCGTGGTGTAGAAGGATTTATGAAAGTCGAACCTCTTATTGTGTTCTTGGGCGGGATATCCTACATGTTTGGGGAACGGGTGTGTGAACCAAGTGAAGCTGAGATCGAAGCGATGGGAGGGTTTCGTCCCCGTCCCGGCATGGATACGTTCCAGTACACACGATTGATTGTGGGGGTCAACCCTCACAACGGGGTTGCGTTGGCAACCGATCCGAAAGGTGTCTTTGAAAAGAGTCGGGAATACGAACTCTTCAGGGTGTCTAGTCCGGTACGATACTCGACCCTGGTCCTCCCCTACGAGTCCTATTTGTGCACGGCTGAGGCAGCACAATTCCTCAACCACATCTAAACTTCAGGGCCGCGTTGTCCGTATGGGGGAGCATGACCGCAAAGCTCAAAGCAGGGGACAAGCTCTTCCAAGTCAAAGACGAGACCGTAATCGAGGTCACCGTCGACAAGGTGGGGACCAAGTTCTTCTACCTCAAGACGGAACGTGCTTGGCACAAGCCCGAGTGCATCGAGAAGGACCTGATCGGCAAGACCTTCTTCCCCACGGCGGAGGAAGCTCAAGCCCGGATCGACCTCAACTTGGCCATGGATAACTTCCTGGATACCCTCACCGCCTGTGATAACTTCCGGTTCTCCAACCTCGAAGGGGTTCTCTCCAAGGATGAGATGATCTCTATCCACGAACGCCTCCAAACGGTCCTCAAGGGCACGACCCGGCTTGCCTTCACGGTTGGCGACATGGTCAAGGTCGTGGGCTCCGGTGCGAAGCAACGCGTTCGCTCGGGTCGAGTCATTGACCAACGTGAGCGTCCTGGTACTGAGCTCCGAGTGGTCGAGATCGTCCGCTACGTGCGGTACGGCGCCATCATCAAGGTCGTGGACAACTCCTTGGGCTACGATCGTGAATTCTACCTCGCTTCCTCTGACGTCCGGAAGGCCTAATCCTATATGAAGCAAGTCTACGTGGTTGAACGAAACGGGTCCGTCAAGGCCTCTGATCCTGAGCTCCAGATATACGCGACCGCGTTTACAACGGTTCGGGGAGTCGAAGCTTGGAACGCGATAACCCCACTCCCCGTGCTCGAAGTTGAAAGGTGCGTCCCCTACGTCTCCGTCGACGAGCTCGATGCCCTTCCCAACAAGTCCCCTGAGCTTGTCGCCCTCATCGAGGCGGCCAAGGCGGGGGTAACGCTCAAGCCGTCAAAGGTCGTCCCCATCCCTACGACCTTGAAGGAAGGAACCGCTGTCTACCTCTACAAGGGGGACAATCGCCGGTACGGACGCGTTCATCTTCGAGCAGTCAATCGAGTAGCTACCCCTTACATCATGTGGACGGGTGACACAACGTTTAGGGGCAGCGAGCTCCCCTCACTCCTTGCAACCAACATGGTGGCCGTCGAGAACTTCCTGAACTACATGAGGACGGCAGGGGCACAATACGACGGGCTCGAAACCTTTCGGATCCCCGTATGAAGATCGTCAAAGGCCAAGTTGTCTACAAGCGGATCTTCGTCAGGGACGATTGCGTAAAGCTCACCGTCACCAAGGTGGGGATCAAGTGGGTTCAGTTTGGACCTGAGTGGCCGGCCATACTCAAGGAGGCGATGACGGAGGAGAACGGGTGGTTTTCGTCCCCTGAGGCCCTCGAACGCTACAAGGCTCAGCTTCTACTCAACTCCCAAGACATCGCGCTATTCAAGCGGCTTGGGAAGCTGACCCCGCCCGATCTTAACAACCTCTCACAATCGGAGAGGGTTGAGGCTAGGGAAGCGGCCAAGAAGATCCTCACCCTTTGCTCCCCCTACCAAGGGTTTGCTGTTGGAGACTTTGTTAGGTCCCGCATCCTCAAGGGTGCTTTCCTCTACACCACGAAGAACCTCAGAAACCTTGCTCGTGGCGAGGTCAAGGGGAAGCTCAAGGTCATTGCCTTTGGCACCACGTCCGACAACATCCTCGTACTCGTCCTCACCGTAGGGGACTCTAAGAAGCGCTACTACGCTTCAGCAAGCGATTTCTACCCATGCTAACCGCCCCTGAGATCATCTCTGTTTTCCAGATGGAGGAGGCGATAGCGTCGAGTCGCAACCTCATCGACATCGAAACGTACAAAGGGTTCCCGCCCGAACGCTTCCTCTTTAGGGGACGCGAGTGTATTCGGACCCGTCGGTACTTGGATCCCCTGAGGGTATCGATCGACACCTTCCGCGTAGTTGGTTCGGATCTCGTCCTCACCTGCTACCAATACCGGGCTTGGACCGTGAGGGAAGGGGAAGTTGCGAGCGAGTATCGCGACACCTTGGGTGAAGCTCTAAGCAACCTCGAAGCCAAACTTGGAAGGGAACTACTAATCTCTAGCTGAATTAGTACTTCGCTACTTCTACGTGCTCAATCGCCGCTTTCTCGTCCTCGGTCAACCCGTTCGAGTCCACATCGGACCTTTCCCCGTTCCTCATGTTGAGGCCCACTTGACCCACTCGTTTGGCGTATTCCACGATCGCCTCCTCAAAGGTTTCGTGTTCACTGACTTGGTAAGAGGCAAGGTAGATACCGTACATACCCAAATGATACGGACAAGGGGTACTTAAAGTTCAGAAGGATCTGAAATTTAAGTACCCTTCCCCTAAACATCTGAAAGCTCGTGTCCGTATGGGGAAGCAATGAGCAACTCGAACATCGATCTCGCCGCAATCGCAGCTTCCAAGGCCGCCTATCTCAAGGGATCCTGGGTCTCCGCGGGCTACAAGGTTTGGAAAGCGTTCGACCCCAACCTCGGAACCGAGATCTTCGTTCAAGTAAGGGAGAACTCCTCCTACGCGGTCAAGAATCGTATCCGCGACGTCTCGAAGACGCGCAACACCATCAAGATTGTGATGGGTACAGGGTTCGATCGTCGCTACGGGGACTTGAGCTCATCAAAGAAGGTCATGGAGGTCGTCTACTTGGGGGAGGACTTCATGAAGCGTGATGCTCGCCGTGCCCAAATCACCAAGCGGATGGTTACCCGCTTCGGAATCGACCCCTTCTCTTACGAGGCCTGAATCATTATGCGTCACTGGTACATAGATGGAAGTCTCTACGTCCTAGTAGAGCTCGGCGCCCCCACGGCTCAATCCAAGGTCGGGGTGGGCACAAGTAGAGCCAATGCGGTCAACAACCTCGAAGCTACCCCGATCCAATGTGTCGGCCGCGACTCGGGGCTAGAATCGACCCTCAGATGGGCCGAGAATGCCGGTTGGTTCACCTCAGACCTCGAAGACTTCGAGGAAGAGGACGACGATTTCGACACCTGTCACGAAGATCCGGACTTCTCCTCGGATAACTGACGACGAGATCCCCTCCTACGACGATTCAGACCTGTTCGAATAGCCTAGGTTCCGATGCTTCAACATCGGAACCTGGCGCTACTACCTACTTCTTGATGAAGTACGAAACCCTCTCCAAATAGTGGTAGATCCACCGCATCCCATGCTCGGCCCCGTGTAAGAGGGCAAAGTCCCAAATCTCCTCTTTCTTGGGATGGTTCGAGAGGCCAAGTTCATGCAGAGCCGTCTCCTTGAATCGGAGAAGGTTGGATTCCTCCTCCGAAATGTAGTCAGGGTTGGGAATTGACTTGAGACACCCATCCCCGTGGACTAAGAGCCTCGGTGTATGGGGATTCGTGTAGGCCTCGAAGTTCATGCCCCCTCCTTGAACCTGCGGACAAAGGCCTTGGCTCGAACCATGGCCGCCTTCCCCTTCCCCGTGGAAGGGGTCCAACACTTGGGATGCGGGATCAGCGTCCACCCGTGTCCGGTCTGGCGGATCTCAAAGGCAACGACTAGAGTGTCATTGGCCATAAATTGTACAGTGTCCCCCTCGACGCGGTCTGCGAAGGGGGCAACCCTCGTTAGTATGTCTTGTAGCGTCTCCATAGTTCCCTTTACGGACATGTTCTAAAAAAGTTCAGGGGATTTAGGTATGATTTCTGACGAGGCGGTTCGCATCCAAATATGTAAGCTGCTAGCAGCCCCCGACTTCCTAAGGGTCCTCGATCACGTCTTCGTTGTAACCTTCTGGGATCGTGAAGGGGGAAAGGGCCTGACCCTGGAGATTAGGAAGACCCCCTCCAAGAAATGGGCCGCTTATGTCCGAGCCCAAGACAGGGTGGACCAATTTGGGCTCAGCTCGTACGCTGCCATGATCCAACGAGCTCATGGCTTCCTACGGAAGCTCCAAGAGGTGCTCCAGCGCGACTACTGGTACGGTCAAAATGACGAGTACAAGGTCTGGTCAGCGTCTGTCCACTATAAGGGGTCGATCTATCGAGCCGCCCTTGCTGCCTCATCCCCTAAGGAAGCGGCTTCAATCTTAGGGGCTCGACGAAGCCGATTCGCGGACTACTGGAAAGAAGTTGTTGCTGAACCTATTGTGATCGAAGCCGCCCTCAAATCTCCCAAGAAGGTCGTGATTGAGGGCAACTCAGGGCGTTGGTCCGAAGCTGATGCCCTCCCCGTTGCAATCCTCAGAGGTGGAAAATGACCCTTGAATTCGACATCCGGATGCCCGTCCTCCCCCATGCCCCCAGCGATGCGGACGCTCTACTGAGCTATTTCCACTCCCTATCCGATTCAGAGGTCATCACCATTGTGGGGAGAGATCCTGAAGGGGCTGAGATCTTCGAACTGGTCAAAGTCGGCCCTCGTGACACCCTGCCCGACCGCATAATGACGGCTCGGGCAGTTATCGAAGTCAAGTTTGAGTCAAAATTAGGAGCCCCGAATACCCAACCGGTGTATACCTAGTTAGAAGTCTTCGGCCCGCCCACGGGAGCTCCCTCCCCTCCCTCCCACTCCCGTGGGCGGCGCCACTAAATTCAGGGGTCGCCTCCAAATAAGGTAGATTCGTAGTTTCCTTTCCGTAGACGTGACGTTCGGAGGCGACCCCCCTATCTAAAAAACAGCTTCGCTCCCCCTAAACTTCCGCATCCCCTTGTCCGTATGGGGAAGTATCATGGCAAGCGAAGTGAAGATCGGGACCTACACGTCACAAGACGGAACCCAAACGGCCAAGGTTTACATCTGGCCAGCCTACATGTCGAATGGCCCTACCTTTGGCTGCCACGACGCAGACTACGAGGTTCCAGTTGAGGTCGAGATCGAACCCAAGGATAGTCCCCTTCGAGCCGAAATCATGGAGTCCTTCGAGGAAGGGACTCTGGAAAGCGACCTGCAATGACCCTAACGGAACTCAGAAACTCCCTGGCTACTACCCTTGGAGGGGACAAATACATATCCCCTAAACTCTGGGGCTACGCCCTAGCCGCTGCTTACCAAAGAGAGCCGGGGGTCCTCCGATCCATTGACGTCATCCCCGAGGACTCACGGTACGCGTTCATGTCGCGGTCCAAAGATCTGGGCAATACCCAAACGCCCATCTTCCAGGCTGAGGTCGAACGCCAACTCCCCATCGCCTTGGCGTACCTCCGCCGTCACGTAGAGGATCTGCTCAAGGCCAGACGTGAAGAGCTCTCGAAGATTGAAGAGACTTGCTTGTTTGATCAGCTCCGACGTGAGATCTGGTTGACCACTGCGGCCAGAATCCTCGAAGAACAATCCACGAAGGTAGCCCTCATCACCGATGTGGGCGGGGTCAAGGACCTCCTCCACTACGCCAATGAAGCTCGGATCTCTTGTCTGGCCGAGAAGGGCGCCTGCCTAAAATCAGGCAAGACCCCGTCCGAGCTCGTAACCCACGCCATCGTGGTGACGCGAAACGAAGCTGGGATCAGTACCTGGGAGAGCCTCACGTACTTCCTCGAAAACACCCTGATCGCAGTATACTCGAAATGAACCGAGTCACCCTGGCATCCTTGGATGAGGTGATCGAAGCCCTTCGGAAGTTCGTACGCGAGAACCCAGGAACGGTCCTCAACCCCTGCGACCTGCTCCCGTGCATCGGCTACTCCGCCTGCACCCCTAAGGGGGAGATCACCACCTTCGAGTGCCCACTCGACTCGCTCAAGAGCATCCCCCACGATAGCCCCCTTCGAATCTTCCTGGCCACTGAGCAGGGAAGACTCAACCTCGGGGACGCCCTCTCAATGCCTAACTAGAAGGGGGAGATCCAGCTACTTTACTTCCGTGCAGCTGGATCTCCCCCTTCGACCTATTTCCATGACCAACAGCCCCTTCCTCATGGCCTACGCGGCAGTCAATGCCGTCCTCGTCGGTACCCCGGCCCAATCCCACATCTCGGCATGCCTTGGACGCTACATCGCGACCAACAACCTCGGGGACTCCATCCCCTACGGGCATCTGTGGGATCACAGCCATCTCATCGACCCCAACCACGTCCTCCGAGCCTTCCTCATCAAGGCCACTGACCTCGGGAATACCCAAAATGAGCTCTTCCGAGAAGGGGACGCTGCCTTCATCGAAAGTAGCGTCAAGTCCTACCTGAAGCAGCTCCAAGACCAATCGACGGACTGCGGGGAAGACATGAAGGCCATCACCTACGAGGACAACCCCGCTTCCGACATCAGGGGATGGCTCGGACTTTCAGCTAGCCTGGGGATCCTCGACGAAGTCCGCTACCAACTCAGACCCAATCGCAAATCCCTCGAAGCTCTCCACAAACGGGCCAAGAAGGAAGAAGCCCTGGCCCAGCAGGATTTGAGAGCTCTCATCCCCATCGTCAAGTTGAGGATGCGGGAGAACCGCCTCTCCCTCGAAGCGTTCCAGAACTCAATCACCTACCAGGCCCGGGTATCCATTTGGGGAGAGATCCTCCACGACACCGGGACGATCCTCGACTTCACCTACGCGGCCTAGTGCGTACCTACGGGCTCAGTCTCAACCACGGCCCGACCGCCCAAAAACGAACGCCCCTACCACCCCAACAACAAGGGTGACAAAGACGGTGCAGAGCGTCTCCAGATCCCGGCTCTCCCGCGTACCAGACACAAGCTTGGCTCGATCCCGCTCGTACTCGGAAATCAAGAACAGAACCCTTTCGGGGTAGCACCCATTGACTACGGCCCCCCTGAGATCCGCGTTGAACCTCTCCCAACGCACAGACTCAGCCGTAATACTCGACTCAGCCCCTGAGGTACAGCCCGCCAAAACCAGGCTAATTGCGAGGACGAAGGCTCTCACAGGCCCGCTCCAATCTAGCCTCGAACGTCTGATA
>JACZCT010015409.1_pt1 | contig 12810 bp, 13 predicted proteins | sample 8641871 | NCBI WGS metagenome assembly JACZCT01 (sample SAMN15324604, study PRJNA640507) | soil metagenome | isolation source: monocropping sugarcane control | place: China: Luxin town, Laibin City, Guangxi Province | collected 2019-07-25 | depth 10cm m | reverse complement strand
GCAGAACTTGAAGGTGATATGGGCGATTCTCATATGGGACTTCAAGCAAGGCTTATGTCTCAGGCTTTGCGTAAATTAACACCAGTTGTGCATAAATCTAAAACGGTACTTATTTTTATTAACCAGATTCGACAAAATATCGGTGCCATGCCTTTTGCAAACAAAGAAACAACTACCGGTGGTAATGCTTTGAAATTTTATGCATCACTCCGTATGGAAGTCAAAAGGATTGCCAGCCTTAAAAAAAATGAGGTAAACATTGGCAATCGAGTACGTGTTCGTATGGTAAAAAATAAAGTAGCTCCTCCTTTTAAACAAGTGGAACTTGATTTATTATTTAGCGAAGGTATTAGTAAAGAACTCGATTTGCTTGATGCTGCTCTTCACTTTAAAGTGGTTACGCAATCAGGATCATGGTTTGCCTTTAATGATGAAAAAATAGCACAAGGACGCGATCAAGTGTTACAACATCTTAAAAAACCAGAAATGTATCGCGTAATTTGCGTAAAGGTTATGGAATGCATCAATGCGGAAAAAGAAGTTGGTGCAACAGCAAATTTTGGTATTCAAATAAAAGAAGATGCTGCACAGGCAGATTTGGAATAATAGGTAGAGAAAAAGGTTCATGTTAAAAGACAAAAAAGAAAATGCTCCATTAATTAATCAGCAAATCCGTGCCGAATATGTTCAGCTTATAACGCAGGATGGTGAAAACATCGGAAATATAAGCAGAAACCAGGCCCTACGCCAGGCAGAAGAAGCAGGACTCGATCTTGTATTGATAGCGCAAAGTGGTAAAGAAGGTATACCCGTTGTTAAAATCATGGATTTTGGCAAAGTATTATACGAGAAAAAGAAAAAGACTCTTGAAGCGAAAAAGCATCAAAAAGTTATTCAGATTAAAGAAATTAAGATGAATCCTAAGATCGGTGAGCATGATTATCAAACTAAAATCAAGCAAGCTGTACAATTTTTAACAACAGGAAAGCGCGTAAAAATAACGCTTTCTTTTAGAGGTCGAGAAATAGCAACAAAAGATATGCGTGGCGCAGAGCTTTTTGCCAAAATAGAAAAAAGTTTTGGAGGGCATGATTGGTCTCATAACCTCATGCAGGAACAAGACTCAAAAATGGGCAAAATGTGGTCACGTATTTATTATTTAAAATAAATCTATAGGGATAATTACATGGCGAAGATGACTAAAATTAAAATGAAAACAAATTCTTCTGCAAAAAAACGTTTTTCAAAAACGGGCGGAAAGAATATTAAGCGCGGTAAAGCGTTTAGACGTCATTTAATGACGAGGGCGAATGCTAAGACTAACCGTCAATTACGCCGTCCTACTTATTTTTCACCGGCAGATTTGCCAGGAATTAAGCTTTTATTACCATATTAATATAATTTAATAATCAATTTAGGGATTAATAATGTCACGAGTTAAACGCGGTATAGCAACAAAAAAAAGACACAAACGTTTATTAAAACAGACTAAGGGTTTTTGGGGACAACGTAAAAATATTTTTAAAAGAGCTCATGAAACATTGCTTCGTGCGTGGGCGTTTGCTTTTAAAAGCAGAAGACTTTATAAGCGCGATATGCGTTCATTGTTCATTTCTCGTATTACAGCTTCAGTAAGGCCTCATGGAACATCATACAGTAAATTTATCCATGGTCTTAAAGTTGCAAAAGTTGACTTGAATAGAAAGATGCTTAGTCAATTATCGATATTTGAACCTGCAGCGTTTTCTCAGATTGTTGAGATAAGTAAGCAATAGTTTTCTTGACATTGCTTTGTACGAATAACTAGACTGATTTCCAGGAATGAACACGTAATGAGGTTACAAAAAGGAGATTTCATGGAAGCAGTCCTAGTCCTTGAAGAAAAAATAAAAGCTTTGATTGCAAAGGTTAAAAGCATGAAAATAGATCATGATGCCTTGCAATCAAAGCATGATTCATTACAAAGTGAAAATGCTCAATTAAAGACAGAGAATGATAAGCTTACTGAAGGTAATGCACAATTGACTTTCCAGTTGAATACAATAGAAAAATCGATGTTAAAAGAGACTGGGCACGTTCAGGAACTTACAGAAGAACGTTCTATTACGCGTCTCGTTCTTGATGACTTAATAAAAAGTATTGATTCAATAGTTGAGAATGAAAATCAACCATGATGAATGAAAAAAAGAGTTATAAAGTACAGATCTTTGAAGAGTCTTATGTTCTTTCCAGTGATGAATCTGAAGCGCTTGTATTAAAGGCAGCAGAAATGGTAGATGGAGCGATGAAAGAAATAAGCCATCATTTCGCCATTACTGATGTAAAAAAAATAGCAGTATTATCAGCATTACGTATGGCAAGTAAAATGCTACATTACGAATGCATGAATGATAATAAAGAACATAAAATGAGTGCCCTCAAAGATTATATCGATCAAGAGCTTTCATTGTTGAATTTGTAGAAAGATCTCATTTTTCCTGTGCATTCCATTAGTGTAAGCTTATATATTCTGCTCTCGCACTAATTTTTTAATGTTATTAATTAAGCTCCAAGCTTACATGCTTGTTGAGTGTTTAGGAATGCTCATGGTAGTAGATATGTCAATTTTATTTATAGGTGCTAGTGTTGCTGTTTTTGCAGCAGCATTAGTTTTTTTGTTTTTTACATACAAAAAAAATGTAGTAGCAGCCGAATTGCTCGAGGATGCTAAAGATCGTTTAAAAAATTCAAAACGTGATATTGATGCAGAAAAGCAAGCAGCTTTAATTAAAATTAAAGATGAGATGTATCACAAAAGAAAAGAGTTTGAATTAGAATTAAAACGTGAACGCATTGAAATCGATCGTCTTCAAACTAAATTAAATACCAAGTCTGAACATTTAGAAAAGCGTGAAGTGCAATTAGATGATTTACGTATTGAATTACAACAGAAAGAACGTAATTTATCTCGTCTAGAGGATACTGTTCGCATTAATGATGCCAAAGTAAAAGGTTTATATAGCGAACTGATCACCAAATTAGAGCATGTCAGTGGTATGTCAAAAGATGATGCACGCAATGCCTTATTTGGAACTATTGAAGCAGAAGTTCGTCTTGCAAGTCAAAAATATGTGCAGAAAGTGGAAGAGGAAGCACGTCAAACAGCAAAAGAAAAATCAACCAGTATTCTGGTGAATGCTATGCAGCGTTATACGGCTGATCTTGTTGCTCCTTATTTATCAGGTATGGTTCATCTTCCCAATGAAGAAATGAAGGGAAGAATTATTGGTAAAGAGGGAAGAAATATTAAAGCTTTAGAGATGGCAACGGGAATGGAATTCATTATTGGAGAATCTCCTGATATAACGGTGTCTGGATTTAATCCAATACGCCGTGAAATTGCGGTACGTACTCTTGAGAAATTGATTACTGATGGCAGAATCAATCCAACGCGTATCGAAGAAACTGTTGTGCAATGCGAAAAAGAAATTGAAGAAATTATTCAGGAATACGGTAAAAATGCCGTTCTTGAATTCAATTTACAAGGTATTCATCCGGAAATTATTACCCTCATTGGTAAATTACACTTTAGAACGAGTTATTCCCAAAATGTGTTAGTGCATTGTAAAGAAGTTGGTGTATTTGCACGTATGATTGCTGAAGAACTTGGTCTTGATGGAGCATTAGCACTACGTGCAGGATTGTTACATGATATTGGTAAAGCAGTAACGGCTGAAGTTGAAGGGCCTCATGCTCAAATTGGTGGTGATATTGCAAAACGTTGTGGCGAAAACCCTATTATCGTTAATGCTATTGCGGCTCACCATGAAGAAGTTCCATTTGCTTCAATCTATGCGATTATTGTAGTTATTGCCGATACTATTTCTGCTTCTCGCCCAGGTGCGCGTCGCGAAACATTAACAGCCTACATTAAACGACTTGAAAAATTAGAAGAAATAGCCGCTTCTTTTGAAGGGGTGAAAAAGGTATACGCTGTTCAAGCAGGAAGAGAAATTAGGGTTATCGTTCAAGAAGATACATTAAGTGATGAACAAGCGAACTTACTTGCCCATGATCTTGCTCGTAGAATAGAACAAGAAATGACGTTTCCTGGTCAGATTAAAGTGAACGTGATTCGTGAAAAACGTTCAATTGAATACGCGAGATAATAATATAGAAAAAAAGCCTGTTTAAGATACAATTAAGCCTAGTTTAGATTTAAAACTAGGCTTTTTTAGGAATAAATATCGTTTTACTAACATTTTGGATCAACTATGAATAACTCAAATCGATTTCTTTGTATGTATTTTTTGACCATTTCTTTTTTCTCTCATGGATCCGAAGAAAAGAACTATAGATCTGTGCTATATAATTCTAAAGTGATATATAAACCATGTTTTATAACATATAATACCGATAAAGATTTTACTATAGCAGGATATGGGGGAATTGAAATACAACGAAAAAATAAAAGTTTTAATACTCTCTACGCAAGCTCTACACCTTATAATCTATTAAAAGAAGACAAAAAAGTTGTTGCTTTTAATAGAGAAAAACTTATCATTGCGGATTTAGGTAATAATGTTAGCGATATAATAATATCTATAACAAAGGAAATTATCGATTGTGCAGCGCTTGATGCGGTTAAAAATACCATTTTCCTTGGTTGTTCACCCAGATATACTATTTATGATGAAGAGATAGAAAACGGTATAGTAATAAAACGATGCTATGATAATACATTTTCAACTTATTGTGATTCTCATTTTAATTTGTATGATGGGGCTAAAGCTTCTTCTATCGTTCTTACTCCTAAAAAGGATATGCTCTATATTTTGGATACCAACGGTACTATTTCTTTACGTAACACAAATGATCTAGCATTAATTAAAAAATGTAATGTTCCTCCTTGTTTAGTATGTTGTGAACTCTATCCCTATTGTTCGGATGGTTGTTCACCTTGCAAGCTTATTATCAATAGAAACACAGCTGCTGTATATAATGAAAGCTGCATCCATATAATGGATATATCGAAAAGCTTTGATGATGATCCTGTATTTATAGAATTACAACGTTCTGAAGCGAATGAAGATACAGAAGATGATGTAATGTATTACAAAAAAAAAATTAAGAGTATCGCTTTTCATCCTTCTGGATTACTGGTGGCATTGATATCAAAATCATATATTTCTGGTGTTTCCGGTATTCACAATACTTTGATAAAATATTGGGATATCGCAACAAAAAAAGAAATAGATACAACGATTTTATCAGCAATGAGCAGCAATAATTTCTGTTTTAGAGATGATGGCCTAGAGCTCGCAATAGCATCATACAATAATTGTGTGATAGAACCAGTTTCTCTTCAGGTAATCAAACAATATGTATTGCCGCTATTATGGATGAAATTAAAGATCATTCAAAAAGAACATAATTTATCACGAGATGTTCTTGTACACTGTATGAATATTTTTACCACACATTGTAGTAAAATAGCTTAATCTTGGATCAACTATGAATAACTCTCTTCAATTTATTTTTATTTCTTTTTTTACCATTTCTTTTTTCTGTAAAGGGATGCATCAATTAAATGACCAGCAAAAAATACGTACAAAAATGTTATCGCCACAATATATAGAATATATTGGTGATAAAGACATTCTTATTGCAGGATTGGAAGGCCTTGAGATACATCGAGTGAACCAACAAGAAAATGTAAAACATAATTTTTTGTGGAATTTTTGGAGACCATTACAAGATAAGGGAAATGTGATTTGGAGCAATGGACGGAATGATATTTTGTACTTTGATGCCAATAGAAATACCACAAAGCATTTCACATCTATAGATGGCTACAGAATTGTATGCGGTGATTTTGATTCGATGAAAAATACTATTTTTTTCGGTTGTAATAATGGTAAACATGGCATAATACGAAAACATAAGTATCCTTCTACAGAATGCGAATCTTTGTCTCTTAATAAAGATATATATTGCTGTGCCCTGACATTGAACCCAAAAAAAGATATCCTATTTTTATTGGATTCTGCAAAAAATATTTCCTTACGAGATCCCAATAACATACCAACAATATTAAAAATAATTACGCTACCTTTTGAAACTCCTGTTTGGTGTGAATCCTATCTTAAACCATTGGCAATGAAACCTAGTTTAATTGGATCAAGGATTGCCGTAGGTAACGAAAATGAGTTTTGTATAATCGATTATGATGCACCTAAAAATAATATTAAACATCATCTAAAAGAATTTAGTCATGGTGGAAAATTTCCAATCCTTGTCGCAATAGCTTTTAATCCTATGGGATTTTTTGCTACTTTAAATAGAGAATATATAAATGATAATGAAAATAAATCATTTATAGACTATTGGGATATTGAAACAGCAAAAAAGATAGATACACAATGTTTTGAAAACAATATATTATGGGATCTCTGTTTCCGAGGCGATGGACGTGAAGTTGCTGTAGCAGGGACGAGTCACTGTTTCACTATGTCGGTTGATTCGGTGATAAAAAAACATTTATTACCTTTATGGATGGCATTAAAACAGATAGAGAAATCAAACTATCTGACCAAAGATATTATTAAGCATTGCATGTATATTTTTTTAAATTTTACACATGAGAAATAGATAATGAATACAATACGAGTTTTGATGATAGGAGATGTGGTTGGAGCTGCAGGCCGAGCAATATTTCAAAAGCACATTGATAAAATAAAACGTACACATAATATTAATGCTGTTATCGTGAATGGTGAAAATTGCGCGCATGGCCGTGGTATTACTACTAAAAATGTGCGTTTTTTTGAGCACAATGGCGTAGATGTTATCACGAGCGGTAATCATATCTGGAAACATAAAGAAATTTATCCATATCTTGATGAACATAGCAATTTATTACGTCCTGCAAATTTCCCTGCCGCAACCCCTGGCGTGGGAGTAACTACCTTTATGGTGAATGGTCATCGTATTGGAGTGATTAATCTGCAAGGACGTGTTTTTATGAAAGAACTTATTGATTGTCCTTTTTATAAAGCAAATGAGATTGTTGCTAAGTTATCCGAAAAAACAAATATTATTGTGATCGATTTTCATGCAGAAGCTACATCAGAAAAAATGGCACTCTCATTCTTTCTTGATGGCAGAGTGAGTGCGGTTGTAGGTACTCATACGCATGTGCAAACAGCAGATGAGCGTATTTTGCCAGGAGGAACTGCTCACATTACCGATTTGGGAATGACAGGATCTTTTAATTCTATGCTTGGTATGAAAAAAGAACCGATTATTCATAATTTTTTAACAGCGTTACCAGTACGGTTTACTCCTGATAATGCAACTCCTATTGTTATGTCTGGAGCATGGATAGAGATTGATACAGCAACAGGAAAAGCAGTTAAAATTGAACGCGTGATGATTATTGATAATGATTTAGTGGTTGGTGGAGAAGATGATTAAGATGAACCCCCATGGTTATCATGGGGGTTTTTAACAACAAATTAACATATAATCCAGCGCACATTGCGATAGTACAGAATATTATAATTCTTTTTTTCATATAATACCCATTTGTTAATCAATCATCTTATTAACTTCTTTATTAAAGAGATCCATATGATGATAAACATTGGTATTTTGATCACTATTTTTTTGTTGATTTAATAGTGCAATACTAAATTTCTGCTTCAGCTTTTGAGATAGCTTTGTTTTATCTTTGGCAGGAATGTTTCCTGCAAGTTGCAATAATGATTGCGATTTTTCAAGAGCGCGTTGCAAATGAGCGTGATTTTCTTGTGGCGTTGCTTGTTTGTGCTGAGCAACTTTATCCAATAAATCATACCACTGTTTCTTTTCTGTTTTGTATGTATGTGTAGACGCAATTTGCCGTTGTTTTTCCGCCTGAGATCTTTCTTTTTCTGCTTTGATTCGTTGTTCTTCAAGTATTTTTTGTTCTTTTTTTTCTTTTTTGCGTTGTTCCTTTTGTTGTACTGCTTCTTGTTGCAGTTTTTCTTGAGCTAATGCCTGATTAGTTTTGGCTTGAATTTTGGACATAATACTCGTTAAAGCTGATGGAGATATCTTGTCAGATTTTTGTAAAATATTTTGTACAAAAGCAGATATTTCGGTGGCATTCATTAATTTGTATGTAATTGCTACATCTTTTATTAATTCATCCATGCGGGCAATCCAGGCTATGTTAGGAATCGATTTTTGATCATTCCAGAATTGAGGATTATTAAAACCCAGCAGTGTATTCTGGAAATCTTTAAAGGTCTTTTTTGCGGCTTGTTGTAAATAATGTGGTACATCTTTTACCATCATAGCCAGTAAATCATCTTCTTTTATTGATGAAAGTTCTTCTGTCTTTTCTGAACTGGTACCATACCACCAATTACTTAAAGTATCTGTAAATGTTGATAAAAGTCCTTTTCCCGCAGCCGCTTTTTGATTTGCCGCTATTTGTTCTGTATAATTCATTAGTGATTTACGAGCTTCTTCAATATCTTTCCGATCTTGTTTTCGTTTTTCTTCATATTCTTTTTCTAATTTTTTTTGTGCTTCTGCAAGTTTATACACTTGTTTTTGAGCTAATGCTCCTTTTTCTTGTGCTTCTTGAGATGCCTTAAGCGCAATCATTCTTTCTTCTTTTGCTTTTTGTTGTTCTTTTTCAAATTCTTTGAATTTGACATCTTTTGCAGCATATTCTTTTTTCAGCTTTTCAAATTCTTCATCTCGTTTTTTATTTCTTGCATCTAATATTCCTTTTTGAGGTTGATCTGGACTAATAGGTTCAAATGCGCTTGGTTCTGGAAAGCGATATGGTTCATTAAACTGAGCTTGTGGCTGAGCAGAGAAAGAGCCAATAGAATTATTGAAATAATACAATGTATCATCAATATTTAAATGATAGAGAGGTTTTATTTTTTCTCTGACTGATCGTTCTGCAAGAGCAGCGCGAAATCCTTGTTGTAGTTTATCTTCTTTAATCTTGCCTGATTTTAATAATTCTTTTGCCGCTTCATATGTTTTATTAAGAATATCATCTATTTGAACCCAATTTTCACCTTCGGTTTTAATTTTTTCAAGTTGTTCTGACCATGTTTGCTTTAATTGATCTTCATTAGGTTCCTGATCATTTTGTTCATTTATAGAAGAAGAAGTTGTTTTTTCTTCTGATGATGAAGATGTTGTTGTTTCTGAACTGATTGTTTGAAGAGGCGCAGTTTCAGTTATTGGTTCTGATACATAGGAAGTGGTTATTTCTGGCACTATGGGTGAGGGAGGAATTAATCCTTTTGATTCTTGAGAAACTTCTGATGCTGATAATAGATCAATAAAATTACTAAATTCTGTAACAAGACTATTGATATCAAGGAATTTAGTGGTTTTTTTATTGAGCGCATTAATAAAATCTGTTTTTAATGTTTCAGCAAGACTTTTATCTTGTTTGAGAACTTCCTCGGCTAAATTAAAAGCTTTATTTTTCCATTCATCAGTAGGATTATTAATAGTAGCATCCCAATATTCGTCATTATTTGTCAGTAATGTTAAATGATCATTCCATGCTTGTAGATCATTTGTTTTTTTTGTTTCGGCTGACGGTTCTACTACGGGAATTGATTCTAAGAGACTTTCGATAGTATCAAACGTAGGTTCAGTTTGAGAATCTGAGGTATTTGGCAATATTTGTCCATTATATGTATGATGCATGTTGAGTAAGGCAATGCCGATAAGAATAGTTCTTACATAATTCATAGTGGCCCCCCAACCCCTTTTAATACAGATATACATAATCATACTTACTATCACAAAATTTATTTTAAAAAAGCAACAGATATGATAGAATTAAATAAATTTATTAATAATTTAATTATACCTTGAGAGTAATAATTGTATGATACTGGTTATTCTGCTTTATCTTCTTTTTGCAAGTACATTTACGTTAGGGAAGGCGGCGTTGTCATATGTATCGCCATTTCTATTTATAGGTATACGTATGATATGTGGTGGAAGCCTTTTACTTGCATATTATTATTTTATTGCTAGAAAAAAAATAGTTCTTCATAAAAGTGATTATTCATTATTTCTACGCATTATTATTTTTCATATTTTTTGTGCATATACGCTTGAATTCTATGCTTTAGAATACGTAACATCAGCAAAAGCATGTCTTTTATATAACTTATCACCATTTATTACTGCATTATTTTCTTACTTTTTATATGCAGAGAAGTTATCAATTCGTCAAATATGCGGATTAGCAATAGGATTTTTGGGATTTATTCCAATCTTATTATCACAAGGGTTGCCAGAACTGCTTTCGTGGCATTGTGGTTTTGTTTCAATCTATGAGCTTGCTTTAATCGGTTCTGTTATTGCCAGTGCGTATGGCTGGATTATTATGAAAAACCTTATTCATAAAGGATACTCATTCATTATCATTAATGGTATCGGCATGACTGGTGGAGGAATATTGGCATTTCTTCTTTCATTATATAAAGAAGGTTTTCCAATGATGAAGCAGGTGCCAATTTTTAGCCAGACATTAGTTATGCGGTATGGCAACACGGGTGAAAGCATTATTATGCTTGCCGTCTATAGCTTAGCCCTTATCATTATTGCCAATATCATTTGTTATAACTTATATGGATATTTACTTTCCCGTTATTCACCTACTTTTTTATCATTTGCCGGGTTTATGACACCGCTTTTTGCAGCATTATTGGGCTGGATATTCTTGGGTGAACAAGTTACCTGGCACTTCTTTGCAACCATTGGTCTGGTGATTATAGGTCTTTATCTTTTTCATGAGAAAAAACCAATTGAATTTGAGGAAAAAGGATTGTAGTTATTATACTTATTTTTGTAGCTTCAACTTATAAAATTCCAGATATCGATTTAATGTTCTTTCATCTACATTGTGTGTAAGTATGGATAACACATGATTTTTGATCATATCAACTTTTGTTTCATCAGCTATATCAACGATTGTTTTGCCTTTTCTATTACGTATAGTGCAATCTGCACCTTTATCTAATAATAGTTGTATGAAACTAGAACAACTTTTTTGTTTAATTGCCTTGTATAAAGGAGAATTACCGTTATCGTCTTTTTTACGAGGATTTGCTCCGTATTCTAATAAACACTTTGCTACTTTCCAATTGCGTAATCTTATACTATTAAGCAAAGGAGTTCTGCCACCTTCGCCTCTTTTATTAAGTTTTGCTCCATAATCGCAGAGCAATCTTACTTGTTTTGCAGTAGATGCATGATGTAAAGGAGTATTGCCAACATCATCGCAAGCATTAGGATTTGCTCCTAAATATAATATGGTTTTGCAAAAAGTGATGATATTTTCATCGGGTGATAATAATTCATCGGCATACTTAGCCAAAAGATAATGCAACGGTGTAATGATTCGATCTTGATAAGGTTTGCAAGATCCATAAGTGTTTGCAATGTAGCGATTTTCTTCTAATAACTCAAAGCACTTCATAGAGAAGTTTTCTATGTACTTATAGGGCGCTTCATAATTAAATATAGATATGAGTTTATTATATCCATCATTTTTGTTTGCAATTTTACCTACAAACTGATTTGTCTCAGTGTTCATGGTAAACAACCAGTGCATGTTCTCTGCATTTAAAAATGATTTCAATGATTGTTGTGCCTTATAAAGATTAGGACAATAAGCGCCTCTTTGTTCTTGAGCAACAAGAATGCGTAATTCCTGGGCATTATTTTCTGTTAATTGCTTAAATTCTATTTCTTGAGGAGTGAGACAGGTAGCAATGTGTAATTTAGGATTATCCATACTTATAAGTATGATGGTTATGCCAAGAGACAATAATACTATTTTGGAGAATGACTTCATATATGTCCTTTTTTAAGACTTATAAAAATTTAACACAAGTAATAAACCTGCTATACTCAACAATAATCTAAATTAAAAGAAAAGGAATAGTGATATGAAGAAAATCGTAGTAGCGTGTTCTATAGCTGTAGCAACAGCAGTGCTATTAATACAATGTAAAAACGCAAAAAATACAATAAACAATATAACACAAGTTGGGGGTACAAAGAAAATGACTCATACAAAAACAACTTCAGGGCTAGAATACGAAATTATTCAAGAAGGTTCCGGTGCAAGCCCAAAACCGGGTAGCATGGTAACAGTCCATTATACTGGTTGGTTAAATAAAGATGGTCAACCAAGTGGCCAGCCATTTGATAGCAGCCATAACCGTCGTCAGCCATTCAATTTCCAAATTGGTGTTGGTATGGTAATTCAAGGGTGGGACGAAGGCGTCATGACTATGAAAGTCGGCGAAAAACGTCGTCTTTATATTCCTGCTGAGCTCGGCTATGGAAAACGCGGAGCAGGTAATGTGATTCCGGCAAATGCCGATCTTATTTTTGACGTTGAATTGATCAGCGTTTCATAAAGGCTTTTTCACTCCATATGTAACAACATAGTGAATATGGGAACTCCAGAGAAAATAATAAAACGAGAACTTTCAAGTATGAAAGTCCTCGTTTTTATTATTTGATAGAGGTAAGAACGGCTAAAAATTACTCAGATTTTTTAGCCGTTCTTCTTACAGACATTCTGCGTTTAGCAGGTTTTTTAGGCGCAGTTTCTATACCAACCATATGAGCAAGTCCTGATAGTAAACCTTCTTTTTTAGCAGGTCTACGTTTAGCAGTAGCTCTTTTAGCTGCTGGCTTACGTCGAGCAGTTGCTTTTTTAGCTACTTTACGTTTAGCAGTACCGGCTCTTTTAGCAGCTGGCTTACGTTTTGCAGCAGCTTT
>JACZCT010246449.1_pt1 | contig 12844 bp, 9 predicted proteins | sample 8641871 | NCBI WGS metagenome assembly JACZCT01 (sample SAMN15324604, study PRJNA640507) | soil metagenome | isolation source: monocropping sugarcane control | place: China: Luxin town, Laibin City, Guangxi Province | collected 2019-07-25 | depth 10cm m | reverse complement strand
TTTTAAAGACAAAATCCACCATAAAAAATAAATATTCGTTTTTTGAAAGAAGGGATTCACTTTTTTTGATTAAAGATTCACTATAAAAAATAATTATTGGCTTTTTTAAAGAAGGAATTCACTTTAAAAAATAATTATTGGCTTTTTGAGAGAAGGGATTGGTTTTGTTTTTACGAACCTTGGAAGATCAGTAAACGTACAAATAATCGCATTTTCTATTTTTTGTCTCTAACTTTTAGCAGATTCTCATATATTTGAAGATAGAAGTTTTTGCTTACTGAAAATATTCTTGCTGCGTACCCCTACAAACAAAACTGTAATTAAGAATAAGGTTGAAGGATAACATCCAATCCGTGTTCTTTTAAATTGAAGAATTAATGATTAAAACTGACCCGTTTAAAATTTTACCTCCTAACGAACGATGGGCACCTACGCAAAGCCAGATGGATGCTTTTCAAAACGCTTATGAAAAACTACTTCCGCCTTTAATTTATAAGATTCGTCTTGCTGTTGCTAAATGGAGAGAAGATAACTATAAAGGTGCGTCTGAAACTTCCATTTCCTTATTAAACTACTGGTTTAACCAGGAACATCTGATTGGGCAGGATAAATTCCAATTCTTCTTTTCTCAACGGGAAGCGATAGAATCTATTATTTATTTGTATGAAGTAGCAAAGGCAAAAGACAAATATGAATTGATGCGCTTTGATTCTTCGCAACGCGTAAGCGCTGGGATGTTTGATGAAAACTGGACACGCTATGTTGTGAAGATGGCAACCGGCGCAGGCAAAACAAAAGTAATGGGTCTCACTTTGGTTTGGTCTTACTTTCATAAACTGTATGAAGCGAACAGCACGCTTTCAAAAGATTTTTTAGTAATTGCACCTAACATTATTGTTTTAAACAGGCTGCTAAAAGATTTTGAGGGATTGAAAATGTTTTTTAATGAGCCATTCATTCCTGAGAATGGATTTGATGATAAAGACTGGATAAATGATTTTCAATTAACCTTACATGTCCAGGACGAATTAAAACCGATTACAGAATCCGGAAATATCTTCCTTACAAATATTCACCGGGTCTTTTTTAATGAAGAACCTGAACAATCTTTTGAATCTATTTTTCTTGGTGTCAAACCGAAACCTGATGCTGATACTTCCAAAGGGCTGGATTTGGGTAAAGTATTAAGAAGTGATAAAATTAAAGACCTTGTAATTTTAAACGATGAGGCCCATCATATTCATGATAAATCTTTAGCCTGGTTTACGAATATTGAAGACATCAGCAACAAATTAAAATTGAAAAATGGAAACGGAATAAGTTTACAAGCTGATTTTTCCGCAACGCCCAAACACAACAACGGCGCTATTTTCGTTCAAACCATTTCTGATTATCCATTAGTGGAAGCGATCCAGCAGAATGTTGTGAAATCGCCCGTGTTGCCTGATGAGGTTTCAAGACAAAAAATTCACGAAAAAGACAGTAGCGATTTTGTAGAACGGTATAGGGATTACATTCATTTAGGATACCTGGAATGGGAAAAACAATATGTAGAATTAAAGAACTACAAAACACCCATTCTTTTCATCATGACCATGAGCACTAAAGAAGCGGACCAGGCGGCTGCATTTTTAGAATCAACTTATCCAAAATTGAAAGGTTCTGTACTCACCATTCATACCAATAATTCAGGAGAAATAAAAGAAACTGCGGCAAGTAAAAAAGATAAAGAACAATTAGATATTTTACGCAATGCTGCAAACGATATTGATAAAGATGAGTCACCATACAAAGCCGTCGTATCTGTTTTAATGCTTCGCGAAGGTTGGGATGTACGTAACGTCACTACCATTGTTGGCCTTCGTCCTTTCGGCGCTGATTCCAAGATTCTGCCCGAACAAACTATTGGAAGAGGCCTGCGGAAAATGTTTTCATTTGATACGCAGGAAAAATTAGTTGTCGTCGGAACACCTGCATTTTTAGAATTTGTTGAAAGCCTGAAAACGGAAGGTGTGGAATTTCAATACAGCCCTATGGGTAAGGGAACCAAAGGACATTCGCCTGTAATTATAGAAGTAGATAAAGAAAACCCGAATAAAGATTTGGATGCGTTGGATATTCCTATTCCACAAATGACGCCGAGAATTTACCGGGAATTTAAAAATCTTGAATTGATTGATGTTAGTAAATTCAAAAATGAAAAAGCGGAATTCAAAAAGTTCAATGATGATGAATTAAAAGAAATTGTGTTTACAGATATTGATGGAGATTTTTCGCATAAAACCATTTTCAAAGACACGCTTCCCGATTATAGAAATGTAATTTCTTTTTTTACTTCCACTATTTTAAAAGATAGCCGTTTGGTAAGCGGATTTAATATCTTATATCCTAAAGTGGAAAGTTTTATTAAATACAAATTGTTTCCAAAAGAAGTGGAATTAAGCGACCCTCAAACCATGCGCAATTTATCAGAAGTACATGCAAAAGAAATTTTGAAATCTACTTTTAAAAAAGCCATTGATGAATTAACCACCACAGATAAAGGAACAGCGGAAGTAAAAAATTATATTTCTTTAAAAAACACAAAACCGAAGATAGCAGAAAACCAGCCTTTCCTCATTCCTAAGAAATCTGTGTTCAATAAAATTATTGGAGATAACGATTTTGAACTGGAAGTAGCTTCTTTTATGGAAAGCAGGTTTGATGATGTAATTTCTTATGCAAAAAATACAATGGGAGAGGGTGGAGTGAATTTTAAAATTGAATACCAGGCAGCCGATGGAAACATCAGGGAATATTATCCGGACTTTTTTGTGAAAACCGGCCCTAATGCCTTTTATATCCTGGAAACAAAAGGTCGTGAAGACCTTGATGATATAAGAAAAATAAAACGGTTGGTTGCATGGTGCAATGATATTGATAGTGTGCAAAATGAATACACATATACCCCTGTTTATGTAAAGCAGGAAAAATGGGATGATGTAAAAAATGATTTGAAATCATTTAAAGATGTATTGAAGATTTTTGAAGTAAAAGAAAAAATAGTAGCATAATGGATTTGAACGAAAATGATAAGAGCAGGATTATTGAATTAATTAAAGCCGGTGAAAAGCTACCTAAAGAATTTATCTATAAGCTCTTTGCCGACGAGGAAGATGTATTTCTTTTTTGGAACGGAAGAAAAGAAGACGTAGCCAATGTTGCCTTGCCCTTCCACAGCATTGAACATATTGATGAACCACGAAAAGAAAAAGACAAAGTCCAAACGAGCATGTTTGAAACTGATTTCCGCGGCAGGCAGTTGCAGGGATGGACCAACAAATTAATTTGGGGCGACAATAAACTTATTCTTTCTTCTTTGGCCAATGGCCCGATGCGCGAAGAGATAGAAAAAGAAGGCGGATTGAAACTCATTTACATTGACCCGCCATTTGCAGTTGGAGCTGACTTTGGTTTTAATATAGAAATAGGCGGCGAAACTGCCGAAAAGAAACAAAATGTCATTGAGGAAATTGCCTACCGGGATACCTGGGGGAAAGGAATTTCATCTTATCTGACGATGATGTATGAACGATTAAAATTGATGTTTAATTTATTGGCAGATGATGGAAGTATTTATGTGCATTGTGATTATAGGGTTGGAAGTTATTTAAAACTTCTTTTAGATGATGTTCTTGGAAAGGATAATTACAAAAATGAAATAATATGGCAACGAACTACAAATACGGGTAGTAGTAAGGCAATTGCAAATAAACTGAGCAATGATACTGATTCCATTCTGTACTATATGAAAACAGAGGCCTCAATTTTTAATAAACAATTTCGTCCTTATTCTCAAGATTACTTAGATAGGTTTAAATTCCAAGATGAAAAAGGAATGTTTAGATGGCAATACATGGCTACCTTCTCACAAGACAAGATAAAGGAATTGAAAGATAAAGGAGAATTACGTTGGCTAAATAAGTCCAAAAATCCTGAATACAAACAATATCTTGAAGAATTGAAAGGCATTTCAATGAATAATTTATGGAATGATATTTTTCATGTGAACCCCATGGCTAATGAAAATGTCGGGTATCCTACTCAAAAACCTGAAGAATTGCTTACGAGAATAATTGAAACAAGCAGTAATGAAGGCGATTTAATTGCAGATTTCTTTTGTGGCAGTGGCACAACCGCAGCAGTAGCAGAAAAGTTAGGACGCAAATGGATAACCACTGATTTAGGAAGATTTTCTATTCATACAGCCCGGAAAAGATTAATAGGCGTACAAAGAGAGTTGCAGGCAAGTGGTAAAGATTTCCGCGCCTTTGAGTTGTTGAATCTTGGAAAATATGAAAGACAGTTTTTCATGGATGACCTCACCAATGGAAAACGAAAAGCCAAAGAAGATTTGTATGTAGATTTAATTCTCGAAGCGTACAAAGCAAAACGCATTACCGGTTGCGAAACATTGCACGGCACTAAAGCAGGAAGGTTTGTACATGTTGGCCCGCTGGATGTACCGGTAACGCAAAGTCGCCTGCTGGATATTTTTGAAGAATGCAAACAGAAATTATATACACAGGTTGATGTGTTAGGTTTTGAATTTGAAATGGGTTTAACACCGCAATTCATACATGAACTGAAAGAAAAAGGCGTATCCATTACTTTGAAATATATTCCGAAAGATGTATTCGATAAAAGAGCCGTAGAAAAAGGGCAAGTGAAATTTTTTGATGTTGCTTATCTCAATGCCAAAACAAAAATTAAAGGCAAAACACTTACCATAGAACTTACCGATTTTGTAACTCATTATTCGCAGGATGATATAGAAGAACTGCAGCAGTCCATGCGTGCCGGAAGCAAAGTAGTCATTGAAGACGGGCAGATTATTAAAATCGAAAAAGATAAAAACGGAATTGTCAAACGAACCTTACTCACTGAAAACTGGTACGACTGGATAGATTATTGGGCAATAGACTTCAACTATGAAGACAAAAAAGAGATCATCAAAGTTCAAAACGAATTAGGTGAAGTAGAACAAAAATGGACAGGTAATTATTTGTTTGAAAACGAGTGGCAGAGCTTCCGTACAAAGAAAACTCCAACCTTAGAATTTACAAGTATTCCTCATGAATATGCGAAGCCAGGAAAATATAAAGTGATGGTGAAAGTGGTGGATATATTGGGGATTGATACGAGTAAGGTGGTGGAGGTGAGGATGTGAGGGGGATTATTAAAGCATTTCTTTTTTACAAAAAAAACATTATAATTAAACATGCCCAAAAATTATAGGCTTTTAACAGAAAGCGTTAGAAACAGGCTCAATCCTGACTCTCATTTACTTAGTAAATCATTTTCAGCTGAGCTTTCTACAATTTCCTATAGCGACGTATTAGTTTTTATAAGGACTGCAATGAAAGGGGTTGATTCTGATTACACTCAAAAAAGTAAGGATGCGGGAGAAAGAGTTAAAGAGCGTTTATCCAAAGAATTGTCAGATGTTACCTTTAAGTACCAAGGTTCTGTAATGACCAATACCCATATAAAAGCGTATAGTGATATAGACCTTCTAGTAATTTCTGAAAAGTTTTACCAAGCAGATAACTATAGTATAAGGCAGTTATTAGAAAACTCGGAACGCAGAGCTAAGTTTTATCAGACTTCAATTTCAAAGATGGAGCGTGAATTAAATGCTTCAACATATCAGGGAAATTCTCTTGAAGATTTAAGAAAAAACAGACTTGATAGCGAAAGGATTCTTTCAAACGCATATATCATTTGTGATCTCAGTAAACCTAAATCGATAAAAATCACGAATTTAAGTTTAAACAGAGATGTTGACACAGTAATAGCAAATTGGTATGATGATATTACGTCAGTTATAAATGATAAGGGTGAATATCGCGGAATACAAGTTTATAACAAAGAAACCAATTCGAGAGGAAATGCAGACTATCCTTTTTTAAGTATTAAAAGGATTAATGAGAGGGGAGTAGAAACTGCTGGAAGATTGAAGAAAATGATACGTTTTATTAAAAACGTAAAAGCGGTTTCAGACCATGAGATTAACTTGAGCAGTTTTGACATTAACGCCGTCTGTTATGACATCGAAGTTTCAAAATATGAGTACTTAACCTTTTATCAGCTAGTTCCGATAATTTATTCACAAGTAAAAAGTCTTTGTGAAAACAAGACTCATTCGGATGAACTTATTTCTGTGGATGGAAGGGAATATATATTTAGAAATAATCCAGATAAACTTAATGATTTAAAATTGATTCTTAAAGAAATAGAATCGATTTATTTAGACCTTCACCAAAACGTTTTATCAAAATGATAAAGAAAAAATTATTTATAGGTTCTTCATCAGAGGAGTTAAAGCTTGCAGAACAAGTGAAAGCTTTATTGGAAAAAGACTTTGATGTAACAATTTGGAATGACAATATTTGGGACACTGCAATTTTTAAAATCAATCAAAACTTTTTGGGCGATCTTTTAAAGGCTTCATTACAGTTTGATTTTGGGATTTTATTGGGTACAAGCGATGATAAAGTGATATTTCGGGGAAAAGAAATGCTACAGCCTAGAGACAATGTTTTGTTTGAATTAGGATTATTCACTGGTCGTTTAGGAACATCCAAGGCTGCTTTTCTTATTGATAAAGAGATAAAGTTACCATCAGACTTCAATGGCTTAACTCTTGCAAGATTTGATAAAGAAAATGTAGATAGCATTACCGATGCAGTTAATTCAATTGGAGATTTATTTAAAGCAAGTTCTGATGAAGAAATAAATTTTTTCCCTTCTGCCACACTCGCTTCTGTCTATTACGAAAATTTAATTGTTCCTATTTGCAGATTCATTATTGAAAACAGTGGATTTATTAGAGATGGGATTCATTATAAAAAATGTAAGATCAGTGTAATCGTTCCTGATAGAATTAATCAAGATGTGAACTTGCAGTTTGAAAAATTAAAAAGTATGTTTTCAATAGAGAACCAGTCATTTAAATATTCAGGTAGACCTAGACAAATTAGCATCGATACACAAGTGAAAAATGAAACTTTAGAATTTATAGATTTCCCAACAATTATTACGGGTATTAATCATGCTATTTCAAACTTATTACCTAATGACTTCAATAAGCAAAGCCCCGACTATAACTCAATACTTGACCGAGAATTAAGGCGATTTATTACAACTTTAAAACTACTTCTAATTAAAGGTGGTTTTGATGAAATGGTTACGGTTAAACGAGAAAATGAGTTATAAAAAATGACAAGCTTTTATAAAACAAAATAACTTAATTAATGAAGGCCTTTATTTCTTACAGCCATAACGATGCTGCACTGTTAGAAACGTTCCACAAACATTTGGCACAATTACAAAGAGATGGAACACTAACCACCTGGACTGACCAACAAATTCCAAGTGGGGGTAATTTGACTAAAAATATATCATCTGAATTAAGCACTTCTAATTTATTTATAGCCTTATTAAGTCCAGACTATATATCATCTGAATATTGTTATGAAAAGGAGTTTCAAAAAGCATTGGAAATGCTATCTGAAGGGGAAATTATTATAATCCCCATCATCGTTGAAGTCTGTGATTGGTTGAGCACGCCTTTTAAAGAGTTTAAGGCATTACCCAGGGACGGAAAAGCAATTAGTACATGGGAAAATAAAAATACAGCGTTTCTAGATGTTATTCAAAACCTCAGACAGTTGATTAATGAATCAACTGCAATTAAGGCTTCTCCTATAAGTCGAGAATCAGCCAGCGCCTCAGTAAAAAGAAATTATCGTGTTCAAAGAGATTTTGATTCAATTGAGAAAATGGAGTTTGTAGAAAAAACTTTTCACGAGATAAAGGAGTTATTAAAAAGATACATCGATGAGATTCTGCAAATAGACAATATCAAAGCACGAATTATGATTGATGATAAAAAGGATTTTGAGTGCCTTCTCGTTAATCGAAATAAAATAGCAACAGAATCGAAACTTAACTTGTCGATAGCCGGGAATAAGTCAGGTTTTCATCCTTCAAATTCTACTGAAGAAGAAATTATATATTCAATAAATCTCAACAACAGAGGGTCTGACAAGATTTTTATATTGGCATTTGATGATTACCATTTGTTTTTTATTCAAAATAATTTTTATTCCAGTTCAATTAAGAAAATGGAATTGACCGCAAAGGAAATAGCTGATATGATCTGGAAAGAATGGTTGGAAAGTGTGGGAATAATGTAAATAGATTAATAACGTAAACTTAATTTTTTATAAATATGCCAACGATTACATTACAAAGTCGTTTACTCATAGACAACAACACAAAAGATCACGAATTCTTATCGCTTATTCAATACGCCTTCAACTCCTTTAATGAACCCTTTTCCCCAATTTATTCAACATATAAATCGAAGAGCTGGGATTATTTAAGGATGCATAATATCAAAATTGTCGAGTCAGTAAATAAACAGTTAACCGATGTAGTGCCTGGTTATTTGCGTTTTTATAAGCATTTAGTAAAAGATTTATCTGGAAGACATGCGATTAAATTCCATGAAATTGAAGCCGAAGTTTTTGAAACCATTTATATAGATAATATCAACGAACTTAAATTGGCGATTTATTATTTGTCGAAGCCATATAAGTTAATCAAGAGTTTCGGTCCGTATATCTTAATAGCAGAAGTAGAGGATCAAACACAGACAAACACATTCATGCTTGAATTATCGCCTAACTTAACCATTAAATCATACCTATAAAATATTTTTCTGTGAATGAGATTTTAGAAAAAATAATTCAGTTAATTGATAAACATGTAAGCGATTTTTCTCATGAATACCCATCAAACTCCGGTGACACTAATTTAGCAACAAGAATTAGTTCAGGTTTCCAATTAGTTTTTGGAGTGTGTAATTCCGATCCTATGGAATTGGATGTTCAACATTATAAGCGCTACATTATTGATGAGTTGAGGGGTACTAATTTTTCTCCAAGTTTCTTATCTTTTCCATATACCGATAAAGAAATATTAATAAAAGTATTACAAGGCTTGTCCGATAATTATAAAGCCGATTTAAATATTAATCGTCTAATTAGAGATTTCAAGTTTAAGGACGGTCGTCCCGTTTTTATCGTGATAACTATTATTGCTTATCCGATAATATTGCCGGTTGAATCTACTTAAAATTATCTAAGCAGCTTTCTCTAGTCAACTTAAATAAAATTACTAATTCATGCCATTTGAACCAAGTAAGATCACTCAGGAAGATGTACTTCAAGCAGTCAAAAAAATTGAAGATGATAAAATTGAATTAAATCGATCAACAAAGTGGGATGTTGAAATAAATGGGAAGGAGTATCCTCCGAAAGAAGTGATGAAATATGCACATGAACAAATGAATGGCGAAAAGGTATGGAATCTAGGTGGAGGGCCACCAACTAATAAATATTTAGAAGATTTGGGATTTAAAATTTCAAAAAAAGTGATGGAAATGCAAAATGATTTATCTAAAGGAGAAGACCGATCTTTCTCCTCCAGAATAGAAGAATTAAAATCAAGAATGGCAAACGATGAATCAATCTTGAATAAGTTTTCATTCGATCAAGTAAGAAACTATAAAGAAGATGAATATGTTTGGATCAAAGATGCAACTAAAACTATAGGAAATCTTTCCGCACATTATGAAGTGTCATTTCAGAATCAACAACCTAGACGCTCCTTTTATTATGTAGACATTCACTTCGAGGATAAAAATCAAAATGTTTTTTTTGATCGATTGAAAGCACTGCCCCCAAATTGTGAATGGATAAAATGGTATCGAGCCAAAAGAATCAGGTATAAGGGGGGTATTGATAGTAAAGACACTCAATTGGTAGAAAAGCTGAGAGATCAGCTATTATATCTCGAACAAAATCTTGGAGACAAAATCAGAAGTATTATGAAGCAATCAAGCAGCACAGATTCAGTTACAAAAGCAAAAGTAAGTTTAAATCAAATTCTTTATGGGCCTCCTGGAACTGGAAAAACTTATAACACAGTGAACCATGCCTTAAAAATTATTAATGAGGACGATGAAAAAAAATTGAATTTCAATGATAGAGAAGCAGTAAAAAAACAATTTGACAAAAGAGTTGAAGAAGGGAGAATTGTTTTTACCACCTTTCATCAAAGCATGAGCTATGAAGATTTTATTGAAGGAATAAAACCTCTAACGCCTTTACCAACTGATACTTTTGTCAAATATGATGTGCAGGAGGGTATTTTCAAAAAGTTATGTGAGGACGCAAGTTCTAACTATGAAAACTCCAAATTAGAAAATAAAAACAAATTAAGTTTTGAGGATGCTTTTGCACTTTTTAAAGAGGAATGGGAAGAAAAACCTGCTCTGAAATTTCCTTTAAAGACAGAAGGCTATGATTTTACAATTACCGGGTTTACTAACACATCAATTCAATTTAAAAAAGCAAGTGGAGGCACAAGTCATACTCTCAGCATCAATACCTTAAAAGAATTGTACTATGGTAAAGAGTACAATTTTAATCAGGGTGTGGGAATATATTATCCATCGGTTTTAAGAAAAATCGAATCATATTCTGATAAAAATATTGCTCATGTCCAGTTGAAATCTTTTGTATTAATAATCGACGAAATTAACCGGGGAAATGTATCTCAAATTTTTGGAGAACTTATTACATTGATCGAAGATGATAAACGATTAGGAAACGAAGAAGCGTTAGAAGCAACTTTACCATATAGTAAAGAAAAATTTGGTGTACCACCGAATTTGTACATCATAGGAACAATGAATACAGCTGATAGAAGTGTAGAAGCATTAGATACTGCGTTAAGAAGAAGGTTTGAATTTGAGGAAATGATGCCAAGGATAGACTTGCTTCCAATTGATTGCAACGGAATTAACCTTCAAATCTTATTATCTACTATTAATAATCGAATAGAAAAATTATTAGACAAAGATCATCAAATTGGCCATAGTTATTTTATCAGCGTCAACAGCACTGGAGATTTAAAGAATGCTTTTTACAATAAGATAATTCCACTCTTACAAGAATATTTTTTTGGTGATTATGGTAAGATAGGATTAGTATTAAGTAATGGTTTCGTAAAAAGAAAAGAATGGAATAAAAAGACAAATTCTTTTGCAAGTTTTGATTATGAAAGTGCAAACAGTTTTGATGATCGGGATGTGTTTGAAATAGTAGATTATAGAAAAAATGAAGTTCAGGAAATAAAGTATAAAAATGAAAAGCGTGATATAAAATTTGAGGAAGCTATCAAACTCATAATTTCAGACACCCTTGAGTAAAGAATCAAACCATATCACAGTTTTTGAACATGAATCTATTCGTTTCGATAAAGGAGACAAAAAAATAACCGAGCTGGAATATAAGGCTCTAGAAAAGTATTATGGTGAAGGTATTCCTTTCTTTAAACTAATATATAACGGAGTTCAATTTAATGAATATGTTGGAGTAATACAGGTTGGTGAAACAGTAATTGAAGTACTACCAAAAGCTGATAAAAACCCACAAACAACATCTGATGAAGTTAGATGGCGAAATATTTTAATTGACATGTTACAAACTGTTCGAAGCTTTGAGGTAAAATCAACAAGTAACAGTGATTTAAAAACAAAGCCTAATTCAATTCTTGAACTTTATTTTGAAATATTTATTCAAGAAGTAGAATACCTTCTTCATCACGGATTAATCAAGAAGTATCATAAAAAGGACGGTAATGTAAAGGCTTTAAAAGGAAGTCTGCAATTTGGAAAACATATACAGCACAATCTTGTACACCAGGAACGCTTTTATGTTTCTTATACTACTTATGATGCTCATCACCTCTTGCATTGCATTTTATTTAAAACAATCCGGTTGCTTCATAAAATCAATACAAACAGCAACCTTCACGGAAGGATTGCGAGTTTGTTGCTTAACTTTCCTGAGATGCCTGAAATAAGAATTAGTGAAGCGACCTTCAATAAAATCGATTTTAACCGAAAGACAGAATCTTATAGAAAAGCGATTGGAATTGCTAAACTTCTTTTGCTTCAATATCATCCTGATCTTAGTAAAGGGAAGAATGACGTGTTGGCCTTAATGTTTGATATGAATTTATTGTGGGAGCAATTCATATATTATTCTCTGGCTAAACACAAAAATGATTATTCGGTTACTGCGCAAACATCAAAATACTTTTGGACTCCCGAAGCGGGATATCGTTCGAGAATTAAACCTGACATTTGGATCCAGAAAGGTGATAGAAACTTTATTTTAGATACCAAATGGAAAAATCTTAATAGATGTAATCCATCTCCTGATGATTTAAGACAAATGTATGTTTATCATGAGTATTATAAGGCTCAAAAAGTAGCATTGGTTTATCCAGGGCAAAAAGAATTTTCCAAGAATAGTGGATTGTTCTTAGATCCTGAAACCGAAAAAGAAACTGAAAAACAATGTAGCGTTATTTATATTCCTGTTCATACTAACATTAAAGAATGGCAGGCAGAAATAAGCAATTATTTTGAAGAGTGGATTTCCAACAAATGAAATCATTTGGCTTTTCTGATTGAATAAACAAAATCTGAGTAATATATTATGTCTTTTTCTTAGCAACGTCTCACTTCGAGAATATTTTTATCTACCGAAAAAGATAGTCTGGATGTTGCGCCCGGAAGATTGATTAGGAATCAAACTGATTAAACCAATTCATCATTACGCAATGTCCTGATGGTCATAAACTCAGTTTGAAAATAGATGACGGAGACATTGCTGAGAAACAAAATAAATGAAATTATTTCACGTCATGCAACATTTGCGTC
>JACZCT010094734.1_pt1 | contig 12910 bp, 15 predicted proteins | sample 8641871 | NCBI WGS metagenome assembly JACZCT01 (sample SAMN15324604, study PRJNA640507) | soil metagenome | isolation source: monocropping sugarcane control | place: China: Luxin town, Laibin City, Guangxi Province | collected 2019-07-25 | depth 10cm m | reverse complement strand
TAGCCGGTCACACAGCTCTCGATCGGCGGGCGGAAGTCTCAGGCTTGCGTCCGGACTCGGCGGTCGGCCTGAGATCTCGAAGGTACCTGGGGAGAGTCGATTTTGCGCGGGGTGGCGCGGACGGGCTCTCTAGACTAGGGCGTCGGGGGCGTAAGTATTGCGGTCGCGGACCGGTCGCCATGCCGGGGCGACAGGTCCGCGACCTACCGGGTGCCTACATGAATCGAGCGTCAAGACTTGGAACTGGGCCGGCCAGGAATATGGCTGAGTATGGATTTTGAGAAGCCGCCATCCACGCAGATATCTTGCCCGGTCACATAACTCGAAAGCGGTCCAACCAGGAATTCGATGACGTTGGCGACTTCGCGAGGCTTCCCAATTCGCGACAAAGGGATGATGTCCTCTCTCGCTTTCTTTATGTGGGGATCCAGATACATTTTCTCGGTCATCCCCGTGCGAGTCATGCCCGGAGAGACCACGTTCACTCGGATTCCGTCGGGTGCCCACTCCAGAGCAAGTGTCTGAGCGAGGAGCGTCAATGCGGCTTTGCTGGGACTGTATGCGCCTGATCCGGCGTGCGGCAATTGGCCAGACTGTGACGAAGTGAAACATGCTGAACCGCGGCTGTCCCTCAAGTACGGGTAACTTGCTTTGGCGAGAAGCCATGCACCGCGGACGTTGACCGAGAACATGGCGTCCCAGTCCTCTACGGAGAGGTCTTTTAGTGCGCCAGGGTTGGCGGTACCAGCGTTCGATACCAATGCATCCAGTCCGCCAAATTCTTCTGCGGCGGCCACCACCAGTTGTCCCGGTACATCCTGGTTTCCGAGGTCTCCCACTAATGCGATGGCGACGCCGCCCATCGACTGGATTGACCGCACAATGTCGGCTTGTTGAGATTGCGACTCGTGTCCGCACACCGCAATCATTGCCTGCTCGCCGCGAGCGAGGGCCGCCTCTGCGAGCCTCAGGCACGTAGCGGCACCAATGCCGCTACTTCCACCACTGACCAATGCTCTCATCGTGAAATCTCCTTGCTTATCTCTGGAGGGGCGGTCCCTCATCAATCAACTCCAGCGGGTTATTGCCCGGCGAAGGGAGTGCGCTTCGTCCGGCACTGACCCGGGCGCCACGGGTTTGGTTGTCCATCGAGTTGCCTTCAATTTCCCAGATTCCAGCCCATGGCTTTGAGGTCGCGAAATGCCTTATCGAATTCGTACAGCGTGTTTTCTTCCCGGATGACTTCGAGGACTACCCGGTCGACTCCGAGTGTTGCTTCGATGGCCGGGCCGAGCGCACGCCAGTCGATCACTCCGGTGCCGATTGGATCATGCCCCCAGACGTCCGTGCGGGTATCCGAGATATGAATCAGCCCTATCGATTCGTGATTCGCAAGCAGGCTCGTTACGGGGTCTTCCCCAAAGTAGGCAGCATTGGCGACGTCATAGACGATCTTGACTGAGTCGTCACTGATCGTGCTGACAATGTTGACCAAGTCCTGGATCGCGGGTGCGAAGCAATATGGCGTGTTCTCAAACAGCAGGCGTGTTCCAGCCTGCTTGGCCAGCGGAATCAGGCTCTCCATGCTCTCGTACAGCCACCCGTACACTCGCTCGAGTGGAGGCGAGATCATGGGACGTCTCGTGCCCGGGGAGATGACCACCTCCGGGACGCTCCAAGCGGCGGCAAGGTCGATTGCCGACCTAACATGCTCAATACTCTTGAGACGCATGCTGGCGCCAGGGCTCGCCAAGTTGATGTCATAACCGCCGACATTGAACGACCGAATTTCGGCACCATAGTGCTTGAGTCGCTCGAAGCCCGCTGACCGCTCTTGGCTCGACATGTCGTCCGGCCAGCAATGCGGGGAACTAATGGGGACTTCAAATGCCGTGTACCCGTTATCGACCAACTCTGCGATTGCATCAATTGCCGTTGACGACCAAAGGTAGGAAAAGGTGTTGATTATCAAGGGTTGATCCTTCAGGTTTCTCTTCTGGCCTCATGACCTACGCGAGGGATACGGGCAACATAGTGGGGGGCGAATAATGGGTGGGGCATTCAGCTGGCATCGGGAATCGATGATCGAAGAATCCGTTCGATCGCTGAGAAATCGTTGTCCAATTCGTTAGCAACGTCCTCGCTCTGAACACCGTGCCAATTGCATTGAAGAACACCGAACTGTCTCCAGTAGGTGTCCCAGCCATCGAGCTTCACGCGGTCTCGAGCACTGTTTCGAGTGAGTAGCCGACGCTTGACAGTCTCCTGGCTGGCCGTCACGTGGATTGCACGTACGTGCACCCTGGGCCAAGCGGCCTTGGCCATTGCAGCCTGCAGGAAGTTCGGGTCTGACAGGTACATCGCAAACGGAGCGTCCAGCACAACGGAATGCCCCAGCGCCAGATTCTGGGCGGCGATCGCGAACATCGTGTCGTATTCAAGCGGCATGACTTTCCGCAGGTAGACGTCATTCGACTCACGGTCCGAAGGTTCTTCCCCCAGGAGTTCGAGTGCGAGCCCGGCCAAGGCGCCGGCGACGACGTCCTTGTCCAGATACAGGGCATCCGTGAGAGCGCCTATCTTGCGCGCGACGGTCGATTTGCCCGACCCCGCGCCCCCGAAGACGATGTAAACGTCGGGCCAGCGCTCATCGATGCTCATCGGCCGCGCGAACGCTCAATGGCCGCAACGAATTCTTCCGCGGCGTGGGTCACTCGCTTCATGTCACCATCGACGCGGGCTGCCTTGGTGATCGCGCTGCCTACACCGACGGCGACGACGCCGGCCTCAAACCAATCCTCAACGTTTTCCACGGTCACACCGCCAGCGGGAACGAGGGGAATGTGGGAGAGGGGCGCAAGGACTGCCTTGGCGTATGGGATCCCTCCAGCCTCAGTCGGGAAAAGCTTCACCATGTCGGAACCGGCTTCGGAGGTGTTGATAATCTCGGTCGGTGTGTACGCGCCGCTGATTGTCGCGACCTGATATCGGTTACCCACACGAATCATCTCGGTGTTGAGATTTGGGCTAACCAGAAAGCGGGCGCCGGCCTGAATACTCGACCATGCGGAGTAGCCGTCGAGCACAGTGCCCGCGCCAATGATCACGCCCCCACCGGAGAACTGCTTTGACAGTCGCTCGATGACTTCCAGAGCTCCGGGGATGGACAGAGTGATCTCTAGCGCTCTAATGCCACCGCCAACTGCGGCTGTGGCTACGTCGAATGCTTCTTCGGCATTGTCGAGGCGGACGATCAGAATGGCTCGGGAATCTCGAATGATGTCGAGGGCGTCAAGTTTTTGGAACACAACTTAACGGTGTACCGGATTGAGGGCGCTTTTGCAACCGGTCTCAGCAATCGATCTCAATCCTGAACGCATTGCTTGACAAGGCCGCGCGCAGAGGGCTACCGTTACTGCGACCGATCTCAGCAACCGATCTCATTGGAGAGAAAATGATCAAGAAGCGTTGGTCCCTGGCGCTAGCCTTTGTGGCCGCCGGGGCAGTACTGCTTTCGGGCTGCGCACCTACACCCGACTCAAGCAATTCCGACGGTCCTGTGACGTTGAACTATTGGGACTTCATCGACCCCACCCAGGACAATCCGAGAGCACACGCACTCAAGGAGAATCTCGCCAACTTTGAGGCAGCCAATCCCGATATCAAGATCAACCTTTCGGTGGTTTCCCTTGGTGACATGCTGTCCAGGCTCCCGCAGGCCGCGGCTGCTGGGACGGCTCCCGACGTCTTCAAGATGTTCTCGCCGGTCGTCCCGCAGATGGCAGCCGCAGGGGCATATACGCCGCTGCCTCCGGCCGCTTCGAAGGTCACTGACTGGCTGCTTCCGACGAGCAACCTCGCCGGCCCTGATGGCAAGCAGGTGGCAGAACCCTACGAGTATCGCGCTTGCGTCCTCTACTACAACCAGAAGATCCTGGATCAGATCGGTGCCGAGGTTCCCACTACATACGATCAGGTCGTCGACGTGGCTGGTAAGGCCGCCGCTGCCGGTTACACAGGATTCGGGACAGGGTTCTCGGACACCGACAACGCTGCGATCATCGGCACTTTCTTCGACTGCTTCATGACACAGACCGGTCAGGAGCTCCAGAAGGACGGGAAGTACGACTTCGCGACAGCGAAGGGTGCCGAGTTCGGTGACTTCCTCGCAGGACTTCGCGACGCGAATGCGCTGGGCAAGAACGTCGTTTCGGACAGTTACGGCTCCGTTGCAGACGGCCTTGCAAACGGAACAGTCGCAATGGCCGTGCTCGGCACCGAGCGGATCCTGACCTTTTCCAAGACGGCGCCGGATGTGAAGTGGGCTTCGCTTCCCACTGCCTCCACTGGGACCGATACGGGCACCACCTTCGGATGGACGCTCGGGATTGGCGCGGGAAGCAAGCACGTCGATGCAGCATGGAAGTTCATCGAGTACATGACGGGGCCGGACGCTGGAGCGACTATGGCCACCGGTGGCGAGGTTCCGACACGAGCCTCGACATACAACGAGTCATATTTCTCGACTCCCGAGGCCGACATCACCAACGCCATCGCCAAGTACGTCGAGAGCAACAGCGAGCCACGAAACTACCCCCTCAACTGGAACACGCTGGCCCAGGGGTTGGCCAGTGCAGGTCAGAGTCTAGTGCTCAACGGAATCTCAGGTACTGAGTTCATCAAATCTGCGCAAGACTCAGCGAACAAGTAACAACTGCCGCCTACTGACCGGGGGAGTCTGCGCAAGCAGGCTCCCCCGGGAAAGCAGAACATCGTGTCAATGACCACCAGTCTGACCTCGCGCAATTCCATACCGCGCACTCCTCGCCAGCCCTCTCGGGGCACGAGGGGTCGGCGCACTGGCGCGGACCGTGTCGTATGGATCTACGTCGTCCCCGTCACCGCCATATTCCTGTTTGTCTTCGTGGGCCCCCTCGTCTTCACGGCATGGACGGCGCTGCACGAAACCACGTACTACCAGATTGGGCAGTTCAGCGGGCTCACCGCGTTTGTGAACTTGTTCTCTGACCCAAGTCTGGCGAACAGCATTGGGATCACCATTGTCTTCTCGCTAGGGGCATTGGTGATCGCACTGCCGGCGGGCCTTTTGTCCGCGGTGGTGCTCAACAACCTGCACCGGTTCAAGCGCACTGTTCGAAGCCTGTTCTTGCTCCCGTGGCTCTTGTCTCAGGCGACTGCCGGAACGATGTGGATGTGGTTCCTCAATCCTGATTACGGCGCAGGCAATCCCATTAGCGAGGCACTGGGATTCGGACCTTCGAACTTCTTCTCCACCACCGGAGGTGCGCTGGTTGCGGTCACCCTCATCACGGCATGGTGGTCCTACCCGCAGGCCATGCTCTTGTTCCTGGGCGCACTTCAGACCGTACCCAAAGAGCTGTATGAAAGCCTTCGGGTCGATGGTGGGGGAGCCGTGCGCAGCTTTATGAACGTCACGCTGCCGTTCCTGCGAAACACGATCGTGTCAGTCATCGTCGTACTTCTCATGCTGTATGTACAGATGGTCACCATAATCCTGGTCACCACCCGAGGCGGCCCGCTCGGTGCCACCGAGACCCTGTCCATGCGCGTCTTCAACCAGGTGTTCCAGGACTACAACCTGTCGGGTGCTTCCGCCACGGCGTTGCTCCTTTTCGCCATCAACGTTGTTCTGACTCTGGTTGCCCTACGATTCCGCCGGAAGGAAAGCCTGTGACCATCACCACGCGCCCGCGGCGAAGTATCGGCAAGTTTCTCCGTGCCGTCCCGGCATGGGTATTCATTGTGGTTTCCGCGGTTGTCGTCCTGCCTCCTGTCGTTTGGATCCTCTCCACGTCGCTGAAGGCCCCGAACGACACCATCCAGTTCCCACCCCAATGGATTCCGAATCCGATTACATTGGCCGAGTACGCGGGTCTGCTCAATTCAACGAACGTTCGGTTCTTCATAAACTCGCTCGCCTATGCCGGCGGGACAATCGTCCTTACGCTCGCGATATGCATTCCGGCCGCCTACGTCGCGACCAGGTATCGCAGCCGCCGCATGGAAACGGTCATGACGGGCATTCTTGTGCTGTCAATGGTTCCCGCCATCGTCGTGTTCATTGCCTTGTATTCCATGTTTGTGAAGACGGCGCTGGTCAACACTTACCCATTCCTGATCATCGTGTACTCGGCGATCATCTGCGGACAAACGATCCTGTTCCTGCGCAACTTCATCGAAAACATCCCTGTGGAAATTGAAGAGGCCGCAGCAATCGATGGATGTTCTCGCTGGCAGATCCTCTGGCGGATCGTCCTCCCTCTCATTCGCCCGGGAATCGCAGCGATCGCCATTTTCATCTTCGTGTTCGTGTGGAATGACTATCTCGTCGGCACCGTCCTTGCCACGTCCGAAGATATGAAGACCGTCCAGAACGGAATCGTGCGATACCTCCAAACCGGGTACGGCGCCTTCTGGGGGCTGTTTGCCGCGTTCGTCGTCGTCGCATTCGTTCCTGTGCTGACCCTCTTCGTCGCCTTCCAACGCTGGTTCATCGCTGGGCTGACGTCCGGCGGTGTGAAGGGATGAGTGGCGCAGCGCGTATCGCCGTTATCGGCGCTGCCGGATGGGCCGGCAGCCGCCACGTCGCAGCGTTCCACGCTCGCGGCGCCCGCGTGGTCACGCTTATCGATCCCAGCCCGCTGACGGCGAGCATCGCACGCGATGTGCGAGCCGACGTGGTCACGTCGGCCGACCAACTGCATCCCACAGATGTCGATCTCGTCGTGGTGTCGCTGCCAAGCAGCATGCAGCCAGAAGTGTCAGCACGGCTGTTGCGCCGAGGCTTTCGCGTTCTCGTAGAAAAGCCCGTCGGCTCATCCGCAGCCAATGCGGCCGCCCTGGCAGAGGTCGACAATGTCGATGAAGCGCTGATGGTTGGATACACGCTGCATCATCACCCGGCATCCACGAGATTGAAGAAATGGATCGCCAGGTCAGATGTCATCAGTGTCAGCGTCCGCTCCGCAGCACGAAAGCTTGAAATCAATTCCTGGCGAGCCACGCCCGACGAGGGCGGTGTAGCGATCGTCAATGGAATACACGGAATCGAATATGTTGCATCTATGTTCCCGGGCCAGGCGACAATCCACTCCAGCTATTCCAGCAACAAGTTGCATCATTCGGCCGTTCCCGATTACACCGCCGCTACCCTTACCTTCCAAGACGGTCCGCTTCTGAGAGTTGAGACATATTGGAACCCCTGGGAGCACACCATCGGCCTCAACCGAAACGACTGGTCCTTTGAGATGGATGTCATCGCGCATCAAGGCCGCCGGTTGTGGTCCAACTGGGCGCTGCACGAATGGGACCGTCTAGGTTCGGAGACGGTGCATCACTTCCCCGAAGCCGACCTGTTCTTCGAGCAAGCCGGAGCAGCGCTGCGGTTCGCCCAGGGAGAACCCCCCACAGTCGGCTACCGGCAGGCATTGCGCGCGACGCAACTCGGCGACACCATTCTGAAAAGCGAGATGGAACTCGGATGAGCAGGGCAAGAACGATCATCATCGGAGCGTCGCACTGGCACGTGCCGCTCTATGCCGACCGCATCTCGACCGAACACGAGGTAATCGGGGTCAGCGATGAGGTTCCCACGCTCGTGGAAGGGCTCGCGCAAACTTGGCGCGCACCTTTGTTCTCGAGCTGGGAAGACCTCATCGACGCATCCCAGGATGTCGAACTGGCGTATGTCTTCGCACCCCACGACACGATGCGTGAAATCTGCCTCGCCCTGATCAAGCGAGGAATACCGATCGTCGTGGAAAAACCTGCCGCGATTTCTCCAGACGAACTGAGCGACATCAGAGCTGCAGCTGAAGCATCGGCCGTGCCGATCGCGATCCCACTCATACAGCGAGCCGGGCCGACGGAGCGATGGCTGGCCAAAGCCGGAAGCTCCCTCTACGAGAGCGTCCAATTCATTGCTGGACCGCCGGAGCGTTACCTCAACGGCGGCAGCCCGTGGATGCTCCAGCGTGAACGTGCCGGCGGAGGATGCATGATCAACCTCGCGCCGCACTTCGTCGATCTCTTCCTCCAGTCGGCGGGCGCGCATCAGGCAGCGGTGACGACAGCCATGTCGTCGGCGTTGCACAATCGCGACATCGAGGACTACGCCTCGCTCACGCTCACGACGCCGGATGGACGCATCGGCACCGTGCAGGTCGGCTACGCGTTCCCCGCCTCACCGCTCAAACGACATTGTGCATTCATGCGGATTGGCGCCAGCGGAGCCGCTACGATCTCGTCCGACGGAACTGCATCCTTCACATCCGCCGATGGCATCACCGAATCCGAACGTATCAACGTAGATAGCGACCCGCTCTACGCACAATTCGTCGGCCAGGTGGCCGCGCAGTTGGACCATGGCTTCGCCGGGCTACCCGGGATCAGGGATTTGGAAGCGACAATGACACTCATCTGGGACGCGTATTCACAAGCACGGGGGGAGGCTGACAATGTCCGTTCATAGCATCGACGACGTGGCCACGGCTGCTGGTGTTCACAGGTCGACGGTCTCGAGAGCATTCTCGCGGCCAGAGGCAGTGAAGAAGGAGACGCGTGACCACGTACTGAGGGTGGCTGCATCGATGGGCTACACGATGAGCCCCCTCGCCCAAGCCCTCCGCACGAAGACAAGCACGCTGGTACCGCTCATTGTTCCCGACGTCACCAACCCGTTCTTCGCCGAACTTGCCAAGACCATGACCGCCGCCGCTGGCGAACGAGGCTACCAATTGGTGTTGTGCGTGACCGAGAACGACCCTTCTGCAACTGCCGGGTATCTTCACGCCATGCAATCCATGTACGCGCCATTCGGGGTCGTTGCACCGTCGACGCGAGTGGACCCGGCGGAATTTGAGCCATTCGGATTTGCTGGCCGACTGGTTGTCATCGACCGTGTCGAGTCGAATCACCAAGTCCCCACCGTGACTGTCGACAGTGCGAAAGGAATCGAGCTCGCGTTCGACCACCTGCTCGACCTGGGGCACACGTCCATCGCCTACGTTTCCGGCATTCCTGGAACACACACAGCCGCCGATCGGCGACAGGCATACAACGCCCTTGCGAAACAACACGGGATCACACCGATGGAACTCGGCAGTGACCTCGGCGCGACCGCGGGCGACCACGCTGCAGAAAAGCTGTCCGTCATGGACAACCCGCCAACGGCGGTGATTGCCGCGAACGATATGGTCGCTCTCGGACTTATCAGTGGGCTCGGTTCACGGGGTCTCTCCGTTCCCAACGACGTGTCCATCGTTGGATTCGACGGCCTCCCGCTTGGTACGCACTTCAACCCGCCGTTGACGTCGGTGCAGCAACCGATCGCTGACATGGGCAGCATCGCTATCGACCTGGCCGAGCGCGCCGCCCGGGATGGCGTCGTCGAGCACGTGGTTCTACAGCCAAGCCTTCTGATTCGCTCGTCAACGGGACGGGTACTATGACGCCAGGACGATTACCAGGTCTTCAGTACGTCGACCACGCCGCGTATACGGTCCCGAATCTCGACGAAGCAGTCCACTTTTTTGTTGAGATTCTCGGGGCCGAGGAACTCTACCGGTCCCAGCGTGGGCCCGATTCGTCATTCATGCCGACCAACTTCGACGTGCCCGCAGACTCAGCTTTGGAACTTTCAATGCTTCGGTTGCCGCCAAACATCAACGTCGAACTCTTTCAGTGGCAGAGCGCTGATCAAAGGACCGAGCATCCCAGACACAGCGATCGCGGTGGTCATCATCTGTGCTTCGCGGTCGATGACGTCGACACTGCAGTAGCCCACCTGCGTCGCGTCCCGGGAGTCCGCATTCTGGGTGACCGAAAGGAAGTTGGCGGTGACAGTCCAACCGTCGCCGGCAACCGGTGGACCTATTTTGTTACGCCGTGGGGGTTGCTGATGGAACTCGTGGATCGTTCCCGCGTCAAGAACCCGCCGAACTTCGTTGGACCGGCGAACTGGCACGTCTCTGAAGGAAAGTATTCTCCCGTCTCATGATCATCGCCGGACACACACTCGGTACGCCGGGCCTCAGCCTTGGAGAGGCCCTCCGCCTCTTCAAGGTCGCCGGCCTGGATGCCGCCGAAGTCATCTACCAGGATGGCTACTCCGCTGCGATCGCACCCTCCAGCAGGAAGTCCGCGCAGTCCGCTGCCTCGATCGCATCCTCCGAGGGCATCCCCATCGTCGCGCTGACTCCATACACGACCGCGATCAACAGTATCGACGCGACCACGTGGCAACGCGGCATCGACGAATTCCGCGGATGCATCGAGGCCGCCTGCGAGGTTGGAGCAAGTCGGGTCCGCGTTTATGCGGGCGGATGGCAGCCGGGCGACGCCGGCCACGCCGCCCATTGGGAGCAGCTGCGGACCGCACTGAGCGTGCTTGCGCTCGACGCCGACGCTGCCAACGTGATGCTGTGCGTCGAAAACCACTTCGGCACGATGACGCAGACAGCCGCCGACACCGCCCGGCTCGTTACTGAAGTGAACTCGCCGGCTGTGCGAGTGCTTTACGATCAAGCGAACCTCACCTTCACCCACGACGAAGAGTGGCAGGAAGCCTTCGATGTGCAAGGTGATCTCATCGGACACGTCCACGTGAAGGATCTCGTCTTCAAAGACCCGCATGCGCCATTCCACGCATCTGGCACGGCTCGAGTTGAGGCCGACGAGCGCTCAGTTCGCTCCCGTGTCGTCGGAGACGGCGTGATTCCATGGCCGAACATCATCGAAGAGCTTGTACGCCGCGGTTATGACGACGTACTGACTCTTGAGTATGAGTACCGGTGGCATCCGCAGGACCTCCCTGAACCGGCAATCGGCTTCTCGGAGTCCGCCCGAGCGATTCGCAGCATCCTCTCGACGATCGTGCGCATCGGATGACCGTGAAGACACTACGCATCGGTGTTGTCGGCGCCGGAAACATCGCAAGTATTGCGCAGCTTCCTACCCTCGTTGCACGCGACGACATCGAATTGCGAGCACTCGTCTCGCGGAGAAGCGACCCGGCGCCCTTGATGCGCCGATGGGGATTCCGCAATTCCTACTCAACCGTCGACGCAATGCTCGCTGCGGAAGAACTGGATGCGGTCTTCGTCCTCACACCCCGATCTGAGCACGTGTCCGCGACACGGTCCGTTTTGGCCGCCGGCGTCGATGTCTTCTGCGAGAAGCCGCTTGCGACAAGGACTGCCGACGCCGTGTCTCTCGCACGTCAGGCGGAAGACGAGGGCCGTGTACTCATGGTGGGATTCAACCGGCGATTCGCACCTGTCTACGAGGCGGGACGCGCTGCCTTCGATGCGGGTGGGACCTCCTTCTGCATTGCCCAGAAGAACCGAGCCGGCTCCGAATACCGCGCAACATTCGAAAACGCAATCCACATGGTCGATCTGCTGCGCTGGTATTGCGGGGGAGAGCCCATTGATGTCACGGCGCACGCCGCGGGGGATGACCCTTGGCAAGAAGACGGGGTCAGCGCGATGATTCGTTTCGACAATGGCAATACAGGTGTGCTCGTCGCGGCCCGCAATGCGGGCGCCTGGAGTGAAAAACTCGACGCCTATGGAGGCGGTGTGACCGCCGCAATCACCGCTCCAGACCGTGTTGCCATCACACGTGATAGCGAAACAATCGTCCGCGAAATGTCGCCGGAAGCCTTCGGATGGGCGACGGCGACACAGACATTCGGATTTGCCGGCGCAGTTCATCACTTCCTCGATCGTGTCCGAGACCGTCGCCAGCCACTCACTTCAGGAGCAGAAGCCGCAAAGACACAGTTGCTCCTGGACCAAATTCTCTCCGCCGCCGAACTCCCGACCGAAGAACAGCCCGGTCGCGTCTGGGCCAGCCACGCAAAGAAATGACAACGAAAGCGACCCAATGTTGACTGCTCGCGACCAGATCGTCTTCATCACCGGAGCAAATGGTGGCATCGGTGGCTCGATGGTATCCGCTTACACCGAAGCCGGCGCAACAGTCATCGCCTCCGACCGCGGGTGCAAAGCGTCGGGGCCGACCGCCACATACTACGATCTCGATGTCACGGACGAATCAGCTGCCACCGCCACCATCAAAGAGGTTGTGTCCACCTTTGGCCGAATCGACGCACTCGTACATGCAGCCGGCGTGCTCGGTGAGACTCCTGATCCCCTCAAAACCAGCACAGCCGAATTCGAACGCATCATGAACATCAACGCCACCGGGACATTCACGATGGTGCGGGAAACCGCTCTCGCGATGCTCGACCACGGCACCAAAGGAACAATCCTCTTGTTCTCGTCAGTGGCGGCCAAAGAGGCCCGACGCACGTACCTTCCCTATAACGCAAGCAAGATCGCGGTCCTCCACATCATGTGGTCGATGGCACAGATCCTCGGGCCCTCCGGAATTTCAGTGAATGCGATCACTCCTGGACCTGTGGAAACGAATATGTGGGCACAGCTCGCGGAAGCGTCGGGGAGCGACGTGGGCGCCGCCGCTCGCGCTCGGGCCGAACGTGCCGCGCAGTTGCCCATGCAACGATTCGCTCAACCCGATGAAGTCGCTTCCGCTGCGCTCTTCCTCACCGATCCGCTGAACCGCTACATCACGGGAGTCAGTCTCGACGTCGCCGGCGGAGCCCACCTGGGGATGGGTACCTGACAGTAATGAGACTCCGCAATTCCCTCGGATAGTGCTTCGTCATAGCCCCGTCGTCGCCGGAATAAAGAGCCTCCACCACGCCCGGGGCGATTCAATGGCATCTGGTTCTCTGCGGGCTAACGACCGCTAATCGTCCTGTCCCGCGGGACGATCGTCTAGTGCGCATGTCGTCCTCGCCGGCATCGCGCTGCTCGCCGCGGGTTAGCCGATAAACTTGCCC
>JACZCT010011641.1_pt1 | contig 12965 bp, 12 predicted proteins | sample 8641871 | NCBI WGS metagenome assembly JACZCT01 (sample SAMN15324604, study PRJNA640507) | soil metagenome | isolation source: monocropping sugarcane control | place: China: Luxin town, Laibin City, Guangxi Province | collected 2019-07-25 | depth 10cm m | reverse complement strand
CTTCCAGCCAGGGACCTGCCGAATGCTTCACCGGCAACGTGCGGGTCGACCCGTTGTTCCAGTCGCCCGGACCCGCGCGCGTCAGCGGCGCGGGCGTCACCTTCGAGCCGGGCGCCCGCTCGGCGTGGCACACGCATCCGTGTGGCCAGACCTTGATCGTCACCGCCGGCCTCGGCTGGACGCAATGCGAAGGCGAGCCGCGGGAAGAAATCCGGCCTGGTGACGTGATCACGTGTCCACTGGGCAGGAAACATTGGCACGGCGCCACCGCCACGACTGCGGTGACCCATATCGCGATCCAGGAAGCCGACGCCAACGGCAGCGTCGTCGAGTGGCTGCAACAGGTCACCGACGACGAATATCTGGGCGTTGCCGCCGATGCCGGGTGAGCATCATGCCCAGGGAAATGCTTGCTCCGCGCGATCTCTTCGCCGATATCGGCTGGTCGGCGCCCGGCATCGTCCTGCCGATCGCACGGCGCGCGTTCGAGGAATTCGAATCAACTCAAAGAGGGTGATCCCATGCTGGCAACCGTGATGTACCGCGCGGGCGACGTCCGCGTCGAGAACGTGCCAGACGCCACGATCAGGCATCCCACCGATGCCTTGGTCCGCGTGATGCGTGCCTGCATCTGCGGCAGCGACTTGTGGCCTTACAAGGATCTCGCGCCCACCGAAGGCGGTCGCCGCATGGGTCATGAAGCCATTGGCGTCGTCGAGGCGGTCGGCAAGGACGTGCGCAGGATCAAGGTGGGCGACGTGGTGGTGATGCCGTTCGCGTATTCCGACGGCACTTGCGATTTTTGCCATGAGGGTTTGCAGACCGCCTGCGTGCACGGCGGCTTCTTCGGCGTCGGCGAGGTAGGTGGCGCCCAGGCCGAGGCACTGGGTGTTCCGCAGGCGGACGGCACCTTGTTCCCGCTGCCGGTCGGCGAAGACGATGCCCTGATGCCGGCGCTGCTCACCTTGTCGGACGTGATGGGCACCGGCCACCACGCGGCCGTCGTCGCCCGGGTCGGCAGGGGCAGGAAGGCGGCGGTGATCGGCGATGGCGCGGTCGGTCTGTGCGCGGTGATCGCGGCGAAGCGTCTGGGCGCCGAGCAGATCATCATCCTCGGGCGCCATCCCGACCGGATCGAGCTGGCCAAGCGGTTCGGTGCGACCGACGTGGTGAGCGAGCGCGGCGATGCCGCCATCGAGCGCGTGCGCGAACTGACCGGCGGCGACGGCGTGCACTCGGTGCTCGAATGTGTCGGCAGTGATCAGGCCATGCTCACCGCCGTGGGCATGGCGCGCCCCGGCGGCGCCGTCGGCCGTGTCGGCGTACCGCACTACGAGGCGGTGCCGCGGGCGCAACCGATGTTCTACCGCAACATCCTTGTCGGCGGAGGCCCGGCGCCGGTGCGCGCATACCTCGACGAACTGCTGCCCGATGTCATGGAAGGCCGCATCGAACCCGGTCGCGTGTTCGACCGCACGGTCGGCCTCGACGGCGTGCCGGACGGCTACCGCGCCATGAACGAACGCGAATCGATCAAGGTGATGGTCAGGCCTTGAATCCCTAAATGTGGAAGGCAACGAATATGCAAAAGCGCAAACTCGGAAATCTGGAAGTTTCCGCCCTTGGCCTCGGCTGCATGGGGATGAGTTCCGCCTACGGCCCGGCAGCGGACAGGCAGGACATGGTTGCCCTGATCCGCGCCGCCCACGAGCGCGGCATCACCCTGTTCGATACCGCCGAAGCATACGGGCCGTTCGCCAACGAAGAGCTGCTTGGCGTAGCGCTTGCCCCGATCCGCGATGAGGTCGTCATAGCCACCAAGTTCGGCTTCGATATCGACCCGCAGACCGGCGAACGCGGCGGCGGCACCAACAGCCGGCCCGAGCACATCAAGGCCGTGGCCGATGCCTGCCTGCGGCGGCTGCGGACGGACCGCATCGACCTGTTCTACCAGCACCGCGTGGATCCCGCGGTACCGATCGAGGATGTAGCCGGTGCGCTCAAGGATCTGGTCGACGCGGGCAAGATCAGATACTACGGCTTGTCCGAAGCCAGCGTCCAAACCATCCGCCACGCCCATGCGGTGCATCCGGTCACCGCCGTGCAGAGCGAGTATTCGCTGTTCTGGCGCGGACCGGAGGCGGAACTGCTGCCGGCGCTCGAGGAGCTCGGCATCGGCTTCGTCCCGTTCAGCCCGTTGGGCGCCGGCTTCCTGACCGGCAAGATCGATGAGCACACCCGGTTCGATCCGGCCGACTTCCGCAACAGCGTGCCACGTTTCTCGCCGCAGGCGCGCAAGGCCAACATGGCACTGGTCGGGATCGTGAAGGCGGTAGCGGAGCGCAAGAGGTCGACACCCGCACAAGTCGCGCTGGCCTGGCTGCTGGCGCAGAAGCCCTGGATCGCGCCGATCCCCGGCACCACCAAGCTGCATCGCCTCGAGGAGAACCTCGGCGCGGTCGATCTCGATCTGACCGCTGGCGATCTCGCCGAAATCGACAGTGAAGCGTCGAAGATCGAAATCCAGGGCGAGCGGTTGCCCGCAGCTGCCCTCGAGATGACGGGCCGCTGAGTCTTGCAGCCGTTGCCGCACAGGAGAATCCTGCGCGGGAAACCGGTTCCGGAACACAAGGTCGGAGACTTGTTCCGGAGCATCCTCAGGACGGAGGCGCAAGGCCCTGGCACGCCTCGTGTTTTTCGCGGGTGGCGAGGGGCAGACGCTCGGCGAGGAAGTCGACCAGGGCGCGTACGCCCGGGAGCAGGCCGCGGCGGCTGGGGTAGACGAAGTGCATGATGCCTTGCGGCGTGCCCCAGCCTGGCAGGGCCAGATCGAGTTGGCCGTCATGGAGCAGCGGTGCTGACACCCATTCCGGCAGCATCGCCACGCCCATGCCGCGACGCGCCGATTCCAGCAGCACGGCGAAATCGCCGCAGATGACCCGTGCCTGCATTTCCACGTGGGCCTCGTGACCCTCGGCATCGACCAGCTCCCAGATATGCGCGCCTTCGTGCTCGTACATCGACAGCGCGGGGAGGCGCGTCAGTTCTGCCGGCACGGCCGGTCGCCCGAGCCTGTCGAGCAAGGCCGGCGAGGCGACCGGGAGGGCACGCGACCGGCCGAAGCTGCGCACGACCAGGGCGGCGTCGGTATCCAGCTTGGCGCGTACCCGCATGGCGACGTCGATGCCTTCGCCAATCACGTCGACGCGGCGATCGGTGGCGATCAGGCGCACCTGCACCTTCGGGCATTGCTGCAGGAAGTCCGGCAGCAACTCCGCCAACATGGTCTGGGCCAGCGACGTCGGGCAACTGATGCGCACCACGCCGTGCGGTTCGGCGCGCAACTCGTCGACGGCATCCTGCGCGGCCTGCGCCTCCTCCAGCACGGCGCGGCAATGGCCGAGGAAACGTTCGCCGACTTCGGTCACCACGAAGCGGCGCGTGGTCCGCTGCAGCAGTCGCACGCCGAGGCGCTCTTCCAACTGCGCGACGCGCTTGCTCAGGCGCGACTTGGGCACGCCCAGCGCGCGTCCGGCTGCCGAGAAGCCGCCGTTTTCGGCCACGGCGGCGAAGAAGTACAGGTCGTTCAAGTCCTGCAAGGCACCGCGTTGCTCGTGCATCGTCGTTTCCCATTGTGAACGCTGAGTCTAGTTTTTGCGTACTTATCAGTCCAGCGTGCATCCCATAAGCTTTATTCCACTCGCATCAGTGGATGCGCGAAGACTTTCTGGAGTATCGGCCATGAAACTTTTGCACCTGGATTCGAGCGCCCTCGGCCAGTTTTCCGTTTCGCGCGAATTGAGCGCGCTGGTCGTGCAGCAATGGAAGCGCCGGCACCCCGGTATCGAGGTCACCTACCGTGACCTGGCGGCCAACCCCCTCCCGCACTGGCAGCCGGTGGCGGATGCCAGCCGCGATCCAAGCGAGCTGGGCCAGGCCGTGTTCGACGAGTTCATGGCCGCCGACGTCATCGTGATTGGCGCGCCCATGTACAACTTCGGCATTTCCACGCAGTTGAAGGCCTGGATTGACCGCATTGCCATCCCTGGCCAGGTGTTTCGCTATGGCCCCAACGGTCCCGAAGGCCTGGCCGGCGGCAAGAAGGTGATCATCGCGTCCAGCCGCGGCGGTATCTACAGCACCGGGCCGGCCAAGGCCGTGGATTTCCAGGAGCCGTATTTGCGCACGGTGCTGGGCTTCTTCGGGATCACCGACATCGAGGTCGTGCGCGCCGAGGGTGTCGCCCTGGGCCCGAACCAAAAAGCCCAAGCCATACAGGCTGCGCGCGATTCGATCAGCGAAGTCCTGGCCGAGGCGGCCTGACCTGAAGCAACACCGCGAGTCCCGGGGTCTCTGCTCACCTGCCGCGGCGCCATTCGCGTGGTGTGACCCCGGTGGCCCGTCGAAACTGCTGGCTGAAATGGGCTGTCGAGGTGAAACCACAGGATCGCGATACGTCTTCGACTGATATTTGTGGTTGGGCTTTGAGCAGCCGTTTGGCCTGTTCCAGGCGCAATGCGACCAGATGGCGGTGCGGAGACGTGCCCGCGCTCTGGCGAAACGCGCGGATGAAATGGTCATCGCTCATTGCAAGACTGGCGGCGAGGTCGGAGATGCGGTGCTTGGCAGCCAGGTCAGAGCGCATCACATCCACCACCCGCCGCAATGCCCAAGGGCTCAAGCCGCCCCGCGGTCGCACGCTTGAACCAACGGGAACGACATTGGCGGATGCATGCGCCAGCAAATGTCGCGCGAGACTGGTGCCAATCTCGTCCAGCAGCAGCGTCGCCGCGGCGCCACCCTCTTCAGAGGGAACCTCCGCTTGAATCATGCGAAACAGACCTGCGAGCCACGGATCTTCGTGATCGAACCACGCCGCGAGGGGCGGGGCATGACTCAGCCCATGTTGTTGCGCGTGGTGTTCGAGCAAACCCACGGGGACATACAGGTGGACCAGATCGCAGGGATCGTCGACTTCCCAGATCGAGCAAGTCCCTGCCGGCATGATTGCGAACGTCTGCAATCGGGAACCGTTCGCCGTCAAACGCCCTTGCTCGTCGAAACGTCGTACGCGCGTAATTCCGCCGCTGTGAAGGACGATCACATGTTCGGCTGGAGTTAGTTGCGCATCACGGATCGCTTCATGGTGCCAACAAGCGCCTGAGAGAGCGCCGGTTGAACCTGCGAAGGTCCAACGCGGCGCCATCCGCGCTCGTGCAGAAACTTCCAATGGGGTGGTTGCGGCCGGGGACATGCCAGCACCTCCGAACCCTGGGCTCGAGACTATCGCAAAAGCGGCACATCACATGTTTTCCGGCACCTTGTTGCATTGAACTGCGGCGTGGGACTCCGCCCGCCATACAGTACTCCCTACCGTGTGGCGCCTTCCGAGCCGTTATGCCATGTCGCGAAGATTTGGCACGGCACATTCCATGGAGTTTGACGCAAGTCGCGAACACGCCGGCACATTTGCCGGTGGTCAGAGCATCAAGCCACCCAAGTCGGCCCTCCCTTAAACATGAGACAGCCATGAAAACAGCCAATCTTCATTCACGACCGGGTTTGTTTGCAATCTTCCTCATGGCCGGCGGTCTCATTGGACGGCGCACCGCCAGGACCCGGCACCATGCCGTCAGCGCGACTCCTCGACCACCGTGGGGGACAGGTGGTTTGTCGATTAGCCCTGCACACCTTCGTGTGGCCGGCATGCTGCTGCTGTTCGTCGTGCTGCCACAATTGGTGTGGGCGACGCCGGTACTCGACGCTTACGCCTTGTCTGCAGCCGGCCATGCAAACGGCCCGGGCTTCAGTTGTTCCACGTTCGGGCCGGACCACCGCACTGACAAGTTTGGCGCCAGCTATCAGGTTGGCCTGCCCAATGCCGGCTGCGGCGTCGGCGAAGACTCGCGGGAAGCGACCGCCAGCACCGGCAGCATCATGGCCGCCAGCAGCCTGAAGGTTGCTTTCAGCGTCGGGTCGGAACTGCGGACATACGATGGATCATCGGCTGGTCGTGCCAAGTTCGGCGACCTCGGCGTGAGCGCACAAGCGACCTACGCGGGGTCCATGGACACCTTCACCGTGATTGGTAGCCAAGCCGGGGCGCTGCAGGTTGAAACCATGACCTTTCACGGGGGCAGCGGCAGTGGAGTGTTCGTGCCCACGTTCACCATCGACGGCTCGTTGTCGAATGTCGGTCGCACCGAGAACCAGATGATGTTTTCCTATGCCATCAACGATGGGCCGCAATATCTCGGCTTTCGCATCCAGGGCAGCCGGGGCGATCTCACGTTCTACGCCCCGGGCGGTTATGTCGCGGGCTTTCCCGGCATGACGACGAGCGGCGACCTGGTCAATGGCGTCACGGTTTCAGGGACGACACAGTTCACGCTGAACCTGCCGATCCAGTTCGACACGCCCACCGTCTTCACCTTCGCACTTTGGGCGGCCGTGCTTCCCAGTTCCAGTGTCGGCTTGCTTGGTCCCAGCGCTGGCGACGTTTCGTTCCTGACGAGCGCCATGCTCACCGGCATCGAGGTTCTCGGCAGCGATGGGCGGCCGGTTTCGAATTTCACTATCGACGCGGCCTCGGGCACCCGGTACGGCAGCACGGGCGTGATCGAAGGGGGCAGCGACGGCATACCCGTGCCGGAACCATCGGGCCTGGAGCTGATGCTGCTCGGGTTGGCCGTCTATGGCGGCTTGTCTTGGCGACGCGCACACGGCCGGAAAACTCTGACGCGACTCTTTCGCGTGCATGCCGTCAGGCCAGCATAGGGGCGGCGCTGCGCCAACGCCATTGCTCAGTAAGTGCGATGACCATGACGGTGGAAACCCGGGGTGTGGTCGATTTTCACCGGCAATTGCCATGGTTTGCGGTTAAGTTCTCCCGTGGAGAATGCCCTCGGTTCCGAAGCCATGTGCCTGCGCGCCTCGCGCCGCTGCCTTGCGGTCCTGGCGCTGGCGATCTTGCTTGCCGGTTGCGCAACGCACGGCGCGCGTGAGGCGCCACGCCAGCAGCCGGAAGTGGTGCAAGCGGAAGTCATGCGCCTCATGCCAGCCGGCGTGGACGAGCGGGAAGGGTGGGCGGCCGATATTGCCGCGGCGTTTGCCGCCCAGGAGCTGCCTGCCACGCCGCAAAACCTTTGCGCGGTGCTGGCCGTGACCGGGCAGGAGTCGGGCTTCCACGTGCATCCCGTCATTCCGGACCTGCCGCGGATCGCGCGGCGCGCCATCGATGAGCGCGCGGCGCAGCGGCACGTGCCGGGATTGCTGGTGGATGCAGCGTTGGCGCTGAAATCACCCGATGGCCGGAGCTATCGCACCCGGCTGGCGTCCGTGCGCACTGAGAGCGAGCTGAGCGACCTGTTCGAGGATTTCATCGGCATGGTGCCGTTGGGCAAGAGCCTGTTCGGCAGGTTCAATCCCGTCGAGACCGGCGGTCCCATGCAGGTGAGCGTGAGCTTTGCCAAGGCGCACGCCGGTGCGTATCCGTACCCGGTGCAGAAGTCCATCCGCAACGAGGTGTTCACCCGTCGCGGCGGCATGTATTTCGGCATCATGCATCTGTTGGGTTTTCCCGTGGATTACCCGCGGTCAATCTACCTGTTTGCCGATTACAACGCGGGCTGGTACGCGAGCCGCAACGCCGCTTTCCAGCATGCCGTCAGCGAGCTCACCGGCATGCCGCTGCAGCTCGACGGCGACCTGATCGATTACGGCTCCAGCGAGCCGGGGCAGACGGAACTGGCGTTGCGCACACTGCGCGGGCAGTTGCAGCTCAGCGATCAAGCCATCCGCGACGCGCTGGAACGTGGCGAGGAACGCGATTTCCGCAAGACCCGCCTCTACGAACGCGTCTTCGCGCTGGCCGAACAAAAGGCGCACGCGACGCTGCCGCGCGTGATGTTGCCCGACATTGCGCTGCACAGTCCCAAGATCACGCGCAAGCTCACCACCGCCTGGTTTGCCCGGCGCGTCGACGCCCGCTATCGCGGCTGCATGGAGGCGGCGCCCACTTCCTGAGCGCCAGGGTTCGCGGGCGTGATTTTCTCGACGTAAGGCGATTCCGGATGACGGACAAGGGGCCCAGGGAATCGCGTGCGCGCCCTAGTGCCGGGGCAATGCCTGCGCGGGTTCATAATGCCGTCCATGTGGGCAGCCGGCAGGCGAGGTCGGCTTGGTGCTTACCGCTGTCGTAAGGGATCCGTCCATGCATCTCGACGTCGAGCCGTTGTCCGAAGACACGCTGCTGCTGCGTTTCGGCGAGCGCATCGACATCGAACTCAACGCCCAGGTTCATGCCGCGGCGCGCCGCTTGCGCATGGCTCCGCTGTTTGGCGTGCTGGACATCGCACCGGCCTATGCCAGCATCTTGCTGCGCTTCGATCCCGCCACTTGGGACGATGCCAGTGGCCACCCTCCCCACGCGCAGGTGGAGCACGCCTTGCGTGCGGTCCTCGCGCAACCGTCATCGCCGGCAGCAAGTGTTGAGCAATCCGAGAGCCGGATTGTGGAGATCCCGGTGTGCTACGGCGGCACGCGTGGGCCGGACCTCGAGGCGCTGGCTGCCCATGCCGGCATGGGTTCCGCCGAAGTCGTCGCGCGGCATGCCGCGGACGTCTATACGGTCGCAATGCTAGGTTTCGCGCCGGGCTTTCCGTATCTCCTCGGGCTCGACCCGGCCTTGTGCACGCCGCGCCGTACCACGCCGCGCACGCGGGTGCCTGCCGGTTCCGTCGCCATCGGTGGCGCGCAGACCGGCATCTATCCGCGCGAGCTGCCCGGCGGCTGGAACCTCATCGGGCGCACGCCGCTCGCGCTGTTCGATCCGCGGCAGGCGCCGCCTTGCCTGCTGTCGCCTGCCGACCGTGTCCGCTTCCGCGCAATCACGGTGGATGAGTTCGCCGCCCTGGCCGAGCGCCCGTGAGCGTCGAGGTCATCAAGCCGGGCATGCTCACCACGCTGCAGGATGGTGGTCGCCGCGGCCACGCCCACCTCGGCATTGGGCGCAGCGGCGCGTTCGATGCGCCCGCCCTGCGCATTGCCAATGCGTTGTGCGGCAATCCGCGCGATGCCTGCGCGCTGGAAATCACTTTGCTCGGGCCGACGCTCCAATTCCACGCGCCGGCCTGCATTGCGGTGACCGGCGCGCCAATTCCGTTGCGCATCGACGGCCGGGAGATGCCACGGTGGGCGCCGGTGCAATTGCCTGCGGGTGCACGACTGAGTCTGGGTGCCATGCCGCGTGGCTGCCGCAGCTATCTCGCGGTGCAGGGCGGCTTCGACGTCGCGCCGGTCCTCGGCAGCCGCAGCACTGATCTCAACGCCGCGGTAGGACCATTCGATGGCCGTCCGCTGCGCGCCGGCGACCGCTTGGCGCTCGCCGCCAACGACGCAAGCGTGGCCACCTGCGCGACGCCTGGCTGGTGGCTGGATGCGCGACCGTGGTTTGCCGACGACGCGGCGCAGCCGCTGCACCTGCTGCCGGCGCGACACCAGGTCGACTTGACCGACGCTTCGCGCCGCGCATTGTTCGAGTCCGTGTTCACCGTGCAAGCTGATTCGAATCGCACCGGCCTGCGCCTGCAAGGGCCACCGCTGGCATGGCAGGCGCCGCTCGAAATGGTCAGCGAAGGCTGCGTCCCCGGCCTCCTGCAGTTGCCGCCGTCGGGCCAGCCCATCGTGTTTGGCGTCGAGTGCCCGGTGAGCGGCGGCTATCCGCGGATCGGCCAGGTTGCCGCCATCGACCTGCCGCGGCTCGCCCAGGCGCGTCCCGGCGCCATGCTACGCTTCGAGGCGTGCACGTTGGCAGCCGCGTGGCAGGCGCTGCAAAAGCGCGAGCGTGCGCTTGCCGATCTCGAAACCCGTATCGCTACGCGGCTGTCCGCATGAGGCAAGTCGATCTCAACGCCGATATCGGCGAATCCTTTGGCGCCTGGCGCATGGGCGACGACGTTGGCGTGATGCCGTGGATCACCTCGGCCAATGTCGCCTGCGGTTTCCACGCCGGCGATCCCGCGACCATGCGCCAGACCGTGGCACTGTGCGTGCGCCACCGTGTGGCGCTTGGCGCGCATCCTTCGCTGCCCGATCTGCAGGGATTTGGTCGCCGCGAGATGAAGGTTTCCCCGGACGAGGTCTACGCACTCACGCTGTACCAGATCGGTGCGCTGCAGGCCTTTGCCCAAGCAGCGGGGACGCGGTTGCGGCACGTCAAGCCGCATGGCGCGCTCTACAACATGGCCGCGCGTGAGCGTGCGCTTGCCGACGCCATTGCCCATGCCGTGGCGGATTTTGACCGCGGCCTGGTCCTGGTGGGACTTGCCGGCAGCGCGCTGGTGGAGGCAGGGCTGGCGCTGGACCTGGCGGTGTCGCGCGAAGGCTTTTGCGACCGCCGCTACCGCGCGGACGGCTCGCTCACGCCACGCTCGGAGCCACGCGCGGTGCTCGAGGATCGCGCCGAGGCAGTGGCGCAGGCCATGGCGATCGCCACGCGCCAGCAGGCGGTCACCGCCGACGGCGCCGTCGTGCATGTCGAGGCCGACACGCTGTGCGTGCATGGCGACCGACCGGACGCTGCGCTTTTCGCCCAGGATCTGCGCCAGGCATTGCAGGAGGCCGGCATGCAAGTGACGGCCGGGCAGGGCCGCGCATGCTGACGGAGTGGCTGCCGCTGCTGGGCGTGGTGGTCGTCGTCATCGGCTTCGCGTTGCGTTTCAACCCGGTGCCGGTGGTCGTGGTGGCGGGTGTGGTGAGCGGCTTTGCCGCCGGCAAGTCCGCGGGCGACATCCTCGCCTTGATCGGCACGAGCTTCGTGTCGGAGCGTGCGCTCCTGCTCTTTGTGCTCACCCTGCCGGCCATTGGCGTGCTGGAGCGCGCCGGCCTGCGCGAGCATGCGCGCAACTGGATTGCCTCGCTGCGCAGCATGACCTTGCCGCGCCTGTTGATTGCCTATCTCGGCCTGCGCCAGATCCTCGCCATGGGCGGCTTGACCAATGTGGCCGGCCACGCGCAAACCGTGCGACCGTTGCTCGCGCCCATGGCCGAAGCCGCGGCGGAAAAGCGCGGCGCACCGCTCACGCCCGGGGAGCGCCACGCGGTACGCGCGTTCAGTGCCGGCACCGACAATATCGGCCGGTTCTTCGGCGAGGACGTGTTCATCGCGCTCGGCGGCGTGTTGCTGATCCAGGGCTTCTTCGCGCAACACGGCATCGAGCTCACGCCGCTGCACATTGCCTTGTGGGCGCTGCCGACCGCGGTCGCCGCGTTCGTCATCCATGCGGTGCGCACGGTGCTGTTCTCGCGCCGGCTGCAGCAGCCGGCCGCGGATGCGACCGACGAGGCAACGGGCTGAGATGCTGCGCATTGGACACGCCTACTGGCTGGTCGCTGCCTTCCTGGCCGGTGCGGCATGGCTGAACCTGCGCGACAGGCGCTGGTCGCATGCGGCGTTCTGGGCCGTGCTGGCGGCGTTGCTGGGCGGGGGCGATGCGGTGCTGCGTGCCGCGGCCGCGCATGACGAGCTGCCCGCGCAGCTCGCCGGCGCCGGTGTGCTGGTGCTCGCCGCGCTGTCGCCGCGCATGCACCGTGGACACTTCGTCGAGCGCGATGCCGCGGCGCGCGAAGCCGATGCACGCCGCTTGCGCCACAAATTGTTCGGCCCGGCGCTGCTGATTCCGCTGGTGACTCTGCTGGTGGCGCTGTTTGGCGGCATGCTCGTCGTGCACGGCGTCGCCCTGTTTGCCAAGCCGCAGATGACGCTGACCGGGCTGGCGTTGTCTTGCGTGGTGGCGTGGATTGCGGCCTCGGCCGTGACACGGGCGCGGCCACGGGACGGGCTCGTGGAGGGGCGACGCCTGCTCGACACCCTGGGTTGGGCCGCGCTCTTGCCGCTGACGCTCGCCGCGCTGGGCGGCGTCTTCGCCGCGACCGGCGTCGGCACGGCGCTCGCGGACCTGGTGCGCATGGTGATCCCGGTCGAGAGCGCGCTGGCTTGCGTGCTCGCCTACGGCATCGGCATGGTGCTGTTCACGGTGATCATGGGCAACGCCTTTGCGGCGTTCCCGGTACTGACCGCGGGGGTCGGCCTGCCGCTCCTGATCGGGCTGCACGGCGCCAATCCCGCGATCCTCGGCGCGATCGGCATGGTCACCGGCTATTGCGGCACCTTGTTCACGCCGATGGCAGCCGACTACAACATCGTGCCGGTGGCGCTGCTGGAGCTGCCGAACCAGTCGGCGGTGATCCGTGCGCAGTGGAAGACCGGCGCGGCGTTGCTGGTCGTCAACCTGTTCTTGATGTATTTCCTCGTGTTCCGGTTTTGAACCGATGACCAAGTCCTTGCCCACGGTCCTGCTGACCGGTTTCACGCCATTCGATGGCGACGCGCTGAATCCATCCTGGCAGGCGGTGCGCGCGCTCGATGGCAGGCGCATTGCGGGGCATCGCGTCGTGGCGGTGGAATTGCCAACCGAGTTTGGTGCCGCGCTGCCGGCCTTGCGGCGCACCTTGCGCGTGGCACGGCCGCGGCTTGCCATCGCCTTTGGCCTTGCCGGCGGCCGCGCGGGCATCTCGCTCGAGCGCGTCGCCCTCAACGTGATTGACGCGCGCATTCCAGACAATGCCGGCGCGCAACCCATCGACGTCCCGGTGCTGCGCAGTGGGCCGGCCGCGTATTTCTCGACGCTGCCGATCAAGGCCATGCTTGCCGCCTTGCAGCGGTCGGACATTCCCGCCGGCATTTCGCAGACCGCCGGCACCTATGTCTGCAACCAGGTGTTCTATGCGCTGATGCACGCCGCCCGTCGCCAGCGGTTCCAGGCCGGTTTCGTGCACGTGCCCTGGCTGCCCGAGCAGGCGACGCGCCATGCCGCCCCCGGCATGCCGCTCGCGCAGATGCAGCAGGCGGCCGGGGTCATCGTGGGCGTCGCCCTGACCACCGCCGGCGACGGCCGCCGCAGCCG
>JACZCT010095464.1_pt1 | contig 13048 bp, 32 predicted proteins | sample 8641871 | NCBI WGS metagenome assembly JACZCT01 (sample SAMN15324604, study PRJNA640507) | soil metagenome | isolation source: monocropping sugarcane control | place: China: Luxin town, Laibin City, Guangxi Province | collected 2019-07-25 | depth 10cm m | reverse complement strand
CGCAAGAAATGCTCGACCAGCCTCGGCTAACCCGGCAAGGGGTGCGAGACCTCGGGGGCAACGACCGCCGCCCCTACCGTCCCCACCGCTATGGCCCCTTCAACCAGTGCATGCACTGGCGGGCTCGGGACTGTTGCTACCCCAAGCGCTGCTACCACTGGGCCTGCCCTGACTGCGACCTCGGGCTCGACATGGCTCACAACCCGCCCCTCTGAGCCATGAGTCCCGATCTCATCAGTACCGAAGTAGGGAACGGCGGTGAGGGTAGTGTTGAAGACGGAAGCCATGGGGCAAACGGGATGCTCCTGATCTGCTCGGTTCCCGAGCCGAAAACTTGGCTCGAGACCCTCCTCGAGGATGACATCGAACTTTGACGCCCTCGCCGGTGTATTGAGAGATTCCCTTGACCACCTACGAAGAAATCAAGAAGCTCTCTGAGGGTCAAAGCCGAAAGCTCAGCCCTGAAGAGTCCAAGGCGCTCTGGTATAAGATCTACACGGAAGCCCTCCTCCCAAACAGGGAAGCGATCTTGAAGATCGTCAACGCAGGGGAAATCGCCGTCGTCACATGGGACCTGCACTCGACCTGCATCGAGGGCGCCCAGGACCTCGGCTACGACGGTGAGACGCCCGTCTTCCGCATGAAGAACCGGTCGATGTTCGCCGAGGAGCTCCGAAGGGTTCGAGACTACGTCTCAGCACGCTGGCTCACGCGGGACTCGAAGGACCGCGTCTTTCTCATGGCACAGCTCGGCACGTTTCTCTTGAATCTCACAGAGAAGGGCTTCACCGTCGAGCCTGGATCGATGGATCACGAATTGCCCGAAGACTCCATCCAACAACTCATCGACGAATGGGCTCAAAAGAACTGAAGAAGAAACCCAGCGTCGTGGGGGATTTGGCCAAAGCGGCCTTCTCCCTCTTGATCCTGCTGGTCTCACGCGACGCTCGACGCGAGTTGGACCACGTGTTCCGAGAAGGCGACGAGGACGCCTAAGTCATGTCAACGCTGAACCCTAGCCCGAGCGGCTGGTATGAAGGGCACGACCTCTCGAAGAGCGACTGGTCGACGGTCTGGAGCGTCGGAGCTACGCCCCTGGACGCCATCCGTGCCCTCTGTAAGGCTCGCTGGAACGGTGACCTAGAAGGCGAGCTCACGCCCCTTCCGGGCGGCAATCCCTCGCTCGAGTGGGGCTTCCGCTTCCAAAGCGATAATGGTACGAGCTTCAAGGCCGCCGGCATCTTCGTCCCCGGGGGCGTCATCCTTACCTGGTGGAAGTGATGCCAGAGCGCGTCGGGATCTTTTACGACTCTTACACACGATCCAGGCACCTGGCCAAATACACCCCGTTCAAGGTGCCCCCTACGGCCTCGTTGTGCGGTAGAAAGTCATGGAAACTGCCTCGCCCTCAGCCTTCATGCATATCTACGACAAGCTGCCAGAGCAGTCTGTCTGGACGTTGCAAGGGGATGGGAGCGTAAAGGAATGGACGGGGGTCCGCTTCGAGCCGGCGATCTTGTTGTTGCGTGGCGATCAGCAACAGAACGCGAATTGGCTGACTGAGGTCAGAAACCGCAACCTTCAGTTGTGCCGAAGCACTGGCTGGGAGCTGAAGTGGGAGGCGTTTGGTTCTAAGAGTACGCCCGGCCTCTACTACGTCTGCGTTTGGTGGGTGCCGTTGGCGTCCGTTGTATACGGACCGTTCAAGGACCTCGGGGTGGCCTTCTTGTCCTGGGTGGCTAGCTGTCAGACACATGCCCCCGGCCCGCGTCTCTAGGGCATGTTCAACGCAGAGAACCTCGCCCAAATCGCCGAAACCCTGTTCCCCGAATGGGTCACCCTGATGGAAGGCCATTCGAAAAAACCCCTCAAGATGAAGCACAAGATCCGTATGGCCCTCTGCTACATCTTCCCCAAGTCAGAGTTTGCCGATCCCCTCGGCCCTTGGGACCTGATGTGAGAATCAAGAAAAATCATGAAAACCTGGTACGTGCTCGGTGATGCTTACCTCGGCGAAGACCCTTCAACGCGAGCGGCCTTCGATGTCCTCGCACCCGTCGGGCCCCACGGGCACCGCGTCCCCGTCTACGAGAGCTTGAACGAAACGACGCCCGAACCCGAACGTGTCTGGAAGCTCGCAGAAACGATCGCGAACGCCGTCACGCTGTCGATCCCCGTTGCCGTGGTCAAGTCTTTCCAGGACATGAAGACCGCCAACGAAGTGTGGGCGGCCTGGAAACGCGGCGACCTCTCACAAGGAGAGGTGATCTCAGGCCTCGCCCGGCTGCCCAACAATGCCCTCCTGCCGATCCCCACTGACCTCAAAGCCAAAATCGACGAGCTCCGCACCGCGATCAATGAGGGACGTGACGTCGTCCTGAACGGCCCGACGAACCTGGCGTAGAGCTCAGTCATTGGGGTAGTGTCGCCCCAATGATTGACGCCGTCCTCGTTGAATGCGGCCTGAATTGGGCCGAACTACTTCAAGACCTGCAACTAGGGGAGCGGCTCCCACGCCGCTCCCAAATCATGCGCGAGAAGACGAACGCCCTCCAAGAACGCTTGACCCATGACTTCACGTTCGATGCCCTCGACGCCCTCGGTGCCTGGACGGTCCGAGGCCCCCTCGAACGCCTCGCTGAACTGCTCGCCGGGTCGGAATTCCGAGTCGTGCCCACCATGAACTTCGAAACCAAAGCGGGGTAGCGTGGAAGAAGTCCGACAGAGGCTTCGGGCGCTCGTAGAGGCGGCTCGTGAGCGTTACGAGGGCGAGCTGCGGTCGGGGCGAGCTCCGACGTGGCAATGCGACCAGAGGACGCGAGACGTATGGTGCCTCGGGCGGCTCATCGACGAGCGCTTCGCAGGTCTCGAGCCAGAGCGAAGACGGGAGCTGGGTTGGGCCTTCAGTCGGATGGTTCGATCGGCTGAGGACCCGTTCGAGGTCGGGGCGATCGTTGTCCGTGTGGGCGACGAAGGACTCGACGTAGGCGAGTACTCGAAGAACTATTGGACGGCTCGGAACCACGCAAAGTGGCAGTAGCCAGATAACCATGCCCTTCCTGCCGATCCGCATGAGCGTGAACCCCTCGCTGTCCCCAAGCGTGAGCGTGACGGGACGCTTCCCCGACCGGTGGAGTATGTCGAGATCGCAGTGGGCCCTCTGGAACGCTCGGTTCCGAAACCCAAGGATCCTCGAGAACGTCGACTTCTCGAGCCTCGAGCACCGCATCCTAGATTCGCTCGGGGAATTCGTGTCGGAACCCCGCATCCCTTGGGCAACGGCAAAGAGAAATCGACTGCATAGTAGCCTCATCGCGCGAGTGATCGGCCCCTACGAGAAAAAAAGCCTCGATGAAGTCGCCAAAGATGTCCTCGGCTTCCGAAAAGGCCCAAAAATCCTCGAGATCCGTGAGCTCGAACCCCGATCGTGGCTCGAAATCGTCGCGAGCGACGACGATGACTACTACCCGTTCGTCGTTCGATTGGCGGAAAAATCCAAAATCCTGACGATCGATAGCGTGTGCAGCAACCAACAAGAACGCCACAAGAAGACCTGGTCCAAACAAAAGTGACCGCAAGACTCTTGGTCTACGTCCTGACGAGCTTCGTCCTCGGAACGACCCTGATCCAAGAGCCGTTCGTTGGAGCGAGCTCGCTCCTCGCCCTCGTGTGGATCGCCTGGAACCTCGAAACCACCCTGAAGTGATCGCTCGCATTCGCTTCGTATTCCGAATCGCCGCCTACCCGTCCGGATCCCTAATCGCCCTCACCATCGTGGAGAATTGGCCGATCGGATTGAGCCTCTTCCTCACCACCGTGTGGTTAGGCTGGTGTATCGACGACCTCTATCGACGAGAAAAACACGGCCCGGTGTAGATCCCAACCCATGCGGTTGTCCTCCGAAATCCTCGCCCCCTTCGTGGGCGGAGAGGCCGAAATCCAATGCACCTTCCCAGGCTCCCAAGAAGGTTACCTCTTCCGCGGGAAAATCCAGAGCGCTGCCGTCTCGAATGAAACCCTCGTCCTCACGTTCGTCTGGCTCGCCAAAGGAATCGGCTTCCCCCCACTCCCAAGCGGCGGCTGGAAACGTGAGGAAATCGCTCGCCCCTACGCCGCTAGCCTCCTCGCCTGCGAAGCTCAAGATATCGGCCCGGGAACCGAAGGCGGCAACCGCCTCTGCTTGAGCTTCGCCGTAACCAACGAAACCGTCATCCTCTTCCCACCCGACGGTAGCAAACTCCAAGAATGACCTGGGTCAAAGAGTCCGGCCCCATGTTCGTGCGCCCAGACCCCATACACAAATGCGCCTCCCTCACAAGGTCGCACTACGGCTTCTGGTTCTGCCCAGACTGCGGCTCCCGCTATAGAGTCCAACACATGGTGCCCACAATACCCCCCAAATCCAAACCCAAAAAACAACGCCCCCGATGACCCCAGCAGAGGCTTTCCAACTAGGCCTCGAGGCCGGACAGAAGATCGCAGCCCTCCAACGAGACCTCAACCGAGCCCTCCACCAACGCCAACAGCTCGAATACCCCCTCTCGATCATCATCCAAGACGAACCCCGAAAAGAACGCCGGGCTACCCCAGAAGAAGTCCAGTCCTGGAAAACAACCGCAGACGTCACCGTCCAACGCCTCAAAGACGAGATCGCCCAACTCAAACGGTTCCCCCAACCATGAGCGACAAGTCGAGAGCCCGTGCCGTCCAGAAAGATACGGCCCACCCCTACATGACCGCCCTGCGCCCTGTCCGTGGCGAAGTAGCCCTGATGCCCAGCACCCCCGATTGCCTGATCCAAGCCGCCCTCAAGGCCGCCAACGTCCAACCTCCCCCAGGCCCAGATCAAAAACCCTGCCACTGCCCACGCTGCGACCCATGATGGCCGCAACCTCGGCCCCCGTAAGAACCCCCTTCAACATGAGCACACGTGCAACGGCCTCAATCCTGCGGGACTGCTCCCGTACTAGACGCCCAGCGGTCGTATAGAGAATCTCCCGATCCCGCGGATCCCGAAACGCCCTGCGAAGATCCCCTATGTCGGTGACCCCACCCTCCCGTAGAAGCGCCCTCCAACTCGTGTGCCGAAAGTAAACGTCCGCCTGGACGCCCGCCGCCATAACGACGCCCCAAATGACCGCTGGCGTCCTGCGGCCCATTCTTACCCGCCCACCCCAGGCCCGCCCCTTGGATGAAAGATAGATCTCTACCCTATCGAACTTGGCCCCTAACCGTACAGCCAAAACGGCATGCGCTGCCTCATGCCTCGCCGCCCTGAGAATCGGAAAGTCCTTGCGAATCACCCATCCCCATACACCCATCCGGGATCGCCAAGGCATCTTCCTACCCAAAAGCCCGAAGCCATGACGGACTGGCACCCCTACCGTACCCACCGCCCCCACGGATCCCACCCCGCCGGATCCCTCGCCTGGGTCTCCATCGCACCAGAAGACTGGCGCCTCGCCCTCCTCCGCTTCCCCAACGGCGAAACCCTGACCCTCCCAAGAGCCTATTGGGCCTTCCCAGAAACTCCCCTCTCCCAAGGCCCACTGAAAAGTAGCCCCTTCACTTGGGAAGAAGATGAACGCTTCTTCCGATCCATCCAACTCGCCTTCCCTCCAGCTCGACGCCGAAGTAGCCCGAAGGGCCGTAGGCGGAGAGCCCCCTGAACCCACCAAAAGCCCGGCCCCTCCCCAGGACGCCGGGCTTTCCTGTCTCCGGTGTAGGGCCTCCTCAATGACCCTCATCCGCCAAGCCCCCTTCTTCACCCCCTCCGGATACCCTCCCATCCCCATACCCCTCTGGGAAATCATCGACGGCCCTAACGCCGGCCTGCTCTTCCTCACCTCCGTCCGCTGGGATAACCCCCAGCAAACCCCCGTCCACTCCATCGACTACTCAGGCCGCCATATCATCCCCAATACCCAGCCCGTCCCCGTCCTCGCCTTCCCTCCATCACACGAAAAGAAAACCCTCCTCCTCATCAACCTAAACGGCCTCCACGAAGTCCGCCCAGTACTCGTCTTCTCCCAACCCGTCTTTACTACCGCTAGCCCAGAAAAAGTCCCCGAAAATGTGCTTTTCTAGGCCCCCGAATGACCCCCGTTTGGCCCCGCGAAGCCCGCCCTACGGAGGTCGGTTTGTCCCTGGGACCAATGCCATAGGCGGCGCTTTTCGGATCACTCCGAATTCATTATATATCCCGCATAGTTAGCGGATCGCCCGAAAATCAGGCTCGAAAACGCCGAGAATTTCGCATGTCAAGGGGAAAGCGAAAAAACGACGGGGGCGAGCGACGCACGTGCGGCTACACCGCTGGGGAGCGGGGCACGAGCGTGGTGAAAGTCAAGGGCTGATTTTGATCACGAGCCCGGGCAGCGGGACGGGGGAGGTCCTACTGGTCGTCGGGGTCGGATGGGCCGACGTAGCCGAAGTGTTTACGGATGGCGGCTCGGGCGGCGATGCGGGTTGGCTTGTCGGGGTTTGGGATACCGGCCAGACGGGCGTAGGCGTCCCAATGGGCGAGCTCGAGGAGTGGGAAGAGGTCGATGACCCAGACGGAGTTCTGGGCGAGCTCGAGGACGACCTTGACCAGGGCGTCGACGTGGGCTGGGTCGGGGGTTCGGATATGGACTCCGGAGACGAAGTGTAGGCCGTAGCGGGTCGTCTGTTTGGCGGGGGCCATGGTCCTAGAACACCGGATCAGGAGGGGAGGCGTCTTCGGATCTTCCACTCGCGGGAGCCGAGCTCGCGATTGGCGTGGCCGGCGGAGCGGCCGTTCTCACTGAAGAGGGCCAGGGTGTAGGTGCGATCGTACTTGGCGAGCACCTTGGGGACGTCGGCCCAGGAGGGGGCTGAGACGTCTTTGGGGGCCATGCCGGGGTCGTAGAGGCCGATGGTGATCACAGGAGGTCTATCTGCCAGCCGAGGAGGGCGACGATTCCGACCGCGATGAGGGGTCGGGAGAGCTTCATGGGCTGGTTGTTGACGAAGCTGCCGAAGGCCTCACCGCCGAGTGCTGCGAGGTACATGAGGGCGAAGAGGGCCATGTCCCTAGAACACTCCCGAGGGGTCGGAAGTTCAGAGGGGGCGAACGATGTCGTTCGGGGACGTCAAGTCGGCCGAGGGGAAGATCCGGCCGCTCACCAGCCAGCACTCGTCGACGCCATCCGAGTACTTCCCGGCGGCCTGCCAGTCGGCGTAGCCGCCGAGGCTGTCGATGGTGACGATCTCGCCCTTGCGGGTCAGGTAGCGGCCCGGGCCGGTGATGATCCTCGGGAGCAGGAGCGTGTGGGTTCCGTAGCTCTGGTAGCTCGTGCTGGAGAGCTCACGGCCCTGGCGGTCTCGGCAGAAGTTCCTGGATGCCATGCCCCTAGAACGCTGGTAGGGGTCTGGAAGTTCAGGCACCCTTCTTCTTGGCGTCTTCTTCGGCCACCAGGTCGTTGTACATCTGGCTCAGCTCTTCGCAACGCTTCATGGGCAGGCCCGTGTTGTAGTGGATGTCGTGGGGGCTGCTGTCACCGTCCAGCAGCTCGATGATCGCTTGCTTCAGTTGGGTCTCGTTGTACATGTTGCAACTAGAACACTCTTGAGGGTTTGGAAGTTCAGTCCTTCGAGACGATCTCGATGTCGGTCCGGATCGTGATCTCGTAACCTCTGTCGCTGTAGTGCTTCGAGACGGTGTTGAGGGCCTTGGAAGCTTGGGCAGCCGTGCTGTGCCAGCTCAGGACCATTTGGTCGCCCACGGCGATGGGGCGGCTCAGGGCCTTGATCGACGCCGGGTAGTTGCGGAGTCGGAAGGCCGCATTGACGATGGCGTAGACGTCGGTCTTGTAGGGGTCTTGATACCCCTGGGCCTTCACAATGGCGTCCAGGCGCTGATTGAACCCGGGGCGATGGGGTTTCCCCTGTTCCTCGGCCCAGAGCTTCTCACGGGCCGTGTGGAACGCCTCCATCCACACATCGGCGGCTTTGTCATGCTGCACCTTGGCTTCTTCGACCGTGAGGCCGAGGCGGGCCGTGAGCTCCTCGAGCAGCGCCTGGTCCTTCGCCTGTTTGGTCTTGATGGTCTCGATCGCCTGTAGGCGGTCGTCGACCACTTTCTGGGTCACGGTGGCGACCAGGCAGGCGAGGTACTGACGGGTCTTCGATTCACGGCGGGCGGAGACGGTGCCGTTGCGGAGGTGGGGGTTCTCCTGGATCGAGACCGTGTGGATCAGCGTCGTCATGTCCCTTAGAACACTTTGGGGGAGGCGAAAGTTCAGAGCCTGCATGGGTAGTAAATGGCCTTAGGGTCAAAGCCAGCCTTACGAGCGGCGGCCTCTGCTTCTCCGGCAGTGTGGGCGTAAACGTGCCAGGTATTTTCTGGCTTCGTGGGGGACTTGATCCAAGCAAAGCCGTCTCCCGAATTGTAGACGAGGGTCTCTTCGTCTTCTTTGGGTTCCGTGACGCAACGGTAGATGGCGTAGAGGGCGGTCATGTCCCCTAGAACACTTTGGGGGAGGCGAAAGTTCAGCGGGAAAAGCAGATCCGAAAATGGCACTTCCTGGCTGTTGCCGTGCGTCACATTGGTGTAGACCCCAGCAGTAAAACAGCCATGGCCGGCCCCTACAGCACCACTTTCCCCGAGCGGATCGCAATTCGACTAGTCCATGACGGGCTCTTGGAAGTCCGGGAGGACGGCACGATTTGGAGGATTCGTCGGCAGGACGGGCGAGCTGTACCCTTTCCGCGTCGTGTGGACTACGGGGGCAAGAGAACGGCGCACCGAGTGCTTCGTCAGAAGATCGGCGGGGAGCTGTACTCCATTCAGGCGCATCGGCTCGTATGGCAACACCACCACGGTGACATCCCTGCGGGTCTGGTCGTGAACCACAAGGACGGCAACCCGGCGAACAACAGGGTCGAGAACCTCGAGCTGGTGACGCAGCAGGAGAATCTGAAGCACCGCTTCCGGGTGCTTGGGCACACACCCACCGTAACAATGATCCGGGATCGTTACGCCGCCGTGGTGGAGGCCGCCCGCGAGGCTGTGGCTTCCGGGCAACTAGACGGGCTTAGGGCTGCCTTGGAGGCGTTCGATGAGGGCGAGGCTCGCTGGCGAAAGAAAGCCTCGTAAAACGACCCTTGGGATGCCCCCCAGGGGTGTAGGCAGGGGGTATGAAAATCAGCATGGGTTCAGTGGTTCGGTTGAAGTCGGGCGGTTTCAATATGACCGTCGAAGCCATCGACGCCCAAGGGAGGGCCCCCTGAAGTGGTTCGTGCCGGACGCATCCCAGGCGATGCACCATGGGGTCGTCCACGTCGACGCCCTGGAAGGGGTCCCCAAAGAAAAGGCCTGAGGGGCTGAACTTTGGTGAGACCTCAGGTGTTCTAGGTTGTATGAACCTCACTCGTTCTCTTGCCCTGGCTGAGTTGACTCTGAGGGTCCAGCGTGAGACGGAGCATGCCCGCATTGCGATGGCGACGCTCGGTAGGATCCGGCCTTGGGAGCGGATCCGGAGGCCCGGACGGGTCGAGCGGGCCGACACCTACCATTGGAAGCGGGTCAAGCGGCATCTTCGAGCCGCTTCCAAGGCTCGCGCTCAATTGCAGGCGCTTCAAGCCTAGGGGAGGCGCCTGAACTTTCAGAGGGCGTCCATCGTTCTAGGTGTATGAGCGACGTTCAGAGCCTCAAGAACGCGGTTCGAGCTCGAGACCCGAAGCTCGCCAAGGCGGCCTACGATGGGCTCCGGAAGGAGCTTTCGGATCGCCAGTGCTACCGTCTCGCCCTTGCGGCGGACCCCGAGCTCACGCCCGAAGCGTGGGCCGACCTCGTGGGCCCCAGAAGCCGAGATCAAACGGGGAGGCGCCTGAACTTTTGAGGGTCCCCCGTGTTCTAGAGACTATGCCCCGCAAAACTCGTTGGCCTAAGAGCGATCCCCACAAGGTCCGCGTTGCCAAGGTTTTGGAGCCGTTTAACGGCCCGATTGGCGACAAGGCTCGCGGCTTTTTGGATGGCTTCAAGGGTCGCCCGCCACGGACGGACGCCCCTTATCAGGAAAGCTACGAGGACGGTTGGTTGGCGGGGGCGATGGCCGACACAAACGTTCGATGCCGCCACTGCAAGCGGCACTACGGGCAGCACACGCGGGCCTGCCTCGTGGAGCACTACGGTGACCGGGACCCTGCCTGTGGCTGCGACGAGTGCCACAAGGGCACGAGCAAGACCCCATTGGCCCGGTCGATCGAGCTCGAGTGCTGGGAGCCCTTGCACCAGTCGTGCGTCCGGGACAGCACCGACCCGAATTGCGTGAACCCCTGGACCTGCACACAGTGCGGCAGGACCGGATCGAGTCCCTACTGCTGCTGAACTTTAGGGACGCTCCCGGTGTTCTATAGGGCATGACCCCGAACGAAGCCGAAGAGCTCCACATCGAGCGGATGAATCGCGAGGGCGACCCCCGCCGGTGCCCCCGGCACCCGGAAGTGACGACCTCGAGCCCGGATGGGCTCTTCGACGCCCCCTGCCACCTCTGTGAAGCGGCGATGGAAGCGGGCATCGACACGTCGGAGATCCCCGAGCTTGGCCCCGACTTCTTCGAGAACGCGGTCCTCAAGGCTCCGGGCGAGGACCTGATCGACGAAGAGCCCCACGACGCCCCCGCGAACGACATGAAGGGCAAGATCGAATTCTGAGCCATGAGCAACGACGACAAGGACGCTCGCGAGCGAGAGGTGCTCGAGACCCACGGAGTCGCCCCGGGGCAGGTCTACCTCGACAACGACAAGCGGGAGAAGGGCCTGCGTCGCATCAAGGTGCTCGGCGTCACTACGAAGCCCGACAAGGCCGCATGTGCGAACTGCGACCGCGATGGGCGGAACCTCGGCCGAACGGTCTGGATCAGCTTCGAGAGGCTCGCCAACAAGCGGCTCTACACGCGCGTGACCTGAACTTTGTGCCCCTCGCCAGTGTTCTAGGGGCATGGACAACAAGGAGGGTGCCCGCAGCCGTTTCACGGACGGGCATGACTGGATCGATGAAGCCGTGGCGATGCTCTTGGCGTCGCCCGAAAACTGGCGTGCCTCCGGCTCGCCCGAGCAAAAGACCCCTAGCCCGGTGTTGAAGGGATCATGACCTACAGTACTCAGGACGCCCAACGGTTCTTCGAGGAGAGCCTCGACGAGGAAACGGTCCAACGGAACTTCGACCTGTCCCTCAACGAGGAGACGGTCTCGATCCCCGAGCATACCCACAGCTCGATTCGAATCGCCGTCCTCGAGTGCGAGACGCTCGTCCGAGAGGGCTATTCGGAAGACACCATCGACGCGGCAACCATCTTCACGGTCGAGCACGGAGCGAGCGTCCCCGAGGACGCCCTGCACCCGGCCAAGATCCGAGCGACCCTTCGACCCAAGAAGTTCCTGCGAGAGGTCGTCCGGGGGACGAAGAAACACCGGGTTTTCGTCATCGCATGAACGGGTGATGGCACCCGGTGTATGACCTGCCGAACCTCGAACCAACGAAAGGCAGGTTCCCATGCGCAAGTGACTGACGAAGAGAAGATCCAAAGGGTCGCCCGAGCGGCCCACAACACGGTGGTGACGTACTGCAAGACGCACGGCGACTACTCGATCAAGGAGTGGGAAGACGCCGAGCCCTGGCAGCGTGAGAGCACCATCACCATGGTGAAGAACACGCTCGAAGGCAACTTCAGCCCCGCGAAGGAGCACGAGCGTTGGCTCGCTGAAAAGACCGAGAAGGGCTACATCTACGGCGCCGTGAAGAACGACGACGCCTCGAAGGGGCCGCTCACGAACCCCAACATCAAGCCCTACAAAGAGCTGCCGATCGTCCAGCGAATGAAGGACACCATCCTCATTGCCGTGACGATCGGAGCCGCTGCCCACTACGGGCTGCCGATCGTAAAGACGCCCGAACTCGCGTTTGCGTGAGAAGCCTCAGGAGCTGCCTCGGGTTCTCCGAGCCCGAGGCGCCCTGAACTTACGCCCGTTCCCAGCGTTCTAGGGAACATGGCCGATCGCAAAGCTCTCAAGACCCCCGACCAACGCTCCGTCACCGAGCAGCTCCAAGAGCTCGTAGTCATCGCGAACCGCGAGGGCCTCTACGACGCCGCGGACGTCATCCAAGCTCGATTGCTCTCCCCCGAGCACCGCCTCTCCCAAGGCGAAGTCCTCATCCGAGTGCTGCGGCCGACGAACTAACAAAAAGGCCAGGCCCCGCGGGGAGCTTGGGGGGGAAAGCCACGCCCGCGGGGCCTGATAAGCCGGCACTCGCTTCGATGGGGGAGGGGGAGGACCCCAAGGAGCGACCCCCGGCACGTCCTCTCTACACCAAAGAGGACGCCCGTCGAGGGTGTGAGATCGATTTTTATTTGAGATAGCGCTCCCGGGCGGAGCCAGACGCCCGGGTCCGTGATGTCGACCTTCTGGTGGTCGGCCCTGTGCACGGTCCTAGGACGAGGGGCGACCAAAAAAGTCGTCACTCGAACTATGGGTGACGGACCCCACCTGGAGTGTCTGGGCTCTCCAAGCCTGCACGTGCCCGCTGGCTTCGCCCGGGCTGGGTTCCGTCTGCCATGGTCGCACTACCCAAGTTTCAGAGCAGGGGGTGGGCAGCTCCGGGACCCGGGGGTCCGTCGGCTCATCTGCCTCGAGTGCGTCCTGCTCCTAGAACACGCCCGAGCGTAAGAAAGTTCAGCTCGACGTAAGATTTCTTACGGTACGCACCCGATCCCCAAGGACGCGAGCCTCTAGACCCCTCGACTACGCACCACCTGCGTTCGGGCCCGAGCCCTGTGAATCTCTTGCTATTGACAGAGCCCTTGGGTTGTGCCCGGCCCCACTCAAGAGATCGATAGCTCGGCCCTTGACGAGCGGTCCTAGGTGTGCCGCTAGGCCGCCGCAAAAATTGGCTTGTCTAATTCCGTAGAGTTATGTCTGCCGCTTGACACAGGACCCTAAAACGGCTCGTCCAGTTGGCGTATGGCCGTCTGTGGCTCAGGGGTCAAAAATCCCGAAACCAGCCTAGTTGAGGCTCAAAAATAGT
>JACZCT010252131.1_pt1 | contig 13184 bp, 3 predicted proteins | sample 8641871 | NCBI WGS metagenome assembly JACZCT01 (sample SAMN15324604, study PRJNA640507) | soil metagenome | isolation source: monocropping sugarcane control | place: China: Luxin town, Laibin City, Guangxi Province | collected 2019-07-25 | depth 10cm m | reverse complement strand
GCCCGCGATGCCCTGGGCGCCCAGCTCACGGCCTACGGCTACCTCGACGCGCGGATGACCACGCACCGGGTGGAAGTGACGCGCGGGACGCACAGCGCGGCGATCCACCTGGCCTGGAAGGTGGGCCAGCGCTACCGCTTCGGCCAGGTGCACTTCGAGGGCTCGCAGTTCAACGACGGCTTCCTCGACCGCTACGTGCCGTTCAAGCCCGGCGATTACTTCGTCCAGGATCAGTTGCTGCAACTGCAGCAGGCGCTGAACGGCGCGGATTATTTCGACGTGGTCAACGTGCTGCCCGACATGGACCATGCCAAGGACGGCACGGTCGACGTCGACGTCCAGCTCGCGCCGGCCAAGCGCACGATCTACACCGGCGGACCGTTCATCGGCACCGACACCGGCTTCGGCGTGCGCGCAAGCATGGAGCGACGCTGGGTGAATCGGCGCGGGCACAAGTGGAAGAACGAGCTGGTCGTGGCGCAGAAGCTGAAGACGCTCTCGAGCCTGTACTCGATCCCGATGCCTGGCGACAGCCAGCGCAGCTACAACTTTGGCGCGAATTTCCGCGACGCCAATACCGCCACCTCGAAATCGCGCACGCTGGAACTGGTGGGCAACGAAACCCGGCTGTGGCACGGCTGGACGCGCACCCTGGGTGTGCACGCGCTGTCCGGCACGTTCACCGTGGGCAAGAAAGGCGGCGAACCGGACAACACCTTCGGCATCGAACGCGGCAACAGCACCGAGGTGTTTGCCGAAGCCTCGCTGTCGCGCAAACAGGGCGATAACCCCACCTTCGTGCGGCGGGGCTGGTCGGTGACCCTTGCCGCACGCAGCACGGCCGGCACCCTGCTGTCGGACGCCAGCTTCAGCCAAGTGCTGGGCGACGTGAAATGGATACGCGCCTTTGCCGGCAACAACCGCTTGATCCTGCGCGGCAGCGTCGGCACCACCTGGACCAATGATTTTTCCGCACTGCCGCCGCAGCTGCGCTTCTTTGCCGGCGGCGACCGCTCGGTGCGTGGCTACGGGTACCAGTCGATCGGACCGCGCAACAAGTTCGACCGCGTCATCGGTGGCCGCAACCTGCTGGTCGCCAGCAGCGAGGTGGAGCATTACTTCACCCCCAAGTGGGGCATGGCCGCCTTCGTCGACACCGGCAATGCCTTCAACGGCACCGACTACAGGCCAAAGATCGGTGCCGGCCTCGGCGTGCGTTGGCTGTCGCCCGTGGGCATGATCCGCGTGGATCTGGGCACGCCAATCCACAACAAGGACGAGCACGGCGTGCAGCTGCACATCGTGATCGGTCCGGATTTCTGAGCGATGGACGCGAACGACCACACTGCCGCCCAGGCATCCCGGCCCCGCCGCCGCTGGTTGCGCTGGCTTGGCGGAGTCGTGCTGGCGCTGCTGGTCGTGCTGGCTGCCAGCGCGTGGTGGCTGCTGGGCACCGGCGCCGGGCTGCGCTTCGCCCTGGCACGTGTGAACAGCCTGACCGACGGCGCGGTCAGCGTGCAGCAGGCGCAAGGGCGGCTGATCGGCCCGCTCGACCTTGCCGGCGTGCGCTACGCCGACGGCAAGGGCCTGGACGTGCGCGTCGCCAAGCTGCACCTGGACCTGCGTTTCTGGCCGCTGCTGGCGCGGCGCGTGCACGTGCTCGCGCTGCGGGCGGATGACGTGCACGTGGCCTTGCCAGCTGCCACCGAGGCGCCACCCGACAATGGCGGCAGCAGCTTTTCGTTGAGCCCGCCGGTGGACCTGGTGCTCGACGACGCGCAAGTCGGCAGGGTCGAAGTCATCCGGAACGGCAAGCCACTTTTCATCTCCGACAGCCTCGCGCTGGCGGGAAGCTGGACCCCGGACGGTATCGCGCTGCAGCGGCTCGCCCTGCGCGCTCCAGACGGCCACGCCGACCTCGACGGCCGCTTGGTGATTGGCACGCACAAGCAGGGCACGGGCAGCATCGACTTCGCCTGGAAGCTCGCGGGCACCGACTACGCCGGCAAGCTCACCGGCCGCAGCGACGGGCGCCAAGGCCATGCCGCGTTGGCGTTGAAGCTGCCCATGGTCGCCTCCCTGCAACTGGACCTCACGCAGCAGGCGCCATATCCGTGGACGGCGACGCTGCTGGCGCCGAAATTCGACCCCAAGCCCCTGCTTGGCGACAGCGCGCTGACCGCGCTTGGCGCCAATCTGCAAGGCCGTGGCGACCGCCACGGCGGCACCTTGCGTGGCACGGTCAACCTCAACGACTACCAGTTGCTGCTGCAACCCTTGCGTGCGCGCTTCAGCGACGGCTTTGGCACGCTGCACTTGGATGAATTGGCGCTCGGCTCGCCGCAGATCCACGGCCAGGTGCAAGCCACCGGCACGGTGCAACTCGATGCCAAGCCGGTCAGTGGCGACCTGGCGATCCGCTGGAAGGATCTGCTGCTGCCGCCTGAGCTCGTCGGCCAGGCGCTGGCCAGCCAGGGCAGTCTGCAAGCCAAGGGCAGCGTTGGACAGTTCCACGCCGAGGGCGACGTCGACCTTGGCCCACCGGGAAAACCAGCCAAGCTCACGGTGAACCTGGACGGCACGCAGCAGGCCATCACCCTGCACACGCTGGCGCTGCAGCAGCCGCGGGGCGGGCTGCAGGCGCAGGGCGTGCTGACCCTGCAGCCGGTGCTGGGCTGGCAGCTCGAAGCCACCGCGCAAGGCCTCGATCCTGGCCAGTTGTTTGCCGGCTGGAACGGTGCCCTCGACGCCGATATCGCCAGCCAGGGCACGCTGCCCCAGGGCCAGCCCGATGCCAGCCTGGAGATACGCAAGCTCCACGGGCGCCTGCGCAACCGCGCGCTGCGTGGCAGCGGCAAGCTGCACCTGGCGCCGAGCCAGGTGCTCGACGGCAGGCTTGAACTCGCTTCTGGCGACAGCACGGTGAGCCTCGTTGCCAAACCTGGCCAGCGCAACGACATCGACCTCGAACTGGCAATCGCCTCGCTCGGCGACTGGCTGCCGGATGCCAGCGGGCATCTGGACGGCCATTTCAACATCCGCGGCCTGCCGCCGAAGCTCAGCGTCGACGGCGAACTGCGCGGCCGGGCGCTGGCCTACCAGGCCAACACGGTCGACAGCCTGCAACTGGCCATGCACGTGCCGGACATCAGCCAACCCGCCGGCAAGCTCGACCTGGCGGCCACGGGCGTCCACACCGCGGGGCTGGCGTTCCAGCACATCCGCCTCGACGGCGACGGCACCGAGGTGCGACACAACCTGCGGCTTGAAGCGCGCGGCACGCAGCTGTCCGGGGATCTTGCCCTCGAAGGCAGCCTCAAGGGCCAGGCGTGGCATGGCACCTTGTCCACGTTGGAGCTGGAACCACAAGGGTTACCGCGCTGGCGCCTGCAGCAGCCGGCGCAACTGGCCTACGACCGCGGCGCGCTTTCACTGTCCGAGCTGTGCCTGAGCGCGGGGGAACCGTTGCTGTGCGTCGCCGCGACCCGGGACCGGACCGGCAATCTGGACGCCAGTTACCGCATGCAAGCCATGCCCGTGGCCCTGCTGCTCAACGCCAGCGGCTACGCTGACCTGCCGATGCGCGCCGACGGCAGCCTCGAAGGCAGTGGCGAGATACGGCGCACCGCCGGGGGCACGCTCAGCGGCACGGCATCGATCACCTCCAGCCGCGGCACGGTCACCTATGTCGACCGCGCCGACCGCCCCTTGCTTGGTTGGCGCGACCTTGCCGTCAACGCCGAACTCGGGCCGCAGCGGCAAGTGCTCAGCGCACACGCCAGCCTCGACGATGGCGGCCGTCTGGACGGCCAGGTCAGTGTGAGCGGTGCCCAGCGCGTTCTCGCCGGCCAGCTCGCGCTGCACCTGGACAGCCTGGCGCCGCTGGAGTTGCTGACCGCCGAGTTGGCGAACGTGAAGGGCAATCTCGACGGCAACTTCCACTTTGCAGGCACCCTGGCCCAACCGGCCATCACCGGCCAAGCGAGGGTCGATGGCTTCGCCGCCGAGGTGCCCTCGGCGGGCCTCAAGCTGACCCAGGGCCAGCTCGCCATCGCCACCAGCGACGCCCGCGAGTTCCAGATCGACGGCAGCGTGCAGTCGGGCAAGGGCACGCTCACGGTCGCCGGCAGTGCGGGACTCGGCGCCAGCGGGCAGACCGCGATCACGCTCAAGGGCAGCGCCTTCACCGCGGCCGACATTCCCGCCGCGGACGTGGTGGTCTCGCCTGACCTGGTCATCCGCCAGGACGCCAAGGGCATCAACATCAGCGGCACGGTGGCGCTGGACAGCGCCGACGTGGACCTGGAGAAACTGCCGGGTGCCGGCTCCGTGAGGCCCTCGCCCGACGTGGTGGTGGTGGACGAAAAGCAGCGGGAGCAGGCGGGCGCTGCACTGCCGATCAGCGCCCAGGTCAAGGTCGAGCTGGGCCGCCGCACGCACCTGGTCGGCATGGGCCTGGACGGCCGTCTCAGCGGCGTGCTGACAGTTGACGAGCGGCCCGGCCGCGACACCACCGGCCAAGGCCAGATCGCTGTGGACGGGACCTACAGGGCCTACGGCCAGAACCTGCACATCCAGCGCGGCCAACTGCTGTTTGCCAGCACGCCAATCGACAATCCTGGACTCAACATCCGCGCGGTGCGCAAACTCAATCCAAACGCCACCATCGACGAGGGCCAGGAAGTCGGCCTGCTGGTCTCCGGCACCGCGCAGCGACCCATCCTCACGGTGTTCTCCAACCCGGTGATGGAGCAATCCGATGCGCTGTCCTACCTCGTCACCGGCAAGCCCTTGTCGCAGGTGAAGGGAGGCGAAGGCAACATGGTCGGCGCTGCCGCGCAGGCGCTCGGCTCGGCTGCCGGCGACCTGCTGGCCAAGAGCGTGGGCTCCAAGATCGGTGTGGACGACATCGGGGTATCCAGCAACGAGGCGCTGGGCGGCACCTCCGCCTTCACCGTCGGCAAATACCTGTCGCCGCGGCTGTACCTCAGTTACGGCGTCGGCTTGTTCGAGCCCGGCCAGGTGATCTCTCTACGCTACCGCTTGAGCCACCGCTGGAATTTCGAGGCGCAGCAAGCCACGGAATTCAGCCGCGCCAGCTTTAATTACCGTATCGAGAAGTAAACCGTGGCCTCGCCTTGTCGCGATTTGCCGGCAAGGGCCAGTGGTCACCCTGCGACAATTCACCACACCCGCGCCTGACACAGCGCTTGCACCAGCAGCACCCTCCTCGGAAGCACCTGCCACACCGACATCGCCTCGCGCTGCGCGGCCGCTGCCATCCGCGAGCTGGGCCGCGTCGGTACACCGGCGAAGGCAGGCAAACGTGGCTCCCACACGCGAATTGGAGGCCCGGCCGGCGCGACACGGGGCGGCGCGCAACCACAGCTCATCCTTGTCGAAACGGACGTCCAGACTGCCACACCCGCGGCCCGTCCAGTGGCATGATATGTCTACACACAAGTGTTGCATCGCACCTTTCATGATGCAGACCCATCATGTACAAACGAATGGAACGATCGGGGCGTTCATTTGACATGGTGGGGATGATCATGCGACCAGCGAGTCGAAAGGTAGCGGTACTCTTGTTTGCATGCGGCTTGGCCGCGCAGGCCGGCGCCATCGAAACCGTGGCACCTGACGGAGCGGCGGCCTACGCGCTGGCGCCGGGACAGGCGATCGATGAGGGGTACACGGCGCAGATCGGGAAGTTCACCACCGACCCGGCATTCAACTCGCCGCTGACCAACTACCTTCCCGCCTCGGCGACCGTGCCGACCCCGGAAAAAGTCCTCGGCCACATTGCAGGCGCACCGGACTACCTGCCGTACTCGGCCGATGTCTACAAGTATTTCCGCGCCCTCGCGGCCGCGAGCCCGCGGGTGAGGGTGTTCACCATCGGCAAGAGCGAGGAAGGCCGCGAGGCGATTGCCGTGGCGGTGGCCGACGAGGCCTTGCTCGCCGACCTGGAGGCCAACGGGCAACGCCTGGCGAAACTCGCCGATCCGCGCAGCATCGGCATGAACGACGCCACGGCCGACCAGCTCATCGCGCAGAGCAAGCCTGTGTACTACATCACCGGCACCATGCATTCGCCGGAGACCGGCGCGCCCACGGCACTGATGGAGCTCGCCTACCGGCTGGCGGTGGATGACGCGCCCTACATCCAGCACATCCGCAAGAACGTCATCACCCTGATCACCCCGGTGGTCGAGGTCGACGGCCGCGACCGCAAGGTCGATGTCTACAACTGGCACCTGGCCAACCCCGGCAAGACCTATCCGCCGTTGTTGTACTGGGGACACTACGTCGCCCATGACAACAACCGCGACGCCATGGCCATGTCGCTGAACCTGACCCGCTATGTCGCCGACACCTTCATCGGCTGGCATGCCCAGGTGCTGCACGACCTGCACGAGTCGGTGCCCTTCCTCTACGACAACACGATCGGTGCCGGTCCCTACAACGCCTGGATCGATCCCATCCTGACCGGCGAATGGCGCCAGCTTGGCTGGAGCAACATGCAGGAGCTGACCAAGTTCGGCATGCCCGGCGCGTTTGCACACGGCGTGTTCGACACCTGGAGCCCCGGCTACATGATGTTCATTGCCGCCACCCACAACGGCATCAGCCGCCTGTACGAGACCTTCGGCAACGATGGCGCGGACACGGTGAAGCGCATCCTCAACCCCGACCAGTACTCGCGCACCTGGTACCGCTCCAACCCGCCCCTGCCAGAGGTGATGTGGTCGCAGCGCAACAACAACAACTACGAGCAGACCGGTTTGCTGACCACGCTCAGCTATTTCTCCAACAACACGCCGCTGTTCCTGAAGAACTTCTACCTGAAGGCCAAGCGCTCCATCGAGAAGCCGCAGAACGCCGGACCGGCGGCCTATGTGCTTTCCGCCCAGGACCCGCGCAAGGGCGCGCAGGCCCAGCTGTTGCGCGTGATGCAGCGCCAGCATGTCGAGATCCAGCGCACCACCGCGCCGGTCACGGTCAAGGTCGCGACCTCCAGCGGCAGTGCGCAGACCGCTGCCGGGGCCACGCAGACCTTCCCGGCGGGCAGCTATGTGGTGCGCATGGACCAGCCGTACTCGCGCATCGCCGACACTCTGCTCGACCGCCAGTACTGGGCCCCCGAAGACCCGCAGAAGACACCATTCGACGATACGGGCTGGTCGATGGGCGACCTGTTCCATGTGCAGCTGGCACGCGTCACCGATCCGGCCATCCTGCAGGCGCCGATGACTGCGGTCGCAGGGCCGGTCGCCGTGCCCGCGGGCCTGGCGAGCATCGACATGCCCGCCGCCAAACTGCCGCGCATCGCGCTCATGCACACCTGGCTCGGCACGCAGACCGAGGGCTGGTGGCGCATGGCGCTGGACGAGATGAAGATCCCCTTCGACTACATCAGCACCCAGGATGTGGCGAAGATCGGCAACCTGCGCGCCAAGTACGACGTGATCCTGTTTGGTCCGGTCAGCGGCGTCGCGCGTCAGCAGGTCACCACGCAGATGATCGTCGACGGCCTGCCAATGTATGGCAGTCCAATCCCGTGGAAGAAGACCACATTGACGCCGAACCTGGGGCGCATCGCTTCCACTGATGACATCCGCCCGGGGCTCGGGCTCGCCGGTCTCGCCAGCCTGAAGAAGTTCGTCCAGGACGGCGGCCTGCTGATCACCTCGGAAAACACCGCCAAGTTCGCCATCGAGACCGGCATGGCGCCCGGCGTGTTCGTTACCCCGACCAGCAAGCTCAAGGTCATCGGCAGCGTGCTGCAGGCGAAGTTCGTGGACCGCAGCAATCCCATTGCCGCCGGCTACACCAGTGATGACCTGGCCGTCTTCAGCTTCCGTGGGCAGTCCTTCATGGTGTCCAACCAGACCGGTGGCGACCGTGGCCTGCCGACGCTCGCCGACTACAAGCGCCCCACCGGCCGCGGCGGCCCGGATGATGTCGATATCCCCGAAGGCCGGCCGTTCGCCGCGCCGCCGGCGCTGCCGGACGCCAAACCCTGGCAGCCGTTGCCGCTCAACGTGGAGCAGGAGCGCAACAGCCTGTGGCTGATTCCTGCCGACCAGCGCCCGCAGGTCATCCTGCGCTACGCCGAGGCCAAGCACCTGCTGTTGTCCGGGCTGATCGAGGGCGCCGGAGAAATGGCCGAACGTGCCGCTGTGGTCAAGGCCCGCTATGGCAAGGGCAATGTGCTGCTGTTTGCCAACAACCCGATCTGGCGCGGGGAAACGATCGGCAACTATCCCCTGGTGTTCAACGCGATCCTGAACTTCGACAAGCTGGACGCGCCAGCGGCAAAACCGTAGGCGAAGCGCTCATCACCGTCATCGTCGAGCCCGTGACGCGGGCTCGGCGCAGGCGACAACGACTGTCCGCAAGACACGCCACACCGGCGGAGATGCCAGGCGAGGGGTTGTCCCGCGGCAGGACCTAGATGTGTAAACCCACCCCACATTTCCAAGCCATCCTCAGATAGGGCCAAACACATGAAACACGACATGAAACGTCTTTCCCTGGCGGTGCGTCTGGCGTTGTCGGCCGGCGCACTGGGCATGATGGGCGTCGCCATGGCAGCGGAGGACGTGGCTGCGCAGGACGCACCACAGTCCAGCCAGCCCGCCGCACCGTCAGAAGCCCGCAACCTGCAGGGCGTGGTCGTCACCGGCTCGCTGATCCGCCGCGTCGACATCGAAACCGCGAGCCCGGTGGTGACCCTGGACCGTTCGACCATCAGCGCCAGCGGCAAGCCGACCCTGGGCGACGTGCTGCAGGCCTTGCCCAACATTTCCGGCAAGGCCACCAACCCGCAGAACAACAGCAATGGTGGGGGTGCCGCCGGCCCGAACGACGAGGCCGGCAACGGCGCCTCGCGGGTCTCGCTGCGCGGCCTCGGCGTGGAGCGCACCCTGGTCCTGGTGAATGGCCAGCGCATGGCCAACCCCGACCTCAACATGATTCCGCAGAACATGATCGAGCGCACCGACGTCCTGGCCGAGGGCGCCTCGACCGTGTACGGCTCGGATGCCATTGGCGGCGTGGTGAACTTCATCCTGCGCCGCGATTTCAGCGGCGTGCAGGCCAGTGCCGACAGCGGCATCTCAAGCCACGGCGACTCGCAGCGCTACGGCCTCAACCTCACCGCGGGCAAGTCCGGCGACAAGTACAGCATCGTCGGCGGCGTCGACTACAACAAGTACCTGCCCTCCATGAATTCCCGGCGGCCCTATACCGACACCGTGCTGTACCTGTCTGGCGGACAGGTCGTCCAGTCGGGGTCGAGCAGCATCCCGAACGGCCGCGTCCAGCTGCCCGCATCCGTCGCCGGCCGTTACGGTTGCAAGATCAACTCGAGCGGCACGACCTACGTCACGCGCTTCCAGGGCGACGGCCAGAGCCTGGACGACTACCGCTGCTACAACGGCAATGTCGACAACTTCAACTACCAACCACAGGGATACCTGCAGACCGCGCAGCAGCGGACGAACGGCTTCGTGCTGGGAACCTACAACCTGACCGACAACGTCAGCGCATTCATCGACGCGTTCTACAACCATACGCAATCAGCCGGCCAGGACGCATCGGTGCCGCTGACCACCAGCCAGAACTTCAGCATTCTTGCCAGCAACCCGATCAACCCGTTCGGGATCACCTTCAGCCTCAACCCGATTGCGGGTGATCCGAACAGTGGCTACCAGTTCCGCACCCGTCTGACCGGTATCGGCCCGCGCACACACAACTTCGTCACGGACAGCGGCCAGGTCAACACCGGCCTGCGCGGCACCTTCGGCGAGAGCAGCTGGACCTGGGACGCGTCCGCCAACTACAGCCACATGAACCGCACCATGACCGAACCGGGCAACCTGGTCGCCAGCGAGATCCAGGCCGCGGTCAACAACGGCGCGAACATCTTCAACCAGGCCGACCCGGCCGTGAGCAAGCTGCTGGACGGCACGAAGAAGACGCCCCGCTATGTCTTGACCCAGGCCACCAAGGAAGCACGATTCGAATCCAGTGGCGAGCTCTGGAGCCTGCCCGCCGGCACCATGCAGTTGTCCGCTGGCATCCTGTATCGCAAGGAGCTGATGAACTACACGGTCAGTGCAGGTTCCATCCTCGACCCGGTGACCCTCACCTGCGCGGTCGGCGGTTGCCAATCGCCTGGGCGCGGCAGCCTGGACGTGAAGGAGATTTACGCCGAAACGCTGATTCCGTTGCTCGCGGACAAGCCGCTCGTGCACTCCCTCAACCTGGACCTCGGCATCCGCACTTCCGACTACAGTACCTCTGGTACCACGACAAACCGCAAGGTTGCGATCGAATGGAAGCCGATTGCGGACCTGCTCGTGCGCGGCACGGTCTCGGAAGTGTTTCGCGCGCCAAACCTGCACATGCTCTACGACGGCCTGGCGACGAGCAGCCCGAGCGCGAACGACCCCTGCGCGCATCGCACCGCGGCCGAGCTCGCGGCGCACGGCGCGGCGTGCCAGTTCGTGCCGGTCAATTGGGCGGGCAACGCCATCTTCCAGTTGCCCACGCGGACCTCGGGTGCGATTGCCGCCGGTTCCAGCCTCAAGCCCGAGCAAGGCAAATCCATCGACATTGGTCTGGTCTACGACCCGCAGTGGCTGCCGGGCTTCTCCACCACGCTGGACTTCTGGCACATCTACCTGTTCAACACGCTGACCACGATCCAGTCGAGCACGGTGCTGGATTCGTGCTGGAACAACAACTCCAGCCCATACTGCCCGTTCATCCACCGCTACGACACCAGCACGCGTCAACCCGGGCAGATTTTCTACATCGCCACGCCCGCCGTGAACCTTGGCAACCTCAGCACCAGTGGCATCGACTACAGCCTGCGTTACAACGTGCCGCACTTCAACCTCGGCAGCGTCGATCCCGGCGACTTCCGCGTCGGCGTCAACACCAGCTACACCTCCACGTACAAGAACAGCGCCACCCCTGGTTTGCCCGGGGCGCGGTCGATCGATTACGCGGGCACCTATGGCCAGCAGTTCGGCAACATCGCCCGCTGGCGCGGCACGCTGACGCTGAACTGGACCCGCGGCAACTGGAACGCCCAGACCCAGACGCGCTATATCAACCACGTCACCGAGCGCAACGCGGATGCCGAGCTGCCAAACGTGGATATCACCATGGCATCGGTGCTCTACCACTCGATCCAGCTCGGCTATGCCGTGCCGGCAATCAATACCCGCTTCGACGTCGGTGTCGACAACCTGGCCGACAAGGCCCCGCCCTTGACCTACCAGAACAACATGCTGAGCACGACCAACACCGACACCAACACCTACGACATGCTGGGCCGCTATTACTGGGCCAGGGCCACAGTCAAGTTCTGATCGGCATCACCCGGCGCCAGTTGCCCAGCTTCCCTGGCGCCGGGCTTGAGGGCGCGCGTTGCGTCGCATGACGTGCGCCCAGCGGCATCCACCCCCACAAGAGACGGATATGAAAACATCATTGGCCCTCTTCCTTGGCCTCAGTATCGGCCTGGTGGCGTACGCCCAGGCCGGACAAAAACCTGCTACTGCCGCGGCGGCCAGCAAGGTCACCAGCCTGGACAGCCACTTCCAACCGGTCGTGTGGCGCAGCATCGGCCCGTTCCGGGGCGGCAGGTCGGTCACCGCAACTGGTGTCATCGGCGACCCGCTGACCTACTACATGGGCACCACCGGCGGCGGCGTCTGGAAGACCACCGATGCCGGCGTGAACTGGAGCAACATCTCAGACGGCTATTTCAAGACCGGATCGGTCGGCGCGGTCGCTGTTTCTGCGAGCGACCCGAACGTCATCTACGTCGGCATGGGCGAGCACGCGGTGCGCGGCGTGAGCACCTCGTACGGGGATGGTGTCTACAAGTCCACTGACGCGGGCAAGACCTGGAAACACATGGGGCTGGAACTCACCCGGCACATTTCCGATGTCCGCATCGATCCCAATAATCCCGACATCGTCTATGTCGGCGCGCAGGGCGCGTTGCATGGGGCGACGACGGAACGTGGCGTCTACAAGTCCACCGACGGCGGCGCCACCTGGAAAAAGATCTTGTACGTGGACGAGAACACCGGCGTCGCCGACCTCAGCATGGACATGGCCAACCCGCGCATCCTGTATGCGGCCATGTGGGACCACCGGCGCCTGCCCTGGCAGGTGATCAGCGGCGGCAAGGGCAGCGGACTGTACAAGTCCACCGACAGCGGCGCAACCTGGCACCAGATCCAGGATGGACTGCCCAAGGAACTGGGCAAGATCGGCGTCTCGGTGAGCCGCAGCAATCCGGACAAGGTCTACGCCCTGGTGGAAAGCGACACCCAGAAGGAGCTGGGCGGCCTGTTCGCCTCCGACAACGGGGGCGAGAAGTGGACGCGCGTCAGCAAGGACCACCGCTTGACGCAACGCGCCTGGTACTACATCGAGGTGTTTGCCGACCCGCAAAACGAGAACACAGTCTACGTGCTCAATTCCCCCGGCCTGATGTCCATCGATGGCGGCAAGAGCTGGACCAACCTGTCGGGTACGCACGGTGATTACCACGACCTGTGGATCAACCCGGACAACAGCCGCAACATGATCATCGCCAACGACGGTGGCGCGGCCGTCACCGTGAACCAGGGCGCCACCTGGTCGTCGCAGGACCGGATGCCCACCGGGCAGTTCTACCGGGTCAACACCGACAACCTGTTCCCCTACAACGTGTATGGCGGGCAGCAGGACAACAGCACGGTCAAGATCCAGAGCCGCAACGTCGACGGCGCCGGCATCGACGAGCACAACTGGCAGGCCTCCGCCGGCGGCGAAAGCGCTTTCCTCGCCTTCGATCCGGAAGACCCGCGTTACGTGATGGGCGGCAGCTACCAGGGCACCATCGAAGTCCTGGACACGCAGACCGGGGAAACCCGCAAGGTCATGACCGCGCCCATCCAGTACCAGGCGCTGCAGCCCAAGAACATGAAATACCGCTACAAGTGGAACGCACCAGTCGTGTGGTCGAAAGCCGACCAGGCCTTCTACCACGGGGCGAACCATTTGCTGAAGACCACCGACATGGGCCACAGCTGGCAGGAGATTTCGCCCGACCTGACGCGCAACAACCCGGCCACGCTCGGGGTGAGTGGCGTGCCCTATACCAACGAAGG
>JACZCT010247721.1_pt1 | contig 13347 bp, 14 predicted proteins | sample 8641871 | NCBI WGS metagenome assembly JACZCT01 (sample SAMN15324604, study PRJNA640507) | soil metagenome | isolation source: monocropping sugarcane control | place: China: Luxin town, Laibin City, Guangxi Province | collected 2019-07-25 | depth 10cm m | reverse complement strand
GGATTGAATAGGAGATTGAGCATAGGAAGCGCCTGCTGCATACTTAATATACAGCCGGATGGTAGACGTGGCTGCGTTGGCAGTAGCACTGATCATGACTAACCCGGTGGAGGAATCCAGGTAAGCCATATGAGACTGGATGGCGGGTATACTACTATCGGGGTTCTCAGCAACTAGTAAACCATTACGGAAGGTCAGGATACAACCTTCCTTGGGCTGAGAACCCCCTAAGGCATCTACAATGTTTTGTACTGCATCAAAGCGGTTCATCTAACTCATATACACTCCGAGGAACCCACACACCATCGGAGACGGTATTAGCTCCGATAGAGCTGGTACTCACCAAATCCAGAAGCAGAGAATCAGTACGCCTGATCCATACATCTGCATCTATATACTCTCTAATACGCATATATCCAAGGTGGGTTGCGTATGAGGTAATAATGTGATCGTACTGAGATGCGATGACAGTTTTGTCTGTAGGCCTAACTAGCCGCCGGGGCTCAGAGATACTCAATACTGATACAGGATAAGCACTGTCAGGCGGTGGACTCACATAGATCTCATGGCCAATGCGAGTCCACTTTCTGGGCACTCCAGTATAGACGCTTTGAGTGAAATGATCAGGAGGACTGTAGATAAGCTTCTGACCATTTACCCTAAGGTTAATGACTGCTAGATCACTCTCCATTGTGAACAGCAGTAGCGGATTACCGATCACAGTTTCAGAGAGATCCTGCCTCTTGAACTCATCCAATTCTCCCTTGAAGACAACATAGATATATCCGGTATTAATCCAGTTGTCTACATCCTCATTATCAAAACCTCGCTCACCCAGATTTCCCTGCACTACCGAGCGAAGCTCACGAAGGGTCTGTAATCCCATCACGCACCTCGGGGAATTGCAATCTCCTCAATATCCGCCTTCGTAGCGCCTAGACCCTCTAGCTTAGACTCCATGCCGGATTCAGTAAGACGGCTGTTGATATAGTTAGTTGCATTCTCCAGCCAGTCTCTTGCTCTAGCATTCTGCCCTACTGCCAGCCAGCCCATGTAGACACTGAGCATATGGATAGCAGGATCCCACATTGTATCAATCTGGGTCTTATCTGTAGCGGCAGTCAGACGAGCGGGACTCTTCTTGTATATAACCTTCAGACTGACCACGCTTGATGGAACAGGGTGTAGCAGGATCTTATCAGCGTGTCGAGTCCACTTCTTTGGAGTACCTGTCAGATTCGTCTCCAACCGGTGGTACTCCACCTTCTTAATCCAACGGAGCAAATAGTCCGTTGTAACGTCTTTCACTGCCTTAATCACCATTGCATCAACTGGAGCAGTAATACTCGCAGTCGCAGTTACCGTAGGGATAGTAACATCCCCATCGTAGACCTCAAAGTCCATCGCACCAGTTAGCATAAGCAGACCAGCGTTTATCCACCTATCTAACTTATCATTATCATGGCCAGCTTCACCTAGAGCGGACTGGAGATCATTTCTAAAGTCCGTCAGGGTCATGAATCCCATGTTAGCTCCTTATATCAATATCGACCCCGGAGAATGGTCTACGCGGGCGATCTCCAATTTGCAGAATTGCAGCCTGAACATAGACCACATCATCTTCCATCTTTATATCCACGTCGCCTAGGACCTCCTGTTCATAATTCCCCAACCTTCCGATTCCAATTATACTAACCACATCTCCGGGTACCATTCCCCTAATTTGAACCACCCTTGATCTACGGATGGGAGCCAGGGCAGACGCTCCGACGTTACGAGCCTGCACCATTATGGAGCGTAGCATAGTGTTGCAATTATTGCACAAGGGAATAGGGCCTACTCACCCTAAAGTAGGCCCTTGCCACTTAAATACCCGTTGAACCGTCGATGCCATGCCAGTCGTTAATACCGGCAGAGAACCGAGCGTGAATGTAGTGTTCAGACACCTGTTCACGCTTACGGTAGTCATCATCGTACTGAGGCTTACGGCGCCAGTAGAATGTAAACTTCGTCTGAGACTTATCCGCCAGCACGAAGAAGGCATCGGGGTCTGTCAGTCGGCGAGAGAAGATTGGAGTAATGCCGAACTTCCTCACCACGTTCGGAGTAATCACATTCCCCGAACCAGCATCAGCCACATCGAGATTGAACTCCGACCCCAGAATTTCCTGGGCAGTCCACTGCTCTGTAACTGAGGTCAGTAGACGCTTCGGAGCAATGTTGATGTTGAACCCTCGATCGTTCTTAAGAAGCAAGAAGCGTTCGATAGAGGCCTGTAGAGCCGTGGTGGAGAGATCCACTCCCGGGTTGGCCTTGTTAGAAACTACACCCCCTCCGAGAATTGGATGGCTATCAGAGATGATGGGCAGACCATCGTAGCCTAGAGTCGTAGTGAACATGCCATTCACGATAGACCAGGCCGTCAGTTCCTCTGTCTCGCGCAGTGCACGAGCTAAATTTCGACTTCCGTTACGGGTCAGAAGGCCATACAGATCATCCTCCACCGCTTCCCTGGTGATCTCATAGCCGAGACCGAAAGTACGGTGGGTGATACGGACCTTACCAAGGAACTTCGGCTTGTCCATAGCAATCTTCGTACCTTCCGGCTTCTCGATCGCTACTCCCAGGCCCGTCATGTACATCTCCTCTTCCCAAGCACGCTGAGAAGTGAGAATATTAAACACCATCGGATACTCAGCAGGAAGCTCCTGGTATTCATCCATGTATGCCTTGCGGGCATCGGGACGAAGGAGCTCATTAAATGCGCCTCTTACGATCATAGTATCACCTTAGGGGGCAACTTGGACATTGGCAGCCAGGACGCTGACGAGCAGCATCTTGCGAATCAGATCAACCTGATGAACCTGCACTCGGGTGTTAACAGTCTCGGCTCGATCCACAAGCCAGACACCATCAGCATCCTTCACGAGGCCATAAGACTTACCATCATCCCCTGCAACAGGATCTGTAGCGCATGCAAACCAGAAGCGCTTACCATTTGCAGCCTTTGCAATCAGCGTGGTTCCGGCTTCGACCTCGCCGCCAGCAGGGGAGAGAGTGAATCCCAGGATCGATGCAGGGTCAGCCCCGCCCTCGGCAACCGTTCCATTTGCGGCAGTATAGACCACAGGAGCACCATCCAGGAAAGTAGAATCAGTGGCATATGCCAGTTGGACTACTTCCGGGTGGTCATGTGGAGTGGCAGTGATATTCATTCCCTATTCTCCGGTTCACGAAGTTTCAGTTCCTTCTCCTCGGTGCTGGAAGAGATCCGACCGAGGGGCTTGCTAGTGTGTTCACCGGCAGTGAACTCAGCCTGGCTGTTGTAGAAGGAATCCTGCACCCTACGTGCATCATCCTTAGCCAGCTGATTCATGTACTCCGCGTTCGCCGCTAGAACGTCCTTGTCAATAGCCATGAGTACAGTATCTCCTACCCGAACCTGCTCTCCGGCTTTACCTCCCGGAGTGTCGATCCCCAACTCGTCACGAGTTACAAACTCATAACCCTCGCTCTGTCTACGCATTATCTTAGAATGCTCAGGGCGGTGTTGGGGAGCGTAGACCATCCTAACATCCTTGGATGGGTTTGCTGAGCGATAAGCCTCAGCAATGTTAGTCAGAACATTGTTGTAAGTCCCACGGCTACGAGCCGTGATGCGAGGTGGAACTTTTCTATCAGCCATTATTGTTCTCCTGGAACTTTAACGTCAAAATCACCGTCGCGATACTTCAGATACTCCTTTACATCAGTAATGCCCATCTGACGCATAACCTGACTCTCAAGATCCGAGATTTTAGGTTCTTTAGCCCTCTTCGGATCATTGCCGTTTACAGTAGGCTCAGGAGTAGCAATGCGCTTAGCCGCAGCCCGACGCTCTGCATCAAGTGATGCCTCACCTCGCGCCATCATATAGGCACCACGAAGATTTTCTTTGGTCCTGGGAGCCTTGGTGGCGTTTAGAATACTATCCACCCGATCCTTATACTGGTCGAAATCAGTCAGCTCCTGGCGTACCAACGTAGATGCAGTATCCTCCATGAAGGAGTTCACATTGTTGATCTGAGTCCCTAGCATCTTCGCTACCGTATTGCGAATAGCAGCCTCAGGGTCCTCATAAATCAACTCGGAGAGCGGCTTCTCCGGGGCAGGAGGATTAGCTGGAGTAGGAGTAGGCGCAGGAGCAGCGATACGTCCTTCGAGATTAGCAAGGCGCTGAGTCAGCACATTCAGTTGGTCGGTAGACTGAAAGGCCTTATTCAGAGCCTCACGCACTTCTTCCGGGCTCTTTCCCCTAAGCTGCTCGGGAAGGACATCCTCGGGAACCAGGACAGGAGTAGGTGGCTCAGGCGCCTTTCCTCCGCTTCCGCCGGCCTGCTCACCATCCAACCCGTCGAGGGCATCTAACTCTGTCCTATGCAACGGCCCGTTTCGGAAGGCCAATCCTCTCCTCTTCCACATAACGCCTCTATGTTTAGGGTCTATCGAGACTGTATGCCTCGATCACTTCTAGCGCTCGGATTTCGAGACGCTCTGCTGCCGTCAGCTCCTCATCAGCTACGGTGAGAAGATTATCGAGTAGGTCTACTGCCTGGTAGACGCCCTGGCGGAAGCCCTTCCGTGCTCTCCAATCCTCTGGTGTTTCTGCGGCTCTCTCGAAGTCCTCCGCTTCGGTCCTGAGTGTTAGCAGTCTCTCGGATAATAGCTTCCAGCCGTCCGAGTGCTTCAAGCTGAGCAGTTCCCTCCTCTGCTCTGCGGAAAGATTCCATTCCACCGAAGTCCTCCGGGTTCGGGAGTATGCGTTCCATAAGTGCAAGACCCGCAAGCATCTCGTCAGGATCAGTAACGTCAAACGACGCGAGAGCATCGAGCATAAACTTCTTAGCCGACGTAACCAATGCATGAGCGACCCCTGGGAGTGCTTCAGGTGTAAGCTGTTGGACGAAGGGAATGAACTGAGAGTACATCTGCACCATCAGATTGAATAGTGCGAGAGAATTCTGCCGCTTTGTCTCCTTATTCAGCTGAGATGTGGGAGCAGAAGCACGAATCGCGAGACCGAGTTCGGTAACTTTCCGCGGAAGTCGGAACACCGCCTCGATAACTCGGCCCTGCTCCCCCATCCAGGCTACTGCTTTACCGTTAGTACCGAATTGAGAGTAGAGACCGACGAGCATTCTACCGATCTCACCTTTTGCCTTACGATTTCCACGAACAGTAAGATCAAATTTCTTCGCTTGCTCCTGAAGTAAGGCTAATTGCGCCGTAGCAGTAGTGCGAGTAACAGGACTGTTTCGGGGTTCAGATACTCCGGAAACCCTTTCTACGTATTGACGTGTTACTTGTTCATCCGTAACGGTGCTGGGATAGATTTCTGAGAGTTGAAACTCCCGAATATCGTTGAAGATGTCATTTACTTCAATTACTTTACCAGAGTAGAGGGGGTCGCCAGGCATAATGCCTCGGACCATCTTCCTCTTCACAATCATCTTCAGGTTAGCCAGGGTCGCATTATCACGACGCTGATTATGGATCGTGGAGATCTCCGCTTGAAGCTGGACAATTTGAGATATTACGCCCTGCCCCCAGAACCTATGCTGTCGGGGGAAGTATACATAACGCACAAACGGACGTAGACCATGCCAGTAAGGATTAAAACGCTTACTTAAGAAGGTTCCAGTACCTCGATGGTAGAAAATGTGTAGGTCCGTAGGGAGATGTTGGCCCTCCAGCGACCAACGGACATATACCTCGAAGACTTCATGACGCTTGTTCTCATGTCGAGAAGTATGCTCTGCATTACGCTGAACGTCTGCTACAATATCCGAGGTCTGATCTCCCCCATCTTCCAGAATCTTTCTGACCTGATCATTCAAGAATCGGCCTGATGCCACCCTCTCTCGAAGATCGTCATCGGTCAAGAAAACTCGCTTTGCGCACCACTTGGCCTTCTGAATATTCGTCTCATACTCCCTAATGCGCCAGTCAGATATAGGTACATTCATGGAGTCAGGGCCCTCATGATCCACAATGATGCGAGGGAAGACAGACTTGCCATCGAGGGTATACTGATACTGAAGCCGCTCCCGAACATCATAAGGAACTTCTACAATAGCAGTTCCGTATTTAACCTCCTCAATAATGGCAGTAATCTCAGTTTCCTCCAGCCCTAGCTCTCGCTCCGCCGAGATATTAAGAAAGCGTTCAATACCATTAGTGAAGGGGGACCATTCCTCAGCTAGGTCTTTAAGAATCCACTCGGGTTCTGTAGTCCTGGTGGTTTGAACTAACTGAGCCACAATGGTGTTTACTACCTCTTTGACCACTGGAACAATGGTATTCGAGGCGTTGCGAATGGGAAAGTTCTTGGGCGTATCCGGCGGCGGCGCCTCATATGCTTCCTCATAGGCAGCGATGTCGGAGATCATATCGTGCATCTCCGATTCTGCAAGGGTTAGCTCGTCGTCTAGAAATGAGCGAAGCCTAGCCTCGTTCTGCTCAGTCAGGAGCGAGGGCGGTATTTCCAAGACAAAAGGAGAGGCATTACCGGGCTCGGTAATCTCATCATCCGGTGCTTCATCTAGAAGAATTGCCTCATCCATTTCAGTATCCGGTTAGATAACATTGGGATATCCCCCGTGGCCTAGGGGACCCCAATCCACCTTTTGTTGCTAGTATTACGGCTAGCCGTGGGTCCTGATTTTCTGTACCCTCGGCCACTTTTGTCAGTCTCCACGCTTCCCGTCTTTTTTTCGAGGAACGGTGTCAGAGACCTCGTAGCTTTCGGGCCAGGCTCAGTGCTGCCTTCACACCTTCAACAATCTTCTCCAAATTTCCCCTGGTGTCATAGACTCGAAACTTCCCAGGCTCAGCTGCTGGTTTTACTGCGCCTCCTGCCATACGGTCTTTAAACTCAATGCGCCGCATAGTGCGACTAAGAGGCTGATTCAACGGGCGTACGGGATCTGGTGCAATGATTGCACGAGGGGTCAATTCATCAGGGCTACCAGATCGTGGAGCCCGTGTGCCTTTGCCAGCCATAACAATTCCTCCATAGGAAGTGTAGGATCAAGCAGTTCAGAGAGTTCCGGTCGTATACCATAGCCTGTAGCATCGATAGCACTCAGTCTTGCTTCCTCGCGAATTCGACTCTCAGTTTCTGCTGCCTCATCGAAACTATTTTCCCAATACTCCAGGCCCTGAGCAAGTGCATCTATAGCATCAACGTATCGGAAGTTGGGATAAAAAGTAAACTCCTCGATTAGTTCAAGTTGACTTTCTTGAAGCCAGATATGCCCATTACGAGCCATAGGTTGGAGTCCTCGGATTCGCTGGTCTTTGGACTGTTGAGAACCAGGGTGATACTCCAAGATCGGGGGATATGGAAGACCCTCGGTCTCTGCCCTCTCCGCGATCCAATACTTCAGAGCCCCTTGGTATCCCACGCCTTCGATAGAGAAGAACTCAGGCCTCCACTCCTTGTCAATATTGAAGATCAGGTCCACCGCCTCATTAGGCTTATACATACCGACAAAGGAATCCAGCACAAAGATATCAGGACCACCTCCCTTCGCCACGACGTGCATAGCGTTGCGACAAGCCTTTTTTGTCTCGCTCTTAGCGGGATCATACAGAACCATGATTCGCATCTCGCGTGGGTCGAGACGTTTAATCATGGTTCCAGTCTGCTTGTCCCAGATACATATCCAGGGATTTCCTCCCTCGTCCTTTTCCAGCGTGAAATAGCGAAGCCACTCCTTCTGGAACACAGTCATGCCAGAAGAAACTGGATCATTGGCATACTGAGCTGCGTATCGCTCCGGGTTGTTCTTCATCAATCGGAGCACGAACTTCATATCAAATTCCTCTGGAAAGATCAGCTCACCATTCTCAATCATCCCGCGATGGAAGATGGCGATGTCTCCCTTGAGCATAGCATGAGGGCCAATGGGCTTAGACTCCTTGTCTCCCCCATAAAACTGTCGAATGTAGTCATAAACATCCCCCTTGCGCCAGTACGTTCCTACAAAGTCAATGTACATCTTGCTGTTAATCAGCAGGGACTCAATGCCGGAGACCCACTCGATGCGCTTCATCATCTCCGCATCGGAATTGAACTCCTTCTCTCCAATCATATCATCCCCGGTGATTACATCATAGTGCCGGGACTCCACCATTCCGCCTGCGCCTATGGCATCAAACGTGGGTTCTCTCCAATACGCAGTTCTCTTTAGCTCCAGTTCCGAATTATTCCACCGAGCCTTGTGGAAATCGTCGGGAATGCTCTCGGGATATAGCCAGCGGAACAGTTCGTTTGACTCGAAGTGTTTCCTTATCTCCAGAATAAATCGCTCAGCATTACCTCCCGTACCGGCCACGATCAGAATGCGGATATTAGGATCCTTGATTGCTCGCCAGATATTCAGTGAAATGGTGCTAATGGTCGTCTTGTAGTGACCTCGCGGCATCTGAACTAGACGCCTATTGAGTGGACAGGTCTGCAAGAAACGGCAAAGAGCACCATGCGTATGCTTAGTCAGCTTCCTATAGCCTAAGATTGCCTTGGTGAAGAAGTAAAAATCCTCAAGCCCCCGCTTCCTCATCTTGAGGCGCAGAGCCTCGTCAGACTGAGCAGGGATTCTAGGCATCTCCCCTACAGGAATACCCTCAAATTCTCCTTCACCAGGGAAGGGGCCCATCACTCCTCAACCTCCACAAGGGAATAGTCCGCCTCCTCCATAAGCTCAGCGCTCTCACGAAGGGCATCGCTAACTACCGTAGCCACAGCGGAGTCAATGACAGTATGAGCCACAATCTTCTTCTCCACTTTACTATAACCCGCACGATCCAGCCAGGCGATGGCAGAGTGCCTGCGATCCTTGGCTTTAAGTGTTCGGTCAGCGATCTGCTCCTCTAGCACATCTAGTGCAGCATTTGCTCCCATAGCCAGCCTAGCCGTGACGTCAGCTAGGGAATGCTGGATTGCCTGTTGGGCCTCCCTCTTAATTGCTGCGGCCCGGGGGTCGTTGAGAACAGTAGAAACCTTACCCTGAGACATGCCGAATAAATCGGCTATCTCATTGTTGCGCATGGTGAGAGACATTCGGCACATTAGCTCATGCCGATCTGTGAACTCATCCGGTTCCCACGGCTTCAACTCATGAACCGTACCTTTCGCATCCACCCCAAACCGGGGAGACTCGCGCATTTGCTGGACATACTTCGGTTCATCCATTATCCAGTTCCTTGAGAATATCTATACTCTCATACGTACTGCTCGGGAAGGTACTAACCGTCCCGTCTCCCCACTTAACTGCTACCTCAACCCTATACCTCCCAGCTACCGTAGTCGTAGGGATGGTGCAGAATACCCTATTCGTACCGTCTACCAGGATCATAGGCACAGCCACAACCAAGGAACTAGCGCCTCGAAGCACTAGAGTAATGGCTGAAGCTCCATCGAGTGGCACTGCCCCGTTGGCATCACTCAGTTCTGCCACAAGGGCTGGATTGGTGTTGCCCTCCTTAAAAGTGCTATACAGGAGAGTCAGCAACAAGGGCCCTGCAAGCGTGGGAACATCACCCAAGGGGACTCCTCCACTTGGCCCGTACCAGCCGCCATACCAGGTCATGATGCATCCAGGGTTACGTCCCTAGTGGACTTGGTAAGCACCCCTGATACACGAACTTTCCCACTCCCATCGATAGCCTCAAATGCGGGAGTATCAGTATCCAAACCAGTCCCCGGACCGAAGTGGAAGGCGAGCAGCACCTTAAGTGCTTCTGCCGGGCTCTTACCGTCCATGATACCGGCCAGATTCCACAGAGCCTGACGCTCAGCATCAGTCAGAGAAGCAATCACCGCACCATCACTGAGAGACAGAGAATCCGTTACCGTGCGAATAGCAGCTACTCCCTCATTATCTGGAGCAACCGCAGCAGCTACACTCTGCTCCGCAGAGAACGATAGGGCATATTCTGTCTTATCCGGCTGCACGGCAAGATAACTTCTCAACGAATCTCCCACAGTAGCACTACCCCTGAGACCGGGGGAAGCGAGGCCCAGGGTATAGGAGCCTCCTCCGGTGCTAGTAACACTGTCAATTCTCCCCGTAGACCCAGCGGAGGTGGCAAATTCATCACCTGCTCTGAATGTACCTGCCGTGCCGTTTACCCTCAACTCCAGCGATCCCGAGACTGCATTCACTGAGACTAGAGCCGCAGCCTCCGCTCCACCATAATAGGCATCGGGGTGTCCCTCAGTGCGCAGATAAATCAAGCGTCGCAGTGTGCCAGTTAGATCGATCCGAAGCACTGGAGCTTCATGCGAGGTTTCGCTTGCCGTAGGAGTCCACCTATATCTCCCTCCTACAGCTACCGGTAGATTCGTCACATTGGCATAGGTCCCTGTACCCGGATCAATCTGAGCATCTCCCACAGACAGCGCTCCGGTGTAGGGCATGCCATCCAGACTCTTGGTCAGTTCAAACTCAATCGGTCGGGTGCTGCCCCAGGGAATGGTCTCTACCCTTTCTACAGCAGGAAGAGCCGCAGCCGCAGCGGTTCCCGCAGGCACATTGGCCTGGAGAGTATTACTGTATTTGACCTGAGGCGTAGTTCCCGCATCCGTGACTCTGAGCCGGTAGTCATAATTCGTTGAGGGTAGCACTGAACTATCAGTCAGAGCCAATCCAGTCTGCCCTGCAACGTTAGCCCACTCTGAACCACCTCGAGAAGTACGCTGCCACTGATAAAAATAGGGTGCAGTCCCTGCACTTGCAGCAGTGGCACTAGCCTGGACCTGATTGGACGTTACAGTACCTAGTGTTGCAGTTCCCGCAACCAGCACCGTAGGCGTATCCGCCTGCACAGTATTACTATAAACTGTAGCAGGAGCACCAGCACTATCTGTCACCTTGACTCGATAGTCCCTCTGTGTACCCGCTGTCGCAGTATTGTCCACATAGGGTGGCGCAGTAGCCCCTGTGATATCAATCCAGGTACTACCTCCCCGTACCGTCCTCTGAAGCTGCCGAATATAGGGAGCAGTGCCTCCCCCTGGGGATAGGGTCTCAACAAGCTGGACGGAAGTAGGGGTAATAGTCCCTGCGGCAATAGCACCCCCGGACAGTGCAGCACTCGTACTTGTATCTGGCCCAAACACTAATAGTGCCACCTGCCGGGGCGTATCATCTGCCACACTCATACGTAGGGTTAGACCATCTGAATTAACTCCGTTCAGACGCATCTTCGCCGCAGCAGCAGGAGTGGCAGTCTCAGTCTGCCTCACATATAGATCACTGTGAGCCACCACAGTCCCCACCACAGTGGGATTCTGTCCATGCACATCCACCGAGCCCAGAGAACCCTGCGTCATGCCGGAATCTGCCATACCGATAACAGTGTGGGCAGTAGTCCGTTTGATCCCCAGAGCATCCCAGGCAGCCGCACCTGTGGATAGTGCCAATACCCCCGCTGGTCTCCAGCCCAACCCTCCCACTGCGATGTCCGTTGTGAGATCCGTGCGAGTGGCTACACTTACCACCTTCGCATTACATCCGCTAAAGACCAGAGCAGCACACGGACGGGTGAGAGTGCTGGATCTAGTAACCTCAATGCTGTCCGTATTCCAGGCCGTCACGGCCCCGTGTGTACTGAGCGCTCCCGCGCTGGACCAAGAACCCGATACCTCCTGGTCACTTCCATAGGTTCCACTAACCGAGGCCGTGCGCCCGTGGTCGCTGTCAGTTGCAATAACTGCCTGTCCTCCCGCCCGGGCTGCAATGCCTACAGAAATAGCCGCATCGTTGGAGATAGAACCAGGGGATGATGTTACTGTACCCGAAAGCAGCACCAGAGCGTCTGCCTGACCACTTGGGCAGCTAATCAGAACTGTGGAAGTGCTGAATGCGGGCTTCACCAAATCAACAGCCCCAGCTCCCCCAAATATCATACACTGTACCAGCAACGCTTGGGTATAGGCTACATCACACGTTAGCACTATACTCCACGTTCCGTTTCCATTATCTACAACCGTCGCATTCTTTGACTCACCGATGATGGTGCCTGTGCTGTCCAATAACGCAATGTTATTAGTGCCAGCAGTTCCTCCTCCCCAGGCTGTAGCCAGGGACGGGCTAACTCCATGTACACTGTGGGTAGTAATGAGCCCATGAACTCCTGGAACCCATAATCCCATGCCCTGAAAGTGGGATGCAGCACTCTGGGTGTCCACCATCTCTGTCCTACCGTTCCACATGAAAATAGCTGCCTGTGGCTCAAATGGTACAGTGATGGTATCCGTCTCCCCAAAGGCCCTACCCGCAGGGATTACGAATGCGATTTTCTTGACTTGCATATATCAAATAAGCCCAAGGATATTGCGAACCCGTGCAGCATCAGGATGACCTGCTCCATCTACAAACACCAGGCGACGCTCAGCCAGAGACAGCACATCCGCAGCCACTTCAGGATCAACATCTCCCGTATCAATCCGACTCATGAGGAGTAGAGCCTCAGCTAAGTCATCCCCTATCAGGGTAATTCTGCCTGAGGCTCCTGCCACGATCGCATCCTCCTGTGATACCAGTCCTATGCGAACCAGGTGGATGATAGCCAGGATTTGCTCCCGAGGCAGCTTCCCTCCCCGGGCCTGTACATCATCCGTCCCGATCATGCGCTCGATGAAGTTACTAACCATCACTTCCTCAGCTTTCAGGATACCAGCCCACAGGAACTACACCACCCGCATACGTAATACCCTCCACGGGAACGCCTGCACTAGCTAGAGGGCTTGCTGGATCGAGGACCAGGAAATCCGGGTCTGCAGGATCAGTGGACAGAAAATTCGGCTCGCTCTGCAGGTTGTTGATCCACTGAGGAAAGTTAAGCCCGATCTCGGGGAGGGTATAGTACTTACTCCCTGAGCTCTGGTAAACCATCCACTTCTGCATCACCCCGGAGGAATCAGTGATGTTTGTGTGTCTGACTACATTGCCTGCTAGGTGATTAAGAGGAGCGCCTCCAGGAGGACCCCACATGGTATTCTTAACCCAATTCGTCTGATCATTTACCAGGATGCGGATTGCACTCGGGAGTGCACCATTCGCGAATGAGTGATTATCTACGAAGTTCTCATTCTCCCACAGGTTATCCTCGAAATAAATACCATCTCCTCCATCCCCGTCCAGCATAGCCAGGGACATCGTGTAATTGAGCCCCTCGCTATACCCGCACAGGTAATAGGTATTATGGTAGCTGTGGTTATGACGAGTGATCTGCAAGCCCGAATTAATGTTGCTCTGAGCCTGGAATGCAGTCCTAGCAGTAAACCACACTCGGTTGTAG
>JACZCT010383656.1_pt1 | contig 13410 bp, 12 predicted proteins | sample 8641871 | NCBI WGS metagenome assembly JACZCT01 (sample SAMN15324604, study PRJNA640507) | soil metagenome | isolation source: monocropping sugarcane control | place: China: Luxin town, Laibin City, Guangxi Province | collected 2019-07-25 | depth 10cm m | reverse complement strand
GCAATTTTTATACTGCTTTCAAGCCGTTCCGTGATCACTGAGATATCAACTTTAAGTTTCTTGAGTTGCCCAACAGGATCGCTAAAGAAGGTTCCAAAGAGAGGCAGATATGCGCCCCATGATAAACGTGTTTCTTTGCGCTCATAAATAGAATTAATATGTATATCCAAGAGACGATCAAAGAAGCGCAGTTCAAGTTGCTGAATGTTGGCAAATTCAAATAAATCTATGATATCATCATAATCTTCCTCGTACACAAATGCTGCATCTACATCAATCACGATTAAGCTTCCTCGGAAATAACCAATAGCTGAATCTAAGATTTCATTTTTCTGAAATTCTGAAAGTATTTCAGTTTCAAAGCGTAAGGTAGAAGCTATAGTGCTACCATATTCTTTTTGTAATTGCGTTAAATCAAGTGCTATTGGTTGAGGATCGATCTGAATAATAACATATGAAGCAGCTGTTTGGAAAAATTTCGGTTGCGTAACAAATGGTTCTATTTTTTTAAAAATAGCTTTTGCATCAAATACGCTTTGTTCTTGATATTTATTTGCCAGTTGATTACAGTTAACGCGTAAGTTTTCCAGCGTATCAGTGAAAGGTATTTTATAGGTTAATGATATTGCGCCAAAGCTATGTAATTTGCTGCCGATACAATACGAGTGAGCATGTGGATGAGGAAGCTCAACGGCAATAGGGACATTGTATTGTTTAAAATGTTTCGGCAAATGTAATGGCATTTTTATGATATCAGAAGATTCTTCAACTTTTTGAAAATTAATATCATCTCCTACATCATATGCCCATAAAATAAGAATATTGCCTGAAAATATATGATCAGATTTCTCTTTATTATGTTCAAGGTTTTCTGTTGCTGACTGCATGTGCAGCTCTTTCATTTTTTATAATGGTTATTATTATTGATCATAACTAAAGATTTTATAAAAAAGAAGTGCACCTTTTTTAATCGGTGCACTTCTTTGTGTGTTATATGTTTTTTTATTCTTCTCTAATGCTTGCTGCACCCGCAGCAAACCCTTCATCATATTCTTCTGATCCTTCTGCTCGATCGGCTGCAGCCTCTGCTCGATCTGCTGCTTCTTCCGCTCGTTCTGCATCTTCTCGTGATCGATAATAGCGATCATCATACTCAGAATAGTAAGGATATGCAGCACTCCATGTTAATGCAGACATAATGCCTAACGTTAACAAGAAATCGCCATAAGCCCCGCCGCCATATCCGCCCCAATACCAACCACGATTCCATCCGCCATGACCATGTCCATGCCAACGTCTACCACCACGGTTCCAGTTTCCACGATTTCCACGACCTCGGTTTGCAGTTACATTTCTACCTCTTCCTGCTGTACCTGCTCTACGTGCGGCACTGGTTCTTGCTGTTGTTCTAGGGGTACTCGTTCTTACTGCAGTTGTACGAGCAGCTGTTCCAGCAGTACTCGTTCTGGTTGCGCCACCGCTACCTCTGCTAGCGCTTACACGACCTGCACCACCACTAAAACTTCTTCCACCGCCGCTAAAACCTCTTGCACCACCGCCACCGCTTCTACCACCACCGCCACCGCTTCTACCACCACCTCCGCCGCCACGTCCGCCACCACCACCACCGCCGCGAGCATAATTATCATTCGTAATCAAAAGCATGCTACTCAGCATGCCGAATATAAGCGCATATAATTTTTTACTCATACTCTCTCCTTTTTAATATTATTTATTCTTCATTATAATTATAATATTCTGCTCTATCGGCAGCTCTATCAGCTTCATATGCCGATTCTTGTGCATCCTGTGCAGCTCGATTGGCTGATGATGATCCTGATGCAGCGCTTGCAGCAGCAGCTGTTCCCATGATTGCAGTAGTACCAACTAAAGCAGCTGTTCCTGCGCCCCAGCCATAACCGCCACCATAATAGCCACCACCATGATAGCCTCCGTGACGATGACCGCCTCCACCGTGTCGACCACCACTGCCATGACGATGACCGCCACCATGATGACCGCCACCACCGCGTCGACCGCCGCCACCACGTCCACCACGAGGGAATATTTCTTGAGTGGTCAATAGTGCATTTGCTAGTATGCCGAATATGAGGATATTGATTATTTTTTTCATGGAAATCCCTATTTTAATGATTTAACAGTGTATCCAGGTGGAGCATTACGTATGTTTTGGTTTCTGCGCCGTATATTTTTTCTACGATTTACATTTGCGATGCGTTTTTCTGCTTCTTGAGCTCGTTGCTCAGCACGTTGCGCTCTATCAGCATAGTACTGAGCATCCTCTGCAGATCTTCTGGTGCTGCCATAATATGGATAACCTCCCCAATAGCCGCCCCAGCCCCAGCCAGGATAGCCCCAACCCCAGCCAGGATAACCCCAGCCAAGACCATAGCCTAGACCAACTCCATAACCCCATCCCCATCCGCCTCTATAATAGCTATGAGAGACAGATGCTGTGGTAATGATCATCAGCAATACCATTATTATTTTTTTGTTCATGAGTTGCCCTTTTGCGGTATTGTTATTCGCAGCAGGGATTATTGGATTCTGTGCAGTTGCAATCATCACAACTGCAATTGCAATGACATTTTTTACAAGATGTGTCATCACACTTGCATTTTTCGCAATTACACTCACAATGTTTTTCTTTGTGAGAGTTTTCGGTATGTTCATTATTACCAAAATAGCGATTTTCTTCTTTATGATTATTCATAAGCATCTCCTTTTTTAATATAATAGAAAACAGGCTTCATATAGAATTATATTCTATTTGAAATTGTCAAATCAATGTTTTTTTCGTGTGCTGTGGATATTGCTGATTGGATAGTATTATAGAAGGGATATTATTTTTAAAAAAACAAAAAACCCCTAAAAAATGAGGTTTTTAGGGGTTGAATAGTTAAAAAAGAAGAAAAATATGATTTTTATTTCTTAAGCAATGATAGGAACGCTTCTTGAGGCACTTCCACAGACCCGACCTGCTTCATCTTTTTCTTACCTTCTTTTTGCTTTTCAAGAAGTTTGCGTTTACGAGAGATATCGCCACCATAGCATTTTGCTGTTACATCCTTTCTCAAAGGAGCAACTCGCTCGCGTGCAATAATTTTTGACCCAATTGCTGCTTGAATTACTACTTCAAAGAGTTGGCGGTGAATTACCTTTTGCAAACGTTGCGTCAAATCGCGGCCAATATAAAATGCTCTATCGCGATGAATAATAATGGAAAGTGCATCCACAGCTTTTCCATTCAATAAAATATCCATTTTAACAAGATCGGCAGGCTCATATCCAGAAACTTCATAATCAAAGCTAGCATAACCAGAGCTTAATCCCTTCAGTTCTCCATAAAATTCCATAGCAACTTCATTAAGAGGCAGGCGATATTTTAAGATTACTCGTGAATCATCAAGATATGTTAAGTTTTGTTGTTTACCTCGTTTTTCTTCGCATAGTTTAATAACGCTGCCCAAATATTGCTGAGGAACAATAATAGTTGCATCAATAACTGGTTCTAGAATTTCATCTATATAATTGCGCTCAGGAAAATCTGATGGATTTTCAATGGTAACTATTTGACCATTCGTCATCTTGAGTTGATATAATACACTGGGGGCAGTTGCAATAACAGCGAGATTATATTCTTGCTCAAGGCGTTGTTTGAATACTTCCATATGAAGCATGCCCAAAAAACCGCATCTAAAACCAATGCCCAGAGCTGCAGAACTCTTTTTTTCAACGGAAATGCTGGCATCATTGAGCGTTAATTTTTCAATAGCTTCTTCAAGAAGGCCAATTTCTTCACTATCTACCGGGAATACGCCGGCAAAAACCATTTGTTTTGCTGGCTTAAAACCAGGAAACAGTTCAACCGGTTTTTTATTGTGGTAAATAGTATCACCAATTTGCGCTTCTTTAATTGTTTTCATACCGGTAATAAGGTAACCCACTTGTCCGGCATAAAGTACATTGGTGGGCGTTGGCTCTGGATACATTAATCCAACTTCAAGTACTTCATAGTTTTCACGTGCTTGTGCTAAACAAATAGTATCGCCTTTTTTAATAACGCCATCATGCAAAGCAATAAGACATACAACGCCGCGATAATCATCAAACCACGAATCAAACAGTAATGCGCGGAGTGGTTTATTAGTTGATACTGGAAGACTTGGTACGCGTTCAATAACTGCCTGAAATATTTCTGAAATACCAATATTGGCTTTTGCAGAAGCGTGGATGACTTCTTCTTCTTTAAAATCGAAGAGGTTTATAAATTGATTAGTAACTTTTTCCGGATCGGCATTCGGAAGATCAATTTTATTAATGATAGGGATAATTTTTAAATCTTGATCAAATGCAAGATAAAAATTCGCCATTGTTTGTGCTTGCACGCCCTGTGCCGCATCAATTAAAAGCAATGCGCCCTGGCATGCATATAATGAACGTGAAACTTCATACGTAAAATCAACATGGCCCGGAGTATCAATAAGATTGAGCAAATATTTTACGCCTTTGTATTCATAAAACATGGAAGCAGTTTGTGCTTTAACGGTAATGCCTCGTTCACGTTCTACTTGCAGCTTATCTAAAAACTGTTCTTTTTTTTGGCGTTCGGTGATAGTACCAGATACTTCAAGCAAGCGATCAGATAACGTTGATTTACCGTGATCGATGTGGGCAATAATTGAAAAATTTCTGATTCTATCAGGAGTGAATTCTTGTAAATTAGGAATGCGTTGACTCATCTGTTTCTCATTTATGGTTAAGAAGTTTTTTATCTAAAAACCTTTATTTGTAAGTATAAAGGGATACGGTGTGGTTGTAAAATCATGCTCTGATATCTGCATCATGCACCTGTCCGGTATAGCTTCCAGTGGATTATCTTGTCTTTTTGTATAAATTACCATTTGACAAAAAAGAGGGGGGGGGTAAAATGGTAATAAGTAGGTAAATAATTACAATTAAGAGGATCCAATGAAAAAGCATATAGCGATATTAGGTATGGTTATTTGTGCGATATATTCTATAGACGCGATGGATGATAACGGATCGAAGCCAAAAAAACGACACGTTGTCTACTCACATGGTTTCGGAGAGTTTGGTAATCAGTCAGGAGATTTTGATTTTCTTGGTGATTCTAATTCTGCACCGGTATATCCAGATGCACCAGGTAATCTAGGCAAAGGAGTTTTTTACACAAAGCCTGCAGTTCATACCTTGGCAAATCATTTACATAATACAGTTAATGCAGGACATGATTCTATAGTGCTTGTAGGGCGTTCATGCGGTGGTGGAACCGCTGTTAACTGCTTAGCACAATTAACTCATTACGATCCAGCATATTTTCAAGGTACCAGAGTTACATCAAAGGAAGAAGCAGATAGAATTGTGACGGCAATTAACAGTGGCGCATTTGTACAAACAGCGCCATTTTTAGGATTACGTAAAGCAAATGCCGTTGCTATTCCCAGTACTATATTGGCAGGTGCAACGTTTACGGCAGCAACAGTTGCAGCATTGCATTACGCTCCATCTGTATTTGAGGGAAAAGCTTCAGATGATGTTGCTAAAATAGGAATTTTAGGGGTAGGGGCAATTACATACTCTGTTTTTGGAAATTTTCTGAAGAACATATATGCATCTACGATTACACGTACAATAGTGCCCTATTTAACGAATTACAACTTTGACGCCAGTCATCCAGAACCAATCAATGAAGTAGAAAAATTACGTGGAAAAATTACCTGTCCTACATTGTTGCATTTTAATAAAGAAGATAGAGTTCTGGAAAACCCAGATAATGATACAATAAAGGTATATGATGCGCTTAAGGGTGATAATACGCATATTATAATAACGGATGACTCATGGCATAACGGGCATTCTTTACAATTTACCAAAGAATTACAAGATTTTAAGAAAAAACATCTTGAGGGTAAAGATATAGGCGAGCAAACAACGCAGCCGACTACCGATCAATTAAGAAAACAGATTTATCCAAGAGATCTTAAATCAATTGTTTCGCGTCATAAAATGGCAACCTTAGCAACTGTGGTTGCAGTACCGTTAACAGCACGAGCAATAGCAGAAAGAACCGTAACTGAATAAAAACTATTAATCGTTTTGGTTTATAAAGCAGGAAAGATAATGACCAAAATCATTATCTTTCTGCTTTTTTTTATGCTTTGATTAAACTAAAATTGGTTTAAAAAAAAGGATGAGTAATAATGTATAAAACGATAGTAATGATTTGCTGCACAATGCTTTTTAATCTATCTGCTATGCAAAAGCAGCGTGAGACGGATCATATACATATTTTACTGCAAGATTTAGTGAGATCTAATACTAAAAACAGTATTGTTATTGTTCCCTTTAAAACAAATGATCTAGAAAAGGGAACAGTAAAAAGAAAAACATCAGAATCAGTTTTATATAGTAATGCTTTGAATGGAGTGCGGGTGTCTCTAGAATTAAATATTCCGCAATCAGGAAAAGCATTTTTGCTTGTAGATAATAAAGCTGATAATTATGAAGAAAACCCTACCCATTCTCATGCATGGCTGTGCAAAAAAGTAGATGAAAATCCCACCAAATATAGGATAGCTTGCTCTTCTTCTGATGCATATGAAAGCTCTTTTATCGTATATAATATGCCCTATTATAAGCAGAATAAAGGTTCTTTTGATTGGGCATATGGGGAGGATCTTTGTGATCTTATCTGTTATAGAGAAGAACCATGCCTTGTTTTAATTGATGAAGATATCTTTAACCAAAAAGAAGATGTTGTACATGAAATATATGCACGATTTTATGGTAAGAAAAAAGTTTTGCAATATGATAAAGAGTCCCAAAAATACACAGAATATGAGCCTGGCTTATTATCTGCGATGCCTTTTTCCGTTATGGTGGTGTGGGCAGCGTTAGCAACTGTTGGATTATACTGCCTTATGCCATCAGAGCTTACAGCAGCGATTAACATTAATTTTTAATATCTAAGTGATACAAGAAAAAAGTAATAGTATCAGAATGTTCGCAATATTTTCTTTGCAGTGATATTGGAATTTTATCACTTACAAACCCATGTTTTTCATAAAAAGCTTGAACTTCATCATTTGCATGCGAAAATGTTTTAAGTTCACATGATGTAATATTTTTATATGAATCTAATGTTGCTTTGAGCAGAGCACTGCCAATACCTTGATGGCGACAATTTTTATCTACAGCAATGTATCGGATATATGCTTGGTCCGAACTTGTTTGTTGAGAAAAACAAAGCCCCACAATAGTAGGTTTATTTCCCTCTTGGGTTGCAACAAACAGGCGTTGGCTATTATCTTGAAGTTGTTTTTCTTCAAATATACTTGCAAAAGTGATAACCATATTAGTCAGATAAGTATTTAATAATTCGGGATTTTCTACGACGGGAGAAGCTGGATATCCTTGAATAATAGTATGTCTAAAATTTTCATTAATGATTTTTTTACTCAATGTTCGCAGAAAAGGTAAATCTTCAGTTTCGGCTAGGCGGACTATGATGCTTGATTGTATAAAAAGTACAGAAAATAAAGCGTATGCAAAAGATAGTTTTAATATATTCATTATAATCCTGGATGGCAAAACAATTGATTCAAACAATTGTTTTTGTGATTCTTTTTATGCTTGTGTAATAACATAATTTTTAAAAAAAGGAAAAATGTAATGAATCCCAAAAGAAATGCCCTTCTTTTTGCTGTAGCATTGTTTATTATACTTTTTGTTGTACTTACTTTCATCAGAAATTATGAATTAAGTATTGTTCCCATAATCACTTCAAATCAAACAAGTCAAGATTCAATGCCTTCTTCTTATTCCCCTGATGTTTCTTTGCCTTCAAAGCGCTATACACCAAAAGAATTTGCTATTGTAATGGGTCCAAAAAAATTGAGTGATAAGCAAATAAAAGACCACAAAGAATTGTATGCAGGATACGTCAATAAACGTAATGAAATTGATGAAGCATTGCAGACTGTTGATAAATCAAAAGCAAATCAATCGTATTCTCAGCTTCGTGGATTAAAAGTTGCCGAAACTTTTGCGCGCAATGGGGCATTATTGCATGAATTATATTTTGAGAATATAGGTACAGGTACAACGATGGGGGAAAAAACCCAACAAGTTATTGTCAAAAATTTTGGTTCTGTGCAGGCATTTAAAGAAGATATAATGGCGACAGCTATTTCTGCTCGAGGCTGGGTTTTGACGTGCTATAACCTTGATGATAATCGTGTACAAAATTATTTACTTGATGCGCATAATGAAACAGTGCCCGTGCTGACCATTCCGCTTTTAGCAGTTGATACCTATGAGCATGCATATATGATTGATTTTGGTATTAATAGAAAAGAATATCTTAACATTCTCTGGGACAACATCAATTGGAATATTGTAGAAGAGCGTGTAAAACAGTGGGAAATCTCGTAATTACAAGATATTGAACTTGTGATTTTTCTAGTTTCTGACTATACTAATTGTATATTATAAATGAAAATTTGATACCAATTTTGTCGTGAGAAAAGGGTTCATTATATGGAACGTCCCACTTCACTTGTGAATAATAAAAATATGCCAATAAGGCCAATTTTAATCGAAAAAGAATTGAAAGATTCTTTCCTTGATTATGCCATGTCGGTGGTAGTGAGCCGGGCGCTTCCTGATATCCGTGATGGATTAAAGCCTGTGCATCGCCGTATTTTATATACCATGCATCAGCTTGGTTTTTTCTATAACAAACCGTATCACAAATCCGTACGCGTAGTGGGTGATGTGCTTGGTAAATTCCATCCTCATGGCGATCAAGCAGTATACCAATCAATGGTTGGATTGATTCAAGATTTTTCCAAACGCTATCCTCTTCTTGATGGGCAAGGTAACTGGGGTTCTGTTGATGGTGATAACGCGGCGGCAATGCGTTATACCGAAGTTCGTATGGCCAAAATTGCACAAGAAATTTTAGCAGATATCGAAAAAGAAACAGTTTCTTTTGTTCCTAACTTTGATGAATCAACGGTGGAGCCAGTGGTTCTTCCAAGTAAATTACCTAACTTGCTTATCAATGGTGTAGCAGGTATTGCAGTTGGTATGGCAACATCTATCCCTCCTCACAACTTAGGTGAAGTGGTGAATGCGTTGCTTGCAATGATAAAAAATGAATTTATTACCGATGAAGAATTATTTGCTCACATCCCTGGCCCTGATTTTCCAACCGGTGGTATTATTTGCGGACGCGCGGGCATTGTAAAAGCATATAAAACGGGTAGAGGTAATCTTATTTTGCGTGGTGTTGCTGAGTTTGAAGAAAAACAATCTAAAGGCGCAAGCATTATCATTACTGAATTACCATACCAAGTTAATAAAGCTGATTTAACGATTAAAATTGCTGACCTAGTAAAAAATAAAATTATTGATGGTATTTCAAACATCAAAGATGAATCAGATAAAAAAGGTATGCGTTTAGTGATTGATCTTAAACGCGGCGAAATTCCAAGTGTTGTGCTGAATCAGTTATATAAACATACCAATTTGCAAACATCAGTTTCTATTTTGATGTTGGGGCTTCTTGATAATCAACCACTTATTTTTTCATTACGTGAATTGTTAACGGAGTTCTTGTATCATCGTCAGCAAATTATTTACCGCCGTACACAATACGATTTAAGTAAAGCACAAGAGCGCGAACATATCCTTGCGGGATTTGTTATTGCGCTGAGCAACATTGATGAAGTAATTGCATTGATTAAAAAATCTCCTTCTGCACATGAAGCAATAACGTTGCTCAATAAACGTTTCCTGCTTTCTGAAAAACAAGGCAAAGCGATTTTGGAAATGCGTTTGCAACGTTTGACTGGTCTTGAGCAAGAAAAGATTTATGCAGAGATGGAAGATATTAAAGTAAAAATTACCTACTTTAGATCTATCCTTGAAAATGAATCTATCCTAAAACAAGAAATTGTTAAAGAATTAGAAGAAATAAAAGATCAATACAGCGATGCACGTAAAACGCGAATCGAAGGAGCTATTGATATCCTCACTGAAGCGGACTTAATACCTGATGAAGAAGCAGTGATTACGTTAACCATGAAAGGTTACGTGAAACGCGTACCTCTTGATGTCTTTGGTGTGCAGCGCCGTGGTGGTAAAGGCAAAATGGGCCTCACTGCACTCGAAGGTGATATTGTGCAAGATGTGTTTGTTGCAAAAGCACACGATATGCTCTTATTCTTTACCAACTTGGGACGTGTGTATAGCTTAAATACCTTTGAAGTTCCTGAAGCTTCTCGTGTGGCTCGTGGTAGAGCAATTGTGAACCTATTACCATTACAAGAAGGTGAATTTGTTGTAAAATTACTTCCTTCTCGTGTCATGGAAGGTAAGTTTATGGTAATGGTAACGCGTGAAGGTGTTATTAAGCGTACCAATGCATCTGATTTTGCCAAAATCCGTGCAACTGGTATTCGTGCAATTACGCTTCGTGAAGGCGATGAACTTATATTCTGTTCATTAAGTAATGGAGATGACACCATAGTGCTTGCTACTGCAAAAGGACAAGGAATTAGATTTAAAGAAACAGAAGTTCGTTCCATGGGCCGTCAGGCAAGTGGAGTTATGGGTATTCGCGTGAAAAAGAATGATCGCGTAATTGGCATGGAAGTTATTTCTGATCATGGCGAGATTCTTTTTGCTACTGAGAAAGGTTATGGCAAAAAAGTAAAAATTGAAGATTTCCGTATTGCTCATCGTGGCGGTATGGGCGTCAGAACTATACCAACAACTGGCCGTAATGGTGAAGTTATTGGCCTTGCTATAGTTCATGAAGATTCTAATATTCTTCTTATCGATCAGGCTGGTAAAATTATTCGCCTTGCTGCTAAAGATATACGTGCAATGGGTCGTCAAGCAAAAGGGGTTCGTTTGATTAGGCTTGATTCTGATCAAAAACTGCATAATATTGTTGCATTCGAAGGCGGCGAAGCTGCGCAAGAAGGTGATGATGAAGGTAGCGCTAACATAGAAGTAAGAACATTGCCGGTTGCAGAAACCGGTGCAGAAGACGATGAGGATGATGATGCGGATGAAGAAATCGAAGATGACGAATCCGCCCATGAATCTGCTGAAGACATAGAATATGAAGAAGAGGACGGCGATGATATTGATGAAGACGAAGAAGTTGATTTTTAAAGAAAAGCAAATGAGAAGTATCATATTTTTTGCATTCAGTTTTAGTATTTCGTTATGTCATACAAATTTTGAAAAAGATGTCTTAAGTGCACATAAAGAAAAAATAGAAAGAAAAAAGAGAGAGCATCTGTGGGGGCAATGTGCGGTTATACAAGAACTTGGTTTATCACCGATAACTCCTTGTAGTGCTGATAGAAAATCCGAACAATTAATATGGTTAGTTGAACAAAAAGAAAAAGGTTTTTCGGCAAATATTTTAAATTAAATGCTTAGTAAAAATTTCATTCTTCATCTTACATTAATCGAGGGTATCACCCCGACCGTTATTAAAAAGATCATACAATCACAAAGATCTGGTGTGCAAACATCAGATCTTTACCATTTATCAGCATTTGATTGGATGAATTATTTTGGAATTTCAGAAAAATATGCACATCTATTGGTGGCAGGTCTTTCTCATATGGCACTTCTTGAAAAAGAGTTAGATCTGATTGAGAAACACAAGATTAAATTGATGACGATTGCTGATGAATCATATCCTGTATTATTAAAAGAAATTCATTCGCCACCTACGGTGTTGTATTACTTAGGGCAGGCATGGCCTGCCGATAAGTGTTTAGCCGTTGTCGGTGCACGCAAAGGTAATGAATATGGCCAACACATTATTAATGCCATCGTTCCTGATCTTGTTGCGGCAGGGTATACAATAATCAGCGGCGGAGCTTCTGGCATTGATGCTATGGCGCATAAAGCTGCATTAGCGTGTGGTGGAAAAACAATTGCCATTTTAGGTTCTGGTTTATTAAAACCGTATCCATCTCAAAACAAATCCCTTTTTAAACGTATTGTTGATAGCGGTGGTATTGTTGCAAGTTCTTATCCTTTATTAATGGAACCACTTTCCATAAATTTCCCAGCTCGTAATCGTATTGTTACGGGATTATCGCAAGGTTGTTTGGTGGTGCAAGCTGCTCAAAAAAGTGGTGCTCTTATTTCCGCGCACTGCGCACTTGAACAAGGCAGAGAAGTTTTTGCAGTGCCTGGTGTATTTGATGACTCATTAAGTGCAGGATGCCATGAAATTATTCAGCAGGGTGCAAAATTAATTATGAATAGTGCTGATATATTAAGTGAGTTTGGTGAAAAAGTTGTGCCTGCTGATAAACAAATTCTTAAGCAACAAGTATTATTTGCTGACGCTTCTAACTCTTCGATACTTTTTGAAGACAAAAAACCCAGGGCGAGCGAATGCGAGAAGAAAGTTGTGGTAAAAGATGATGTCGTTGCCGAGAAATATTCTGAAGTTCAACAAAAAATAATCATTGCTTGCAGGCAACCAGTATCATTTGAAGATATTCTATGCGCTACACAATTATCTTTTGAACAAGTGCAATCGGAATTGTTTACATTGCAACTTGATGGTATTGTATCCCAAGATTTTACTGGAATTTGGTTTGTGTAATAGAATTATTTATCATTATTTTTTTCAGGTAGGTTTTTCACAGATTTTATTTCTTTGGAGACTTTTTTAATTGTTTCCTCAATGCCAGCTAAATCGCTTAGTTCATTGTCTATATACTTTTGTTTTCCTTTTAAAATTCTTTCTTGCCACCAATGTTTTATTGCGTATGCAGTTGTTACAGGAGCTGAAATAGGAAGTAGCAAATATGCGGCGGTTTTGAAGCCTATTTCAACAAGTTCTATTATCCCAGTTCCTGGTATGAAAATTGTACCAGGCTCGCTTTTAAAAATACGTGGACCATATACAAATGTAAAATAATTACGTATATAAGTAGCAAGGTTGTCGCTTTGTAATTCAGATTTTTTTTCATCTATACGAGCTTGCTTTTGTTTCTTTACTGTTTGCAAAGCGGTAAGATGTAACATGAGATGCTCCAAACGAGATTCTTTTGATTCTGATGGGTCAGTAGTGAATTGCATTGCATTTAAGTTAATTGTGCCGCACACTAAAGATATAATAAGAAAACACATTTTTTTATGTAACATGATAAGCATCCCTTTTTATGCAATCAGCGTATTTTTAATTATTAAAATACTTAAAAGGATATCAAATTGTCAATACTAATGTTTAAGGGTATGACAAGCAAAGTTGTACGTGCAGAGCTTCCAGAATTAAAAGAATTTTTGTGGGGTAAGGATTTTTGGTCAGATGGATAT
>JACZCT010055103.1_pt1 | contig 13428 bp, 14 predicted proteins | sample 8641871 | NCBI WGS metagenome assembly JACZCT01 (sample SAMN15324604, study PRJNA640507) | soil metagenome | isolation source: monocropping sugarcane control | place: China: Luxin town, Laibin City, Guangxi Province | collected 2019-07-25 | depth 10cm m | reverse complement strand
GCGCGAGCTGTGGCACACCGGCTGGATGCACAACCGCGTGCGCATGATCGTGGGGAGCTTCCTGACCAAGAATCTACGCCAGCACTGGCAGCAGGGAGCGCGCTGGTTCTGGGACACATTGGTCGACGCGGATCTCGCCAGCAATACGCTGGGCTGGCAATGGATTGCCGGCTGCGGCGCCGATGCGGCACCGTACTTCCGTGTTTTCAATCCCGTCACGCAGGCAAAGAAGTTTGATCCCGATGGCGTGTACCTTCGCCATTGGTTACCCGAGCTCGCCGACGCGCCGTTGGCGTTGTTGCACGAGCCGTGGAAGTCCGAAGCACTGCTCACGCGCAGCGGCTATCCGCCACCGCTGGTCGATCTCGGGAAGTCACGACTGCAGGCGTTGGATGCTTATGGCGCGCTTGCGCGCTGACATCCGTTCTGCTGCGTTGACGTAACTTGTGCGGTGTCTCAACGAACGTAATGACGGATACCATCTCCAACACCCGGATGCTTCATGTCTGAAATCGAACCTGGCGCCACGTCTACAACTCACCGCCGCGCGTGGCCGGCGCTGCTTTCCATCACGCTGATCGTCGCGGCTGTCGCCTTGGCGTTCGCATGGGTCGCGGGCTGGTTGACACCGGGTCGGCTCACTCCACAGCGCTTTACCAACGCCATCGAAGCCGGCAACGGCCAGATCTACCGCGGATTCCGGCGCGCGCATGCGAAGGGCATCTGCGTGGCTGGCTATTTCGAGGGGAGTGGGAAGGGCGTGGCGCTCTCCAGCGCGGCATTGTTTGCCCCTGTGCGCACGCCGTTCGTTGGCCGGTTGTCCATCGGCGGCGGGTCGCCGTACGGGTTGGATGGCAAGGCGCGCGTGCGCAGCATGGCCCTGCAATTGAACAGCGCCGACGGCCAGCAGTGGCGCATGGCAATGAACAGCTTCCCGTTCTTCGCTGTGTCCTCGGTGCAGGCGTTCTACGAGCAGACGGTGGCCAATGCGCCCGATCCCACCACCGGCACGCCTGACCCCGCCAAGCAGGCGGCATTCGCCACGGCCCATCCCGAGTTTGCGCGCTTCGCGGATTGGGCAAAGACGGCACCGTGGTCGACCAGTTGGGCAAACACCACGTTCAACGGCGTCAACGCGTTTCGCTTTATCAATGGTTCCGGCGAAATACACAACGTACGCTGGTCAATGTTGCCGCAGACTGCCTTCGAGGCGATGACTCCGGAGCAGCGCGCCACCGTCGACGGTGATTTCCTGAGCGAAGACCTGCAGCGGCGGCTGGCGCAGGCACCTTTGCGCTGGACGATGTTGGTCACCGTGGCGCAGCCGGGCGATCCCACCAGCGACCCGTCACAGGCGTGGCCCGACTATCGGCAGCATGTGGACGTCGGCACGGTTGTCATCGAAAGCTCGACACCGCAGGACACCGGCGCTTGCCGCGACATCAACTACGACCCGCTGGTACTGCCAACCGGTGTCACTGGCTCGGATGATCCGATCCTCGCTGCGCGTTCGGCCGTCTACGCCGTGTCGTTCAACCGTCGCGAACATGACATTGCCACTGGCGAGGCAGCCGCTGCCACCGGCGATGCCAAGGCGCGGGAGCGCAGGCCATGAATGGCACCACGCCGTTGAATGAGGTGTCGCCCGCGCGCGCAAGGACGCACTTCAACGGCCCCGCGCGCCTGCTGCACTGGGGCATGGCGTTGGCGATATTCACGATGTTGTTTGTCGGTATCGGCATGGTTGCCTCCCTGAGCCTGCGCCCGACCCTGGTCAGCCTGCATCGACCACTTGGCATCGCCATCCTGCTGCTGGTGACCGTGCGTTTGTTCAACCGGCTGTGGCATCGGCCACCATCGCTGCCAGCCGACTTGCCATCCGCGCAGATACTCGCCGCGAAGGCTTCCCATTGGCTGCTCTACGTCCTGATGTTTGCCATGCCGCTGATTGGCTGGTCCATGGTCTCGGCCAGTGGCTTTCCCGTGGTGATGTTCGGTGGCTTTGCTCTGCCCCCGATTGCTCCGCATGACGCTACTGTTTACGCGGTGTTGCGCGCCGCGCATACATGGCTGGCCCTGTTGCTGTTCGTCACCGTGCTGATGCATCTGGCGGCAGCGCTATTCCATGCCTGGGTACGCAGGGACGGTGTGTTTGCGAGCATGGCTCGCGGCCCACGCGTTGGTGGCCAGTCGGCAAGAGGCGGCATGGACGAATCTGGCGAACCGCCTCCGCCGATGTGATCGACGTCGTTGCGAGTCATGCCACTGGGATCAGCCCGATATTCCCAGTGGCTTGGCGCAGCTCCCGACGTGGCCTTGGTATGACAACGTGCGGGGCTTCTGCGAGATGGAAAGAAAGGGGGGATGCGTGCGTGCGGGCGGCGGACCCGGCTGGAGCTCAGCCCAGGATCTGCGGATTCAAATGCCACACAGCGAAGTTCAGCACGGCGGCGAAACTGACCCAGCACAGGTAAGGCACAAGCAATGCACCGGCCAGGGGACGCGCGCGCCAGAAGCAGACGAGCGTGGCCGTGATCAGCAGCCACAGCACCACGATGTCGGCAAACGCCAGCGCGCCTTGGTGCCAGCCGAAAAATAGCCAGCTCCACAATGCGTTGAGAGCCAGCTGCACCACGAACAAGATGAGCGCGCCGCGCTGCTGGGGCCAACCACCCTGGCGCCAGACCAGCCATGCGGCGATGCCCATCAGCGCATAGAGCAGCGTCCACACCGGGCCGAACACCGCCGAAGGCGGCGCCCAGGAGGGCTGCGCCAGCTGCTGGTAGAAACTGGCGGCCTGCACGGAGGCGAGGCCACCGATGCCGGCGGCGAAGAAACTCAGCAAGAGCCAGCCGATCAAGCCGACGACCTGTTTGGCGCGTGACAAGGGCTTGTGCATGTGGTTGTCCTTGGCGATCCCAGTGTGTACGCGGAAAGCGACCAATTGGATCCCCACGGCCGCCCCGGTGTTGATGAATCTACCGCAGCAGGGTGCAGGCTTCGTGGGAACGAGTGGTGGCCATTGGCGCATGTCGCCGCATATATGCATCCGCTACGCGTGTTCGTCCGTATCTGTTACTGAATCCGCGCTTCCGTGCTTCGCCGGCAGGTATTTTCGATGACCCAATCGCGACCCATTCCTGGTGCGCTTCCCGTGTTTCCAGCATCGCCGGCGCCCGGCGAATCGTGGTCTGGCCGCGCGCTGCGCCGCTGGTTTGACACCAGCGTAGCCGTGGAAGTGGTGGTGGGGCGCCAGGACCGGATCGATTGGCTGCGCGCAGTGCCGTTCATAGCGATGCACCTGGCCTGCCTCGGTGTGATCTGGGTTGGTGTGACGCCCGTCGCGCTGATCCTCGCGGCTACGTTGTACGCGGTGCGAATGTTTGCGATCACCGGGTTTTACCACCGCTACTTTTCGCACCGCACGTTTCAAACCTCGCGCCCGGTGCAACTGGTGTTCGCGGTGATTGGTGCGTCCTGCGTGCAGCGCGGTCCACTGTGGTGGGCAGCGCACCATCGGCATCACCACCGGGTGGCAGACGCGCCGGACGATCCGCATTCGCCGCGGGTGCATGGTTTCCTTTGGAGCCACATGGGCTGGTTCCTGACGACACGCAATTTCCGCACCGATCTGTCGCGCGTGCCAGACCTGGCGAAATTTCCCGAACTGCGTTGGCTGGACCGCTTCGACATTGCCATGCCCCTCGCGCTCGCCATCACCATGTACGGGCTGGGCGTTCTGTTGCAGCATGTCGCACCGCAACTGGGCACCAACGGCGCGCAGATGTTGGTGTGGGGCTTCTTTGTTTCCACCGTCGTGCTGTTCCACGCCACGGTGACGATCAATTCTCTGGCACATCGCTGGGGGTCGCGTCGCTTCAATACGCACGACGACAGCCGGAACAATGCATGGCTGGCGCTCCTGACGTTTGGCGAGGGCTGGCATAACAACCATCACTTTTTCCCTGGCTCGGCACGCCAAGGTTTCAACTGGTGGGAGGTCGACCTGACCTGGTATGGCCTGAAAGCGATGTCGATGGTGGGTTTGGTGCATGGACTGAAGCCGATTCCCGCTTGGGTGCTGGCGAAGGCGAGGGGCTGAGCCATGCGCGTCGCCGTGGTCGGGTCGGGTATCTCGGGGTTGGCATCGGCATGGTTGCTGTCACGCCAACACGACGTGACCCTGTTCGAGGCGGCGAGCTATTTCGGCGGGCATACGCACACCCATGACGTGGAGCAGGCGGGGAAGCGCTACCGCATCGATAGCGGCTTCATCGTGTACAACCCGGCGCATTACCCATTGTTGGCGGCCATGTTTGCGGAGCTGCAGGTGGCATCGCAGCGGACCACGATGAGCTTTTCGGTACACAACGAAGCCAGCGGACTCGAGTACAACGCCGCCACGCTGGACACGTTGTTTTGCCAGCGCCGCAACCTGCTGTCGCCGCGCTTCCTGAGGATGGTGCGCGATCTGGCGCGCTTCTATCGCGAGGCTCCGAGGCTGCTGTCGCATCCTGGCGACACGACCAGCCTCGGCGACTACCTCACGTCGAATGGCTACGGTCCGGGGTTTCGCGACGAGCACCTGATTCCGATGGCGGCAGCGCTGTGGTCATCACCACCCTCGCAGATTCTGCACTTTCCGGCACGCTATCTGGTGCAGTTCATGGCCAACCACCAGATGCTGCAAATCAGTGGCCGCCCGGAATGGCGAATAGTGCAAGGCGGCTCGTCGACTTACGTCGCCGCACTGCGCGGGCACTGGATGGTAAATGAGCGGCTGAACTGCCCGGTGTTCTCGGTGAGGCGAGAGAGCGATGGTGTTGCAGTGGAAAGCGCGGCTGGCGTGGAGCATTTCGACCAGATCGTACTGGCCTGCCACAGCGACCAGGCATTGCAGTTGTTGGCGGATGCCAACGAACGCGAGCAGTCGATCCTTGGGGCCATGACGTATCAGGGCAACGACGCGGTGCTGCATACCGATGCCAGCGTCTTGCCGCGTCAGCGCAAGGCGTGGGCGGCGTGGAATGCTTGGCTGCCGCGTGCTGCCGGCGCGGCGTGCACGGTCAGCTACTGCATGAACCTGTTGCAAGGCATCACATCCCCCGATCCCTTCGTGGTGACTTTGAACCGCAGCGACAAGATCGATCCAGCCAAGGTGCTGGCGCGCATGCGCTACCACCATCCGGTGTACACGCAGGCATCGGTGCACGCGCAAACGCGCAAGGCCGAGATCCAGGGCGTGCGCAGCACTTGGTATGCCGGCGCATATTGGGGCTGGGGCTTCCACGAGGATGGCATGCGCAGTGCGGTGGACGTGGCGCAAGCGTTGGGTGTGCGCTGGCCGCGGGGCGGCGAACTTGCCGCAGCGAAGCCCCTGCGCGAAGTCGCGTCGGTCACATGGCGGTGAACCGCTCCAGCTCGAATCCGTCTTTGCACAGCGCCGTATACGAAGGTGTGGTTCGCCATCACCGGTATGCGCCACATGCGCATGAATTCAGCTATCGCATGGCCCAGCTGTATCTGGACCTCGACGAAGTCGATCAGGTGTTTGCCAGGCGCTGGCTGTGGTCAAGCACGCATCGCAACGTGGGCGAGTTTCGCCGCAGCGATTTTCTCGGGCCACCAGGCATGCCGCTGGGCGAGGCGGTGCGCCAGCGCGTCGAACAGGCCACCGGTTGGCGCCCGGTGGGTCCGATCCGGCTGCTTGCGCATTTGCGCTACGCCGGAATGGTGTTCAATCCGGTCAGCTTCTATTACTGCTACGACGCCGACGGCGAAGCGCTGGTGGCGGTGCTTGCCGAGATCACCAACACGCCGTGGAAGCAGCGCCACGCATACGTGTTGCCGATCGAGAGCGCACGCGTCCACGGCCGCACGTTGCACTGGGAATTCGCCAAGACCTTCCACGTGTCACCGTTCATGCCGATGGACTGCGCCTATGACTGGCGCTTCACTTTGCCCGGCGATGACTTGCTGGTGCATATGAAGGTGCTCCGCGATGGGCAGCGTGTGTTCGATGCCACGTTGAACCTGGAGCGGCGCCCGCTCACTGGCGGCTCATTGACGCGCGTGCTCTGGCGTTACCCGTTGATGACCACGCAAGTGGTTGGTGCCATCTACTGGCAAGCGTTGCGCCTGTGGCTCAAGCGCAATCCCTTTTACGGCCATCCGTCGCCGCACTCACGTCACCGCGATTGATTCCGCCACCCGGAGGTTTGCCATGCGTGACATTGCCGACACCGCCGCTTACGCGACAACCGACGTTTCCGCGTTCGACCGACTTTTACGCAAACAACTTGTCGGTCGGATGACCGCTTTGCGCCATGGCCGGCTGGTACTGGAGGACGCTTGCGGCACGGTTGTCCTGGGCGATTCGGACAGTGTCCATCCGGGCTGGCAAGTTCACTTGCAGGTACTGGACTGCGCGTTTTACCGCGCGGTGGCGCGCAACGGCAGCGTCGGTGCCGGCGAATCGTACATGGCGGGGCAGTGGCGTTGCGACAACCTGGTCCGGTTGATGCAACTGCTCGTGCGAAATCGCGACCTGCTCGATGGCATGGAGAGCGGTCTCGCCCGGTTGGGCGGCATGGCGCTGCGCGCGTGGCACGCATTGCGGCGCAATACGCGCGACGGCAGTCGGCGCAACATCGCGGCGCACTACGACCTGAGCAACGATTTCTTCAGCCTGTTCCTCTCGGCGGACCTGATGTATTCGTCGGCGATCTGGACCGATCCCGCGGACACCCTGGAGACCGCGTCCGCGCGCAAGCTGGAACGGATCTGCCGCAAGCTGGATCTGCAGCCTACCGATCGCGTGATCGAGATCGGTACCGGCTGGGGCGGCTTCGCCGTGTACGCTGCGCAGCATTATGGCTGCCATGTCACCACCACCACGATCTCACGCGAGCAGCATGCACTGGCCAGCGAGCGCGTCGCTGCAGCCGGCATTGAAGATCGCGTCCACTTGGTGCTGCAGGACTACCGCGACCTGGCCGGCCGATACGACAAGCTGGTGTCGATCGAGATGGTGGAAGCTGTCGGGGCGCCGTATCTGGATGTCTATTTCGGAAAGCTCGGTAGCCTGCTCAAGCCGGATGGTCTGGCGTTGGTGCAGGCCATCACCATCGAGGATCACCGTTACGCGCAGGCGCTGAAGTCGGTCGACTTCATCAAGCGCCATGTGTTTCCCGGCAGTTTCATCCCGTCGATCCAGGCACTGCTGGCGGCCAAGACGCGTGCCAGCGATCTGGCGCTGATCCAGCTTGAGGATTTCGGCAGTTCGTATGCGCTGACGTTGCAGGCGTGGCGTGAACGCTTCATGGCCAAGCAGGCGCAGGTGCGCGCGCAAGGCTTTGATGAGCGATTTATCCGCATGTGGGAGTTCTACCTTGCCTATTGCGAGGGCGGCTTCCGTGAGCGCTCGATCGGTGTCGCGCATCTGTTGATGGCCAAGCCCGGTAACCGTCGCGCCGCATGGTTGCCGGAAGCCCCTGCTCACGTGGAGCTCGCGGAATGAGCTTTTGGCTCAGCCTGCTTGGCTATCAGGCGGTGTGGTTCATCGCGGTGATCGGCGCCAGCCACGGCGTGGCATGGCCGGCTGCGGCAAGCATGCTGGTGTACGCGCTGCTGCAACTTCTCATCGCGCGGAACTGGCGCGCCGATCTCAGCCTGATGGCGGTGGCACTCCTCATGGGTTTCCTGCTCGACGGGGCGCTGGTTCGTGGCGGATTGGCGAGCTACGTTGCTGGCTGGTCCGATGCGACGTTGGCACCGGTGTGGATCCTGGCGCTGTGGATGGCCTTCGCGCTGACGTTCACCCAATCGTTGCGTTACCTGCAGACGCGATTGCGGCTGGCAGCGCTGTTGGGCTTGCTCGGCGGCCCGTTGGCCTATCTCGGGGCGGCGCGCGGCTGGCATGTGGTGACGTTCGCTGACCCGGCATGGCGCGGCTTGTTGGTACTGGGGTTTGGCTGGGCGATGGCGACGCCGGCACTGGCTTGGCTGGCACGGCGCGGCGCCAAGTGGTCGAAGCCCGCGACCAGGACAACCGCGGAGGCGTCGGCATGAGTGCGTGGCAGCAACTGCTTTTGGTGTGGCTGCTCGCAGCGCTGATGATGACGTTGGGTTGGCAGTGGCAACGCAGGCGCGCCAATGCAGGGATCGTCGACGTGTTGTGGGCGGCAGGCGTCGGCGCCAGTGCGGTGTTGCTGGCCCTACTTGGCAGCGGCGCACCGTGGACGCGGGCGGGATTGGCATTGCTTGGCGGTGTGTGGGGCGTGCGCTTGGCCATGCATTTGTGGCGACGCGTACGCGGCGAGACGGAAGATGGTCGCTATCGGAATTTGCGTGCGCACTGGCAGGGTGCACAGTGGAAATTCTTTGCGTTCTTCCAGTTTCAGGCTGCGTTGATTGTCCTGTTCGCCCTGCCGTTCGTGGCAGTGGCGCAGAACCCGCGGGCGTCACGCTTGTGGCTGACCGTGACTGGGGCGATCTGGTTGCTCAGCGTGCTCGGCGAGTCGATCGCCGATGCACAGTTGGAGCGGTTCCGCAACGCGCCGGCCAATCGCGGGCGTACCTGCCGCGATGGGTTGTGGCGCTACTCCCGGCATCCAAATTATTTCTTTGAGTGGTTGCACTGGTTCGCCTACGTCTGCCTCGCGGTGGGTTCCCCGACGGCTTGGCTGGCGTGGGCCGGCCCGGTCGTGATGTATGTGTTCCTGCGTTGGATCAGCGGCGTGCCGTACACCGAAGCGCAAGCATTGCGCAGTCGTGGTGACGACTACCGTGAATACCAACGCAGCACGCCAATGCTGATCCCATGGCTTCCCAAGAGGGCCGACAAATGACTACTGCCGCGACTGCCGCGCATGCACTGCCGACGGAGCACCCTGCGCCTGGCCTCCTTGGCATGGCGGAGAGAGGACATATTCCAGATGCGTTGCTGCGTCAGGGAATTCGCCGCTTGTGCGCGCAGCGCCTGCGTGAAGAAGAGGCTGGTGGTCTCGATTCCCAGGCCGCGCGCTATGCCGTGCGCATCGACATGCTGCGCCATAGCCCGGTCGCCATTCACACCGTCGATGCGAACGCACAGCATTATGAACTACCGCCCGCGTTCTTCGAGTTGTGCCTGGGCCGGCGACTGAAATATTCCAGTTGCTACTACCCGCGTGGCGATGAATCGCTGGACCAGGCCGAGGAGGCGATGCTTGCGTTGTATGACGTGCGCGCTGAACTGGCTGATGGCCAATCGATTCTTGAACTGGGCTGCGGCTGGGGTTCGCTGACCCTATGGATGGCAGAGCGCTATCCAAACGCGCGCATCACGGCCGTCTCCAACTCGCATCACCAACGCGAACACATCGAGGCGCAATGCCTGTCGCGCGGCGTGCGCAATGTGCGGGTTGTGACTTGCGACGTGAACCGGCTGGAGCTTGACGCCAGACAGTTCGATCGCTGCGTGTCGATCGAGATGTTCGAGCACATGCGCAATTACGAGGTGCTTTTGCAGCGCATCGCCAGTTGGCTCAAGCCCGGCGGCAAGCTGTTCGTGCACATCTTCGCGCACAAGACCGCGATGTACCCCTTTGAGACCGGTGGTGACGACAACTGGATGGGCAGGCACTTTTTCACCGGCGGCCTTATGCCCGCGGCAGACACCTTGTTGTGGTTCCAGTCCGACTTGGGTATCGAGCAACGTTGGCACATCGACGGCACCCATTATCGCTGCACCGCGAACCACTGGCTGGCCAACCAGGACGCACACCGTGGGCAGGTGCTGGCCGTGTTGCGCGAGGCCTACGGCGCGAAGTCGGCGACGCTCTGGTTCCAGCGCTGGCGCATGTTCTGGATGTCCTGCGCCGAGCTGTTTGGCTATGCCGAAGGACAGGAATGGCTGGTTGCGCATTACCGCTTCGTGCGGCCCTGAGGCCGCGACATCCGTCCTCTTTTCGCCAGGAATGCCCATGAAAATCCCGAAGACGCTGATGATGGCTTGCATGGTGCTGGTCAGTGCGGGTGCATGCGCCAACGACCTGCCACCCATCACCCCAGTTCCCCACGTCGACCTGCCACGGTTCATGGGCGACTGGTATGTGATCGCCACGATTCCGACGCGCTTTGAAAAGCACGCCTACAACGCGCTCGAGGTCTACACGCTCAAGCCCAATGGTGACGTCGCCACCTCGTTTCATTTCCGCGACGGCAGCTTCGATGGCAAGCAGAAGGACATCCAATCCACCGGCATCGTGAAAGGCGGCACGGGCAATGCGGTATGGGGCGTCCAGGTCTTCTGGCCGCTCAAGGCCCAATACGTCGTGGCGTACCTCAAGGATGACTACAGCCAGGTGATCGTGGCCAGGGATGCACGCGACTACACCTGGGTGATGGCACGTACGCCGGCTGTTTCGGCGGCTGATTACTCGGCACTGGTTGCGCGCGTCAAAGCGCTTGGCTACGACGTGTCGAAGTTGCGCAAGGTGCCGCAGCAATGGCCGTTGCCAGGGCAAGACGGGTAGGGATGTTGACTCCCGCGCCACCCCGCGGGAACGACATGGACACGCTGTCGCGCAACTCGCGCAGATGTCGCCACACCATCGCGGCACTTGCCATGGCTGGTGCACCGTTCACCTCCACGAAACCAGCGTTGACGAAATCGCCTGCGTCCAGGATGCCGGATGTGGCACCGGTAGAATGATCGGCATGGTTAAATGCGCCGTTGCGCGGGAATCGCGTCCAGCGTCCGCTCCATGCAAGGTCCACCGATCGACATGTCCACACCTGCTTTGCCGACCCGCCCGTTGTGGCAGCGCCTGCTGCTGCGCCGGCTGAAATTCCTTGCCTGGTTGGCCGGTCTGCTCCTGGTCGTCTTTGGCGGCAGCTATTGGTTGGCGCCGCAATGGTTGATGCAGGCCAACCAGGCGCGCGAGGCGATGGCCGCGCATGTCGACAAGCAGAGCGTGGTGGCGGGCGACACCACGTGGTCGTATTACGCTGGCGGCGAAGGCCCGGACATCATGCTGCTGCACGGCTTTGCCGCCGACAAGAGCGAATGGCTGGCGATGGCCGAGGAACTGACGCCGCATTTCCACGTCATCATTCCCGACCTGCCGGGCTGGGGCGAATCCACGCGCGTGCCGGGCGCGGATTACTCCATTGAAGCGCAGGCCGCGCGCCTGGAGCAGTTCGTGCAGGCAATCGGCGTGCGCGGCTTCGCGCTGGCCGGGCATGGCACGGGTGCGGCGGTGGCCACGGTCTATGCCGCCAAGCACCCCGACCGCGTCGCCAGGCTGGCCTTGTTCGAGGCCTTCGGCCTGCAGGCCAAGGACAATGCCTTCAGCACCCAGGCCACCGCCGCGCCGCTGTTTGAATACGACGACCGTGCCGGCCTGGCCCGCTCGCGGGCGATGCTGATGGCGCAGCCGCCAGCCGAGCGCGGCCGCTTTGCCGACGTCCTGGTGCGCCGCAACCGGGCCGATCGCGCCTTCGTGCAGGAGCGGCTGGCCGGGCTGCGCCAGGGCTCGCAGCAAACCATCGTGCAAAGCCACCTGGCGGAGCTGGACATGCCGGTGCTCGGGCTGTGGTGCCGTGACGATCCTGTCATCGACAGTTCGGCGCTGGACAGCTTGCGCAGCGGCCTGAGCCATGCCGCGGCGATCAGCTCGAGCATGTTGAGCGGCTGCAGGCACCTGCCCATGCAGGAAAAGCCCCAGCAGACCGCGCAAATCCTCACCGCGTTCGTGCTGTCGCATTGAGCATCGGAATCCGTCACCGGAGTGGACCGGACTTGTCCTGGGTCTGTGATTCGTCGTCGGCTAAGTGGGACAATGGCGTACGCGGTGCGGATTCGCCGAGGGTTGCTTTGGAGGCAATGTCATGACATGGCGTTTGACCATGCAAACCCTGTCGCGCTCTGGCCTGGAGGGGATTGCCCGCCTGTCCAGCACGCGCACCAATTATTGGGTCGAAGTGGTGGTGGATTCGGCGCTGGGCATTGCGCTGCTGGTGATGGGCGCGCGCCTGGGGGCCGGCGGTGTCCTGGGCGTGGCGCTGGCAGTGGCGCTGGGCTTGTTCGCCTTCAGCTTCATCGAATATTTTTTCCATCGCTGGATGTTCCACACCCACATCCCGCTGTTCGAGCAGGGCCACCGCAAGCATCACGAGAATCCGCTCGGCTACGATTCCCTGCCGTTTTTCCTGCCGGCCATGGTGCTGATGGTGTTGACGGCGCTGCTCGCGGCAGTGCTGCCGACCGGGTTTGTCCTGGTGCTGATGGGCGCGGTGACGATGGGCTACGTGGCCTACGGCCTCAGCCATTTCGCGATCCACCATATGCGCTTCAAGCAGGCTTGGCTGCGGCGCTGGGCTGGCGCCCACCAGATCCACCACTTCCACCCGGAAACGAATTTCGGCGTCACCACCTTGTTCTGGGATGACGTGCTGGGTACCCGCTACGTGCGCCAGGCTCGGCCCTCGAACCAGTAGTGCTCGATCGCCTGGCGTATTGAAGGCGGGACGCTCGGCCCGTCAGGCGCGGCCCGATCAAACCCAGATCAATCGGCCATGTCCGCAACCAGGCGGTCCAGCTCGTACTTCAGCGGGGCACCGTGCTGGCGCAACCAGTCGCGCTGCACCTGCCAGCCCGGCAGCAGCCTTTCCACCTGCGCCCAGAAGCGGGCGGAGTGGTTGCGCTCCTTGAGGTGGCACAGCTCGTGGACCACGACGTAGCGCAACGCCGCCGGTGGGGCCAGGGCGAGGGCGAGGTCGAGGTTGATGCGGTCGCGCGTATCCAGGCTGCCCCACAGGCTCTTCATGGAGCGCACGCGTATCGAAGTCGGGGCCAGGCCCAGCTGGGGCACGTACTGGGCCAGCCAGCGCGACACGTCGCGGCGAATCAGGCTTTCCAGGTGCATGGCCAGCAAGCCGCGGGCCACGGGCAGGGCGCGCGTGTTCGGGCGCGGGATCACCAGGGTCAACTGGCCTTCGCGGGCCTCGACCTTGGGGTAGGGGCCTTCAGCCCAGAGCAGGGCGGTGTTCTCGCCACGCAGGGTGAATTCGGTGGGCGTGCCCACGTGCAGCGCGCGCGTCGGCTTGGTGACCAGGTTCAGTTCATTCAGCTTGCGCTCCAGCCAGCCGGCCTGGCTGCGCAGGAACGCATAGACCTGGCCGGAGCGCATTCCCCGTGGGTAGGAAACCCGGGCGCCGTTCGGCGTCACGGTCAGGCGCAACTGGCGCGCACGTGCGCTCGCGGCTTTCAGCACGCGGATCGTGCAACCGCGTGTGGTCACCACTTCCAGCCAATCGCCTCGTAGCTGCTGGGTCATTCCGGGCCTGTCCTGACGTCACCAGCGACGCGCAGTTGCCGCACCCGCGGCCCGTCGAGGGCCGATATCCGGGAGGCAGGATTCTGTCACGTCGCGCAGGCTCCAG
>JACZCT010298068.1_pt1 | contig 13569 bp, 9 predicted proteins | sample 8641871 | NCBI WGS metagenome assembly JACZCT01 (sample SAMN15324604, study PRJNA640507) | soil metagenome | isolation source: monocropping sugarcane control | place: China: Luxin town, Laibin City, Guangxi Province | collected 2019-07-25 | depth 10cm m | reverse complement strand
CGAAGCCGAAACGATCATGACGGCGCTGGAAACGGCGACCGCTGACAGTATCACTCTGCCCGCCGGCTCTACGTTGTTGGCGTATTATCCGCTTCTTTCGGATGCGACAGCCGTCGTTGGTCCCGCGCTAGCCAATCACGGTTCAGTTACTTTCGATGATACCGACCATCCTGACCTTGGTGGCGGCGCCCCTTCCGAAACCATCACGATGGACAAGTGGTATTCGCCGCTTCAAGTCGCTCGAGCTGCCGTCGTCGTGGCAGGGCTGCAGCAGTTCGGCGCATTCGACCCGACGCCGGTAAGCACACCAGAAAGTATCACACTCGACAAGTGGTATAGAGACCTCAATGCGCCGGTGCTGCGGAAGGCCCTGACGCATCGAGTCGAATTTGCGATCGACCCTGCGAGGCTGCTTGATCCGGAAGCGGTGTCTATTGACCGCTGGCTGCAGCCACTTGCAGAGCCTCTTCGCCGCCGTGCGTCGATGGCGGACTTCCTTGCATTCCCGTTCGACATTGCGACTCCGCCGCCTGCTGAAGACATTACCCTCGACAAGTGGTTCACGCCGCTTTCAGAGCCCGCACGGAAACGTGAAGTCCTTCGCGAGGGCGGGACCGTCAAGGCTGCTTGGGAAACCGGCTTTGACATTACCGCTGACATGTGGTTCCAGCTCTTAAGTGAGCCGACGCGCCGCATTCATCAGGTCGTGCAGGGTCGCGACTTTCAAATATGGGACCCGCTCTTTGACGTTCAGCCAGAGGCAACGGAATTCGCTTGGTTTGCGCCGCTCGACCAGCCGTATTTCGCAGCCTACTTCAACACTCCGCAAACGTGGACAGGTCCTGGCTTTGCTATCGGTGCGCCGTTTACGCTTCACGCGGAAGGAACAGTTCTCGTAGGCGTCAGCACCCGCACGTCTGTCATGACAGGAATTGACCTCCGCGAAGTCGCGTTGACCGGCATCTCCCTCGACGCTCCGATGATAGGGATTAAATCATGAAGGTAAATCGTCATAACGAAGAAATGATGCGGGGCGACTCGCGGATTTTCAATCTCACAGTCTACGACACGGACGGCTTGCCGGTGGATATAACCGGCGCGACGATTACCTTCAAACTAGCGAGGACCCGCGATACGGCTTTGGTATTTTCAAAGGAAGGAACGATCGTCACCGCAGAGGAAGGAACGGCGAAAATCACCATCCTCGCAAACGAGACGACCAGCTTCGATGGGGATTACTATTACGAAGTCGAAGTCACGTATCCTTCCGGCGAGAACTCCACCGTCGTTTATGGCGACTTTACTTTCCTTCCTGACCATCGGGTGAGCTGACATGAACGTAGATCAGGCAACGGTGATTATCCACTCTCGGCTCGGTATGGAAAGCGACCTGGAGCCGTGGATCATCGCAGAAATGCAACTGACGCAGACTGAGCTGGAAGGCGGTGCGGAACTTCCTTGGTTCTTGAAGTCTCTCATGACGGGGAACTTCACGGCGGGCGTTACTGCTCAAGATCTCCCACAAGGCTTCATACGTGAATGCGATGAAGAGGGTCTTTGGATTCAGGACCCCAACGATACCACCGCTGACTGGAACCGAGTGGTGAAGAAAGACTTCAACGAGCTGCAAGAATTTTACCAAAACGACACCGGGCTTCCAAAAGCCTTTGCGCTCGTCGGCGAGAAGCTCTACCTCTTTCCGCAGCCAGATTTGGCCTATACGTATAAGTGGTTCGTGTTTACTGAAGACACGAAGATCGCCGCAAATACGGAGAATAACTGGCTGAAATATATTCCGGACCTTCTCATCGGTAAAACCGGCGAGCGGGTTGCTATGGCGACAAAGAATGATGCGATGCCGCAGTTCAGTAATCAGGCAAAGGAAGCCTATGGCCGCCTTGTCGTGATGAATACCGCGCGGGCGGAAGCCAACCGTATGCAATACCTCGGAGGCTAAATTGCAACTTGATGTTGATGCTGCCGGCGCCGTAGGCGTTGCGAAGGACTTAAGCCCGCACAGGCTTCCGCCGAATGCCTGGACGGATGCGCGGAATATGAAGTTCGACAACGTGAAAGCTCTTCGTGTCGAGGGCTACACGCAGCCTGCGAGTGTGCCGCCGATCGCGACTTATGGGCTCTTTCCGTTCTTCGACGGGCAGACCACGTTTTGGTTAATGCCAGGATTGGAAAAAACCTACGTCTTCGATGGTGCAACCTATACGAACGTGACGCGGCAGACTGCAAGCGTTGATGTGAACTATACGGGTGCGGAGGGGAATTATTGGAACGGCGGAACACTTCATGGCTATGTTATTCTGAACAACGGTGCAGATGTTCCGCAGACATGGAACCCTCCTTACGGTGTGACGAAGCTCGCCGATCTGGTCAATTGGCCTTCAACTGACATTGCGAATGTGGTTCGTCCGTGGAGAAACTTTCTCATCGCGCTCGACATCACGCGAAGCAGTGTGCGGAAACCTTACCTTGTCAAGTGGTCGCAACCTGCTGATCCTGGCACGTTGCCCACAAGTTGGGACGCAACCGACGCGACGAAGGATGCAGGGGAGACGGACCTCGCGGATACTCCTGACCGCCTCGTGGACTGTGCGCCGATGCGGGAAGGTAATATTATCTACAAGGAAAGCAGCACATGGGGCATGGTGCTGTCGCGGAACCAGTACATCTTCCGGTTCTATCCCATTTATAAGACCCTCGGGCTTTTGGCTCAAGGCTGCGCGATCGAGCTTGAAGGCAAACACTTCGTCGTGAGCGAAAGAGACATCGTTATTCACGACGCAGCGAACGAACCAGAGAGTCTTTTGGAAACTAAACTTCGAAATTGGTTCTACAAGACTCTCGATCCGACCCACTACGATCGGATGCGGGTTTGCTATTATCCTCGCAACCGTGAAGTATGGGTGATGTTCCCGGAGCTGGGGAACTCCTGGTGTAACTTGGCGCTGGTGTATAACCTCGTTTATAAAGGGTGGGAAATCCGTGAGATACCGCAGCTATCCGCAATTTCCTATGGCCCTTTTTCTTCAGACGTGGGCACCAATACTTGGGACGCAGACAGCGGATCTTGGGACAGCGACGTTACTCGGTGGGGCTCGGCTCGCAGTGGGGCGTTTATTTCCTCCCTTCTTGGGGCAAGCGCAGCAAATACCAAACTCTACCAATTTCATACGAGTCAAAAGGCTGACGCAGTTAACTATCAGTCATACCTTGAACGTATCGACGTGCCCCTTGGGCCGCTCAATCGGGATGGCAGGATAGAAGCTGACGGGTTCGAGACGAATAAGCTCGTGCGGTGGATAACGCCGAACATCAATGCTCCTCGTGGAACGGTTATCAAAATCTACTACGGAGGTCGTGGGTCGCTTTACTCCAATATAATTTGGCGGCAACCACAGTTATTCCGCGTGGGCATTGACAAACGGGCTGTTTTGAATTATAATACTCCCAGCCTCGCGGTGAAGTTCGTGAGTGAAGCTCCTGTTTCGTGGGAACTGGAAGGCTACAAGGTCGAATACGCTATCACGGGGAAGAACTTTGGACGATGAAAACCGAGGCTCTCTGGAGCCACTTCCAACAACTTATGCGGCGGCGTTGCCGATCCTTACGGATTTGCTTCGAAGCCACAAGGAACAGTTGGATGAACTGTGGGCGTCGCTCTTCACCATTACGCACGTTGCGCCGTCAAAGCCTCGAGAACCGATGATCCGTATAGCGGACGGAACAGATTGGAACCCTGGTTCAGGCGCAGGAATTTACATTTACTTGGGTGGGTCATGGACGAAGTTGTAAGAAAAGGCTCGACGTATATCAGGATTGCAGAGCGTGCCTTCCTCTGGCTTTTGATAAAGCCCCATGTGGAAGATGCTCTTGAGCATTCGATGGGCGAGTATACCGCCGACGACGTGCGGAATGCTCTCTTGACGAATGATATGCAACTTTTCCTGGCCTGCGATAAAGGCCTCAAAGCCGTTATAGTCACGCAGATTACGAAGTATCCGCAGAAGAAAGTTCTAAGAGTTTTTCTTCTTCACGGCATCGACTTCGACTCGTGGGCGGCAGACATGCAGGAGACGCTGGAAAGGTATCAAGCCTTCATCGGCGCCGACCATATCGAGGCTGTTGTGCGACCTGGATTAGCGAAGAAGCTTAAGTCCTACGGTTGGCAGCCCTCCCAAATTATGATGACCTTCAGGAGATAATCATGGGCAAGGGCTCTCAGCCAGCAACTCAAGAGACCAAGCAGACTACTGAGCCTTGGGATCAGCAGAAGCCGTATTTGGAAGACGTTTTTAAGCAGGCGAAGAACCTCTACAATACTGGAGGTCCGCAAGCATATCCAGGTTCCACTGTCGTGCCGATGAACGACACGGAACAGTATGCGCTGAATTACCTCAAAGGCACCGCGATGAGCGGAATGCAGGGGAATATCGGCAAGATGCAGCAGGCCACTGACTTCGGCCTGGGAGGTGTGCTTGACCCTAGCAGCAACGTTGCATTGCAAGCCCATGCACAAGGGGCCATTCAGCCGATCTTCCGAGACTTGACGGAAAGTGCTTTGCCGCAGGTGCGTAATGACGCGCTTGCCGCGGGGCAATTTGGCGGATCGAGGCAGGGAATTGCGGAAGGTCAGGCCATTGGGCGCGCAATGGATACGGCTGGAAATGTCACCTCTGGCATTTACAGCGACGCCTACAATCGCGGCCTCTCGACCTTCAGCGACACGCTGCGGAATATGCCCTCGTTGATGGAAGCTCAGGTGCTTCCGGCACAGCTTCTTTCGAGTGCGGGATCGCAGCAGCGATCGTTTGAACAGGCGCTCTTGGATGAGCAAATCGCGCGATACAACTACAACCAAAGCTTGCCCTTCACGAACTTGGCGCAATACCAAAACTTCGTCCAAGGCAACTACGGTGGCACATCTACCTCGACGGCGCTGCAAAACGTCGGAGGCAATAACGGCGCCCAGACTGCGATGGGCCTTGGAAGCATGGCCCTTATGGCGATGTTGGCCTTCAGCGACCGTCGCTGCAAGACCGATGTGAAGAAGATCGGAATGCACAAGAAGGGCTTCCCGATTTACTCCTTCAAGTATACAGGCGGCAACGGCCTGTATTCCGGTCCGATGGCGCAGGAAGTTGAAGCTGCTATGCCTGATGCCGTGGTTACGATCGGCGGGCTGAAGTATATCAAACTCAACAAGCTGAACTAGGAGCGCAAAATGGCGATGTATGGAGGAGTTGATAACCTTTTCCTCAACAACATGTTGAGCGAAATGGGCGGAATGGGTATGGCGCCGACGACCTCGATGCCGCAACTCGGAGGCGGGACATCGGTTCCGGACCCTTCAGGGGGAATGGGCATTAGTAAAGGCGATATGTTCACAGGCCTTGCACAGGTTTTGCCAGGGCTGATGAAAGCGCCTGATCCGATGAAGCCAACGGCAATGGGACCTGGACCTTCGGTCGGAGACGCGAAGCTTGCGCAAAGCCTCATGGCTCAACCCATGCCGAAAGCGGCGGCACCGTTGCCGTCCCTTGCACAGTTCTTGATGCCGCGGCGCTAAAAGGAGAGAGTTCATGGCCGGCGTTCTTAGTGGAATTCCTGTTTATAAGAATGAGGCAGACCTTCAGCGTCGGCTTGGACTTGCTTCGGCAGATGAGCTGGCGACTTTGAGCGCACAAGCGCAAGACCCAACGTTGAAAAATTACGTGGCGCAAGAAGTTCAACGACGAAATCCTGCACCAGCAGCGACCCCAGCGGCGGTAATCCCTGCGGCTGCGGCGGCTCCGGCAGCCGGACTTCAGGACTTGGGTGCTGCGGTTGCGCCCCAAGCAATGGCAGCTGCACCTCAAGGAAATGCAGCCGACGTTGCTGCGGCACTTTCGCAACTGACGCAAAATGCGCAGATCGTGAATGGCGGGACGTCCGCAACTCCGGCGGGTCCGCCGCCCGCAGCGGTAATTCCACTTCCCCCGTATCCGGGAACGGAAGTCCCTGCAGCGGCGGCGCCTGCGACTCCGGATGTTCCGGCTCCGGCTGCACCGCAAATGCCGCAAATGCCGCAAGGACAAAGCGTCCCGACGCTCCCTGTTCCGCAGGCATTGCCTTCAAGCGAAAGTTTCCTTCCTGATCAAGGGCTTCCCGCAGGAAATCCCATGACCAACTTGATGCCGCTTCAGTCCTTCGAAACGGACAACGGCGATAGTATCACAACGAAGGTCACTGGGGGTAAAAAAGGCATTGGCGATTGGGTGCGTCAAGGGTTCAGCGACCCGCAAGCTTTGACGTTCCTCATCGGCGCGGCGGCTGCAATGGCAAGTCCTCAATATCGCACTATGGGCGATCGAATTGCCGGAGCGTTTGGTTCAGGGCTCGCTGCGCTTGGGGCCGTTACGGCAGCCAATCAGGCTCGCCTGGATAAGGAACGGAAAGCTGGACTTGAAGAGCGAAAAGTCCAAAACGAAGAGACGCAGACCGGAATTCAGCAAGGCCGTCTCAACGTCGCGCAGCAAGCAGAGGCTCGGCAGACTCGGGAAGGCGAGGCCAAGACGAAGCTCGAGAAGCAAAAGCTTGACCTTCTTTCGACGAAAACCCAAGGGGACCTGCAGCTTCTTGAACAGCAGATTGCCGAGATCTCCGACAAGCGTTCACGCGATATCGCAAAGACCGCCTTGCAGCACGCACGCGAGACGGTCAAAGCTGCAGCTGGCGCTTATGGCGAGTTGACGGAAGAACAGGTAGCTTCCATGATGAGGCAGCAGGTGGACTATGCCACCTCGGTTCTTCAAAGCTTTGGCACCGGGAAGCAACCGGTTTCTCCGCAAGAAGCCCAGCTTCGCTCGCAAGTAAAAGCTCTTAATCCTAACGCGACCGAAGCGCAAATCGACGCCTTTGTGAAAAAGCAAACGGCGGATGCTGCGAAACGCGCAGTGGTGAAAAGCGGTGGGGTGGTGAAGGAAGTCCCACAAAACATCGACGAGACAAAAGCGATTATCGCTGACGCAAAAAATACTGCAACCACCGGCGGAACGCCCGACGAGATTTCTGGTCATATCAAAGACCTGCAAACTATCGTCGATCAAGGCGGTCCGAATTCCCAGGCGGCCGCTGCAGTTCTTGGAATGCTGAAAGCCAAAAACGGGAAAGCAAAAAATGGCGATTGAAAAAGATCCTGAGAGTGGCCTTTTCTTTGACCGCGAGGCACTGGATAGCGCAGTGCCAGCGGGAGTTACTCGCGTAAAGCAAGATGAAGAAACGGGGCTCTTAGTCCCCGACACCGATCCTGCGCCAAGAAATCCGAAGCCGCAGAATGATAGCGGCTTAGTGATGAGTGCAATCAATCGCGGATCGCTTACGTCGGCAGGATTGCTGGCTAAGGGTGTAGGCGCTGATGAGTTCGGCGGAAAGTTGCTCGAAGCGTCGAAGCGGTATCCAGCGCGCTATGGCAGTTATGAAGACGTGAATGGTATTGGAGACGCGCTTGGGTTCGCGACGGAAACGGTGCTCGAGAATTCTCCAAACCTTGCCCTCATTGCGGCCGGCTCTCTCGTCGGCGGCGAGGCAGCTGCTCTTGCAGGCGTCGGGCGTTTAGGAACAACGATCGCGGAAGGCCTTGGTGCAGCTTCCGTTGACTATCCGATGCTTCGAGGAGAAACAAAACAACAGCAAGAAGACGCAGGAATTGCTCCTGAAGACCAGAAGACCCTGATCGCCCCCGCATTAAAGGCCAGTCTCGACCTCGTGCCATTCATGGCCGTGGCGAAGAAGATGGGAATTTTGCCCTCCGCCATCGACCGCGCCGTGGTAGATGCTGGAGTGAAAAGTGGCTTCTTTAAACCGACGCTTGGTAAGCTCGGAAAGGTCATTGGGTATTCTGCGGCTGAAGGCGGGACGGAAGCTCTGCAGGAATTCATCGACCAAGCTCAAGTGAACCTGATCAAGGAAGGCGAGATACTCAAGCCGAACGATCAGGAATGGAAAGATATCATTAACGCCGGGATTAAAGGCGCTGTTGGCATGAGTCCCTTTGCCACGTATGCAGCCTTTCATGGCGAGCACGATCGCGGATTTGCGCCGGAAGAGGATATTCCTCAACCGGTGGCGCCTCCGTCGGAGCAGGCAGCAGAGACTGCAGTCGGCGGCCCACCCGCCGATCAAATGCAGTCTCCCCAGGCGCCCGTTGCTGGGCCTACTCTGACGGAGGTCTTGGACGAAACGACAGGACCGCAAAGGGAGCCGGGGGTTCCTCCAGAACTTCCCCCTCGAAAGGCAATTCAAAAGCCTTCCGACCCGGTTCTCGAAGGATACGATCGTCCTGACTACGACGTGCGGGATTACGCGCAAGAACCGCCAGACGTTGATCCTCGAATCGATCAGCGCGCGGAAGCAGAAATTCCGAAAAGTCTTTCAGAAGAGGAAACCGTAGAAAAGACTGCAGACCGCTCTGCTGCTGCCAGAGCTTCAAGCGGCGTGGACTCGTCGTTCAGCGGGCGGTCGCAAATTGCGAAGCTTTGGGGAACCTCAAGCACTGGAACAGCCGTCAACGGTATTCCGCGATACTTTCTTACCAATCGCGATACGACTGAAGTGTCAAAACGGGAAGGCGCACAAAGGTATTATGTGCCGATCAAAAAGCCTGTTGTTGTGACAAACGACGAGCAGCTGTTGAATTTGATCGGACTTCAGCGAACTGAAGGAAAATTCATAACCCCGCGAGATGTGCTGACAGCCTTCCAGAATTACGTTAGGCAGATGGACTTGCGAAGCGCTGCAAATCCCTCTCATATAATTCTACGGCCAGAGGGGGACTCCGTCCTTATTCAGTCTGCTCTCGGAGGGCGGGATCAAGTTATACCTACAGCTCGCGGTGCTCGAGAAGCGACGGCGACAATTGCTCGGCCCTCGCAGGTAAGACCGTTGCCTGATGAGCCTATGGACAGTAACGTTTACCGGACTATACGAAATACCAAATTTCCTGTGCGTCGTGTTCCAGGAGATCCGTTAGAAGCCACTGCACCGCAAGTTACCGCAGGGCCGCAGCGATATGCTTATTCGGTTCATGGAGGACAACATGATACTGTCCTTCAACGCGATGAAATGCTCAAGGATCAAGGGAGTGAAATTGCTCAGACTCAACGAGAAGGTAGTAACCTTCGGTTGACTTCTAGTATGAAACCTGGCGACGTGACGGTGGTGTTCCCGCGGTTGGAACAAGATGGGTTCTCCCCCTTTCAGGATCGGCAAACTCTTGTCGATTGGACTCACGCGCGTGTGAGTGAAATGGTGCGCCGCTTTAATCCACGAGGGAAATACATCGTAATTTTTAAAGCTCTTCAAGGAAACCTTGGCGAAGCTGCTTTCGATACGACTACAAATACCTCCATCATCTATATGAACCCCCTAACCATCGAATCACTTGAGGGTTTTCACTCTGTCCTCGCACACGAGTTTGGCCATACGATGGTTTGGGAGGTGTTTCGTCACATGCCTGCCGCTGTGAAAAATGGCGTGATGCGGGAGTATGTGAATTGGCTCAACTCTGTTCAAGACATGACCGTTACAGAATTTTGGTATAACTATGGTTCTGTGGGCCATCAACAGCATTTAGGTATTTGGTCTGAAAAGTATGGCGCCAGCACGAAGATACGAGATCTTCCATCGGAAGCTCAAATTCGTATAGGAAACTATTTTTCCAACTTCCACGAGTGGTCTGCGCAGATGTTCAATCGCGCTTTCGAGCGCGATACGTCGCAAGACCCTTTCCCGCCGGAGAACAAATATCTCGCCAAGTATTTCCGTGAGTTGGTAACGGCCTTACGCCAGTTCTACGCTTGGGCGAAGTCTCAAATTAGCGCCCACAACGCTAATGCCTCGACGAAATGGGAAAGCAGTTTTCCCGATTACCTCAAGCTGGTTGAGTTGCGCTGGCAGCTCGGCGCACCGCGCGAGGAGTCTGGCATGGCCTCGCCCAATGTTCCAGCACAAAGTCTTGCTGCCGCCGAGGCTGTCAATGATCTTACGCTCGAAGCCCGCATAGAACCCGGAGAGAGAAGAAAACTCAACGCGCAGTTGGACACTTTCGGCGCATTCCACAAGTGGACTCACTCCCTGCTGCAGATCGCACAAAAGAACCGGCACATAGAAGGCCTTCAGCGCTACGTCCTTGCTGTCCAAAAATTCTGGGCGGATAAAACAGCTATCACTTCCAAAGCCAACGATACCCTCCACCTTTGGAATAAGCTCGGCAAGGATCAAGAAGGCCGACTCGCCAAATTCCTCTTCGACTTGACGATGAAGAGTATGGAACTGAACCGACGAATGAACGTCGAAGAAAAAGTAAAGTTGGCGAAGGCTCATGGCTTGGGTCCTGATGCTCTAGAGGTTTACCGCCAAATCGACGAGAACATGCGAGACGTGCTTGTGCGAATGAAGCAGGCGGCGGTTGAGGACGTTCTAAATGTCTTTCCCGATCCTACTTCACAGGAAGCTCTCTCGCTTATTTCTCGCATCCAGAAGGATTTCGCGAAGCTCGAAAACCAAGATTACTTCCCGCTCACCCGTTTTGGTCAGTATGCTGTGATTATTCGTGCGAAACAGAAGGTGACATGGGGCGGACAGCACTTCAATCCAGGCGACGTAATGGCGTTTGAAACCTATGAGAATGAGCGGGAGCAGGGACTCCGTGCAAGTGCGCTTAAAGCGCAATTCCCGAGTAACGCCGTCGGAATTGCAGAAACATACTTGGAAGATGCTGGCTTCAGTTTCCAGGGATTTCCACCAAGTCTCCTTGAGAACTTCAAGGACCAGCTGGGGCTTACGGCAGATCAGATTGAGAAATTCCGCAGTCTCGTCGTGAACCTCTCCCCTGGGCAAAGCTTTCGTAAGCACATGCTGCGCCGTCGGGGCGTAGCTGGCTTCAGCGTTGATGCGAAGCGGGCCTATTCCTCGTATATGATGCACGCTGGAAACCACCTTTCGAGGATCATCAATTATCGCGAGCTTACCAATGCGATGACTGATGTCTCTCAAGATGTCCGTGCTATCAATGACGACTTTGGAAACTCCGTCACGCGGGGAAAGCTTCATGAGTATATGCTCCAGCATTATGACTACTTGATGAACCCAGGAAACGAGTGGGCGCAGTTGCGAGCTGCAACCTTCTTGTGGTATTTGGGCTTCAACATTAAGAGCGCAATGGTCAACCTCACGCAGTTGCCGCTCTTTACTTACAACTACCTCGCATCGCGTCACGGTGACATCGGCACTTCGAAGACTATGATAGGCGCTATGCGTGATGTTGTAAACTCCGTGCTTCGACCTGGAGTTCTGAAGCCAGATGAACTTGCCCTCATGACTCGTGCGCGAGACGCTGGGTTCATTGATGAAAGCTTCGCTAGTGATCTCGCTGCGACGGCTGAAGGGGCAACGATGTCCCGCTTCACCGCAGGAACTGTCGCGCAAAGGGCAACGCGGAGAATTAGCTATCTCGGAAGCTTGCCCTTCCATGCGATCGAGACGTTTCAACGTCGTGTTACTTTCTTGAGTGCCATACGGCTCGCAAAGCGCGATGGGCTTGATATGGAAGCTCAATTTGCTGCGGGACGTGAGGCTGTGCAAAGCACGATGTTTGAGTATGCGCGGTGGAACAAGCCCCTGATGATGCGAGGAAAAAAATCCGTCGTATTCGTCTTTATGAATTTCCTTCAGCACGCGCTTTATTTTGCTGCTCACGATCAGGCGCGGGCGCGGTTCTTGTTGACGATGCTTGTAGCCGCCGGCGTGCAAGGATTACCCGGTGCAGAGGACATTCTGGATTTAATTGACTGGAGTGCGACGTGGCTGAAGCGCATTCTGGGTATGAACAACCCTCGCGTTGACACCCGCCTCGAGTTACGGAAGCTGGTAAAAGAGATTGGACTTGATCCGGACTTAGCCATGTATGGGCTTTCCCGCTCATCCTTCGGCCTCTCGTTCTTGGGCGATGCGTTGGGCATACCCGTTCCAGAAGTCAATATGCAAAGTTCTCTCAGCATGGGCCGAGTAGTCCCAGGTGTAGAGCAGTTCACCAACGCACTCCTCCGGGGACGTAGCGCCACGGATGCTATCGGTCAGTCGGCTCAGAATGCGGCCGGGGCGACGGTCGGGATAGGAATGGCTTTGCTTCAATCCATAACCAGCAATTCTGCCGATGAATGGAAGCGGTGGGAGAACGCTCTCCCCATCTCCTTGAAGAATATAAGTAAGGCCGCACGTTGGGCCTCGCGTGGAAAGGAGACGAATAGCTTGGGGGATCAGCTGGTCGAGTTTGATCCTGAAGATACTCAGCAAATGGCGGAGATTGTCGCTGCTGGCTTGGGCTTCGCTCCAACAAGGCTGGCCAAAGAACGCGAGATCGACTTGGCCCAGAAGGACATGGCTCAATACTATATGACGCGGCGGACTACCCTTATGGGGCAGTACTTCTACGCCCGTAAAGCTAACGATCGGGAGGCTCTTGCAGATGTCCGCGATCGGGTGAAACAGTTTAATTCTACCGCCCCAAAGCCGGAGTTGAGAATTAGCAATTCCGATCTGGCTCGCAGCTTTAAGCAGCGTCTGAGAAGCCAGCGCCTGCGCGAGAAGGGTGTCAGTGATCAACGTCGCCTCCGTGGGCTTTACCAGGAGATCGAGCAAGATTACCGTTGACGCAATCGGCGCGCCGGAGGCACTTGCATTGCTTCTTGCGCGCCGCCGCCCGCCAATTCTGAAAGGTCTTATCACATACCCCGAGGCGTTCGGCTGCCGCAGCTACGGTCCATCCGTTAAACCTTGAAAGATATCCAAAGGGGCAGCAAGCCTCAGCCGCTGCGGTAAGTTGCTTAAGCACCCGCACCTGTAAACCTCAAATAAGCTTGATCGCCCTTTACCACCATGGAAAGGTAGCCGGCTTGGATGCCTGCGGCGATGGCGTCGGTGAAATCCTTCAACGACATGACATGAACGAAGTCGCGGTAGAGAGTCATTTTCTCGACCTCGCCACGAACTTTGATGTAAGCGAGAAGGCGCTCAGTCTTTTCCATTTCCTGCGAAGTCTCAAGCGACCGGAATACCTGTGGTAAATCAGCTTCGAGAGCATCGAGAATTTTTGATGCTTTCGTAAGGTCGCTTTCTGTAATGACCAGTTCGTCCTTGTAAGAGGCGGAAAGAACCATTGCAAGCTTATGCATGTGGCATTGCTTACGAGCGAGGTAGCCGCCGAACTGGTCCATGTTGAGAAGATGGGCTTTTTTGTAATGCTCCGCATACCAGACTTCACCCCATGCTTTGGCCTCAGGAGTTAACTCGAAAGAACCCTTGAGCTGAGAAATCAACTCGAGATCGTGGATTAATTTTTCCTTCAAGACGAAAAATTCCTTCGGCACTGAGTCCTTCGGGTATGCGATCAGACTTCGCTTTGCCTTTGCGAAGATGAATATACAGCGAGAAGTGAAGCCACCACCCACAACGCCTTTTGGCATATTTTCAGCAATCCACGTAGGAGTCGTGCAGGCAATGATGTTCAACCACGGATTG
>JACZCT010136902.1_pt1 | contig 13850 bp, 27 predicted proteins | sample 8641871 | NCBI WGS metagenome assembly JACZCT01 (sample SAMN15324604, study PRJNA640507) | soil metagenome | isolation source: monocropping sugarcane control | place: China: Luxin town, Laibin City, Guangxi Province | collected 2019-07-25 | depth 10cm m | reverse complement strand
GGGGATCGGAGTCCTCGGCCCGGCCAATGGTCTGGTTGTCAAGGAGCGGGACGGGACGCCTTCTCCGATCATGCGGATGGGGACGCGAGAGGCGTTACAAATCGGCATCACTGCGTATCTGTCCGCTGCTCGTCACTCCCCGCGTGTGGTGGAGGCTGCACCATCCGACACCGACCGGCGACTGATCGACGCGCTGCGGCGCAAGGCGCGGTTCTTCGAGCGTCCCGAAGGTGAGGGCGAGAACGAGACCGAGCTGCTGCTGAACCAAGCCGCCGACGCTCTTTCTCGCGCCTTTCAGCCGGTACAGGTCGAGGTCACCGACGACATCGGAACGAAGATCGCGGAACTGTCCGAGTGGATCGACGGCTCCTACCCGGAGTCCCTGATCGGCACCGAACTGCACGTCCGTCGCCGCGTGGACAAGCTCATGGAGGAATCCGGGGAGGTCGGGCAAGCAGTCGGCGGGTGGTTCGGGGAGAATCCTCGGAAAGGCGTCACGCACACCCGCGCTGACGTTCTCGCGGAACTGCTCGACGTGGCCGTGACTGCGCTCGGAGCGTACGAGTCGCTGACCGGCAACGCGGGGTCATCCATTCCCGCTCTCGACGCGAAGCTCAACATGATCCTCGAAAGAGCCGGGCTGTCTGCTGCTCTGGGTGGTGGTGACCATGAGTGACGAGTACACCCCGACGACGGAGGTTGTGCGTGACGAGTGGGGGCATCTTGAGGGGTTCATTATCCCCGATGGCGTCCCCAAGCGTGAAGCTGCGTTCGATCGTTGGCTTGCCGCTCATGATCGGGAGGTTGCGGCGAAGGCGCTCAGAGGCTGGGCGGACTTCCAGGAGCGCAGCCTTGAGCAGTTCGCCTACGTGACGGACGACTGCGACAGGTCGGAAACGGCTGAGTGGTGCAAGGCCATACGGCACTACGCCGATCGCATCGAGACGGAACCCAGCCGCTAGAGCGACAGCATCAACAAGAAGGGAAGGAAATAGATCATGACGAGTTTTCGCAAGGATGTAAAGGATTTCTTCAAGTTCACCGTCAAGCAGGATGAGTGGGATATGCCGCCGATGCTGGTGGTAAGGCCAGTCGGGAAAGGACCGCAGATCATCATTCTGGACCTTGACGGGATCAAGCCGGTTGAGGTGGTGCAGTCTCTAGCGGATGGGTTTAGGGCCGACGTACTTCCTGAAGGGAAAGTCGATGGAGTGGCCCTGTACTCGGAGGGCTGGGGTCTGCGCAACGCCAAGCCGGGTGATGCTGAATGGGTCCAGAATCACTCGATCATGGATCATCCAAATGGTCATGAACTCAAGTCTTTGGCTTACTTCGACGGTAGGGCGATCAGGATGATGACCTTCTGGCGAGGGGACGAAGACATTGAGGACGTTTCGAGTACCGTCCAAATCGGCGGGGCGGTTACGGAGTCCATCAAGGCGCTATTCGAGGCGATGAACGCGCGATGAGGGATCACGAGAACTGGGCGTGGGTTGATGTCGAGACGGGCGGTACGAACCCTCAAACGTCTCCACTGTTGGAGATTGCGATCGTCATAACGGATGACCAACTCAACATTCTGGATAAGGTCGGCTTTCACGCCATCGTTCGACACGGCGATCCCGAGATCGCGGAGTGGAAGGCAATGGTCGATCCGCATGTTCTGAAGATGCACGAGAAGACCGGCCTCTGGGACAAGCTGAACAGTCGAGAAGCGAAGCCGTTAGCTCAGATCGACGGTGAAGCAATGGCATATCTGAGCATCTTCGGAAAGCCGGGGACGATGCCGGTGGCGGGCAACAGTGTGCGACTGGACATGAACTTCATGGACAGATACCTTCCCCTCACGGCAAAGTATCTCGACTATCACATGCGGGACGTGAGCACGATCGCTGGAATCGCTCATGACTGGTACAACGTGCCAAGGCTTGAGAAGCACAGCGATCACACGGCCATGACGGACATTCGGGAGAGTATCCGTGAACTCAAGCACTACCGAGAGCAGGTGTTCCTTCCTCTTTCGGACTTCAGTTCGGCGCCTAGCTTTACCTGCCCCCAGTGCCAGAGCGTTTCGTTCAATCCGAACGACATCATAGAGGGGTACTGCGGTCGATGCCACGCATGGACCGACCCGTCCACCACAGAGATAGAGAGGAAGTAAGACTATGTTGAACGATCGGAATCCCAGCGACGAGCCCCCGAACTATACAGGGGGCCGAAAGCTGGAAACCCTCGTCGTGAAGGAGAGTACGGCGTCTGAGGATGGCCAGCATTACTCGATCCACACCATGTCAGGCACGGGATTCAGCGTCAAGGCCAGCGTCGGGAAAAAGCTGAAGCCCGGAACGACCTTCGAGTTGGAGACTCAGGGCTGGAGCAAGATAACCGGTTTCAAGGTCAAAGGAATCTGGATCGAGAGGGCAACCGACGACGATCTCAAGCGAGAGTACGAAGAGTTCGTGGCGAGACTACAGGCCGACCGCCGCAAGCGACTAGAAGACAACCGTCTCGATTGGTCCACACGCGAGGCGGCGTTACCGCGCTGGCTGCGAGAGAGGCTTCTCTCCTTCCATTCAAGCGGAGGGGCGACCTTCGAGGAGGAGGGGTGGGGCTACGAATTGATTATCTGCGAAATGGCCGCACTGATGGACGCGACAATGACTGATGCTGCCCTCGCAGCGGAGTACGGAAGCTCCGATTCCAACGACTCTATCGAGGTCGCAGACTACTGCAAGGAGCAGGGTGTTTCCGGAAACCAATACGGCTTTGCGCGCGCGCTAGTCAGGATGCACCGGAAAGCTCCCCACAAGGACATGGCCGGGACTGTCTCGGCGCTGACCCGCCTCACGGGAGACCCCAATTACTCGGGAGCGGAAGAATGATCGACAACTGGAGCCCCTCACCGTTCCCGAAGAGGATGTCAGTCAAGAAAGCTGATCGGTGGCTGGCGGAGCATCCGGAGGTTGATCGGCTGGCTTTCTGGCTCGATCAGTCCGAGAAGCATGGCAAGGCCTCAGAGAAGGCGCTGAAGTGGGCGGCGATTCTCCTTGTGATCGGGGTCGTCATCCAGATGGCTAGTCTTGCCCTCGAACTCTTGTCATGACTGACGATCAGCTTCTCATCGTAGGGCTCGCTTGCCTCCCACTGGCGGCGGGGATGGTTATCATCTCCACCGTCAGGGGGGCGCAGGAGTTCTGCCGCTGGCGAGCAGAGATTCGGGAGCGCGAGAGCAAGGCGAGGATGGAGCTTGCCGCTGAGCAGGCTTTAGCAGTGGCTGACGAGTTGACGGTCAGAAGCTTCGAGAGTGTTCTGACCGGTGAGATCGCGACGATTGAAGTGGCCCCGGTAGGTAAGCGGGGCCGCACAAAGCGCAGTAAGGTCTTGGCGGCGGTGGCGGGACTCGCACCCGATACGCCGGAGGAGATCGAAGCGCTACCAGAAGTACCGGAAATACAAGGAGAGGATGGTGCAGTGCTATGAACAAAAACGAAGAGGACGACCAACTGACGCTGGCCCAGTTCATCGCCAAGAACAGGGTGATGTATGCGTTTCTGCCCGAGGATGACAAGCGAACCGCTAACGAGTATGTTGCCGACGAGCTTGTTGCCGCAGGCTGGGTTCAGGCCGAGTGGGAATACGGCTGGGAGGCTGACGAAGAGAAGCGCAGCAAGATGGTTCCGCGTGGGCCGAAGATCATGCCTGACGACCATGTGGACACCCCGGAGGATTTGGCGCGATTCCCCAAGGGGCGTCGCGTCAAGCGGACCAAGGCCGGGCCGTGGATCGACGCCGAGGAGGTGTGAGTCGTGAAGGTTTCCGAAACCGAGGAAGGCGCCTCTCTTTACGAGCCTTATGAGCGCACTGCTGACGGTGGCTTCATCATCAAGCGCACCGACGAGTTCGTAATCGACGTAGTGCCGATGATCTACAACTGGCGGCTGCACGTTGCCACGCCGGAAGCTTATGGCGCCTTCTATGAGAAGGGGTACTGCTTTTTCGGGCTGGGTCTGGATGTTCTCGTGAAGGCCGTCACCGCCGCTGAAGAGTGGGCTAAGGGGGACCCGTTCGTCACCGACCCTCCCGGGTTCGACAAGAGGGCGTACTGATGGACATCAACGGAGTCAACTACTCGTTTACGCAAGCCTCCTGTGATGAATGCTTTTACAATCAGCACCCAGAGAGGTATCCCGTTCGGATCATCGACCCCGACGTGGAGGTGTGTTGCTTCTGCGGAACGGTGACTCGAAGCGGAATCTACATCCGAGTCGATCCAAGCACCGTGGAGTACCCCACCCCAGAAGAAGGAGGATAAGAAATGAAGAAAATAGCAGCAATCGCAGCAATCGCCCTAACAATGACGGGGTGCGCCAGCGTCTCGTACCCGATGCCGACTCCAACCTTGACGCCGGAGCAGCAATACGTTCAGGAGGTCAGAGAGGTCTTTCTGGGATATGAGGACGTTTCTGACCGATCTCTCATCAAAGCGGGAGTGTCTGCCTGTGACGGGCTTGCTAAGGGGCTGAGTCGAAGCCAGATTTACGACATCGGGACGCAGGTCGGCTGGACTCTCCGAGAAACAAAGGCGCTGGTTGCAGCAGCGGAGAAGAATCTCTGCAACGAGTGACAATCGTCAGCAAATACAGATAGGATAGATACAATGGATCGTGAGAGAGTCAAGACGGCGGTCGAGGCAAGGTTGGCCTATGACTTCGCTATCGAGAACAGGTACATGGAGGTCGACCCGGTTGACGTTGTCGGAGTGGCAGCGAGAAAGTGGCTCGCGTCCGAAGATGCACTGACGACCGAAGAATATTTTCAATACCAGAAGGACTACCAGGGAAGAAAGGAAGCAGGGGCATGAGTAAAAAGGGTAAGCAGCGCCGATCGTCTGAGCAGCGCATCGCACGCAGGCTTCAGCGATCGGCGCGGGGGGCCGGAATCTTCCGGTACTTGACGCCAGAGCAGGCTGCGAGTCCTGAGTTCAACCAGTCGGGAGATGAAGTTTCGGAAACCGGCTCAGTTCCAGCTCCTCAGCAGCCTCAGCCCAACAGGAAATCCCGAGCCAACAACCGCGCCGAGGCGCGCGCCGAGGTGAGGGGGAGGCTGTGATTCTAGAGCACTACAGCAAGGAGCTTCTGAACTTTGATCGCTCTCGCGTCTACGATCAGCGTCCGGAGTCGTGGCACAAGCCACGCGGCTTCTGGGTCTCGGTCAAGGGTGAAGACGACTGGCCGTCGTGGGCGGAGTCGGAGAACTTCTACTGGCCCGAGAACTTCAAGCATCGCTACGAGGTCACCGTTCGAGAAGGCGCCAACGTTCTGAGGCTGTCCACGATCAGTCAAATCCGGGACTTTCATGAGCGGTTCAACGGGCCGCTGGCTGGTGCGGTCGATCCCGTCTATTCCGATCTACTGAAGGGTTATGTGGACTGGCGGAAGGTTGTAGCGGAATACGACGGCATCATCATCGCCCCGTACCAGTGGCCAATCCGAATGGACTCAGTGATTCGCTGGTATTACTCGTGGGATGTCGCGAGTGGATGCTTCTGGAATCTCGACGTGATTGACATCGAGTGGAAAGAGCAGGACTGGGCGCAGCGAAAGGGTAAGACTCATGAGCACGCATGAGCCGCCCCTGTCCGGCCTGTTGTACTCCAACGTTAATCTCGACAAGCGGGATTATGACAACCCAGGCGGAACGATCACATCCGACATAGAGTCGGCAAACCTCATCACGTCGATGACAGAGGCGAACGTGATGCGCCACAAGGTTGTGGTCGATCTCGACCTCCCCGCGAAGCTCATCCCGTCCAGCACTCCCGGGCACTTCCACCTGTATATCGATCATGAAATGGACACCACCGCTTACTTCACACTGCTCAAGGCCCTTGCGAAGGCGGGGATCGTTGAGGCGGGGTACTACAACGCTTCAGAGAAGCAGGGTCACACGGCGGTCCGTCTCCCGTGGATCAAGAAGGGGGAGAGCTAATGTCGGTACGCGAGGAGATCGAGCAGGCGATCAAGGAATATCAAGGAGTCTTTATAGGCCCGTATTCGTTGCCGCCGAACCTTGAGTTGGCGGCGAGGGCTCTGGCGGAGGCTACAAGACTGATTACCAACCTTGTTGATCCCGACCCCTGCGAGTACGACCACAATCACTCTTGTCAGACGCATGGGGATTTCTACATCCCCAAGGGTCAACAGTGCGCTACTCAAGAAGCGAAGGATTGGATCGGCTACTGATGGCACGCATTTACTATCCCGGTCGGGACCCGGAGGTCCGCCCGGAGAAGAAGCGCGAGTTCCGGATGGATCAGCTTGAGGCGATCTACCGGATCGCGAAAGAGGTCACTGACCCGGACCGCTCTGGGGCGGTACTCGTCGGCGCCGGAATGGGGTCGGGGAAGACGGCGGTCAGCGTTGAGGTGACCCTGAAGGCTAGGCCGAAGAGGGTCCTTATTGTTGGTGTTCGTGACGCCTATAACCAGTGGAAGAACACCTTTGCAGAGCAGCAGGAGCGCCTACCGGTGACCTCACGTCGAGTCCTGAAGCGAATCGATGGAACCCCGGCGGGGACGCAGAATCTCCAGAAGCTTCTGGACGGTGATCCCGGACTGTTTTATGCCGGACTGGAGATGCTGCGTCATCAGGATTGGGAGGAGAGAGTTTCCGAAACCTTCGAGTGGGCGCCCGAGATCAAGGCGATCTTCGGTGACGAGATCGGAGACAGGACTGACCCGGTGAAGACGATGCAGCAGAAGCACACCTACAGCAACATGGAGCCGGTTGACCTTCTGATCTCTGACGAGTCGCACAAGCACAGCAACCAGAAGACCGCCTCCCTCAAGACGGTGCGTAGCATCCCAGCCCGGTCGAAGATTGCCCTTTCAGGGACGTTCTATGGCAATAAGTTCGAGAACGCATGGAGTCTCGCGACATGGCTCTGGGGTAAGCCGACCATCGGGACTAAGGCGAGCTTCGAGGCCAACTACTGCAACAAGGTCGCCGTCATGACCAAGGACGGCAGGCGGCAGGTGACAACGAAGAGCGGCTTCCCGCTGAGCAAGATCACTGGAGAGAGATTCCCCGGCGAGTATGTCCAGACCCTGCCGTGCTATGTGTTCATCGCAACACCGCTGGGTCCTGTTCCGCCTCCCGAGGTCGTGGAGGTCGACCTGACTCCTGAACAGCAGCGTCAGTATGACCAGATGGAAGGACAGAGCCTGGCGTGGATTCCGTCTACGGCGTCCACGGAGCGCGAACCGCTGATCGCTGACATTCCCCTCGTGCAACGGGGTCGACTTCGCACAGCAGCGCTAGGCGGGATGACACTGATTCCCGGGGAGACCCCCGAGGATGCAGACTCGATCACCTTTGAGCCGGGGTGCAAGAGCAACAAGCTCAACGTCGCTCACGACGTTCTTCACAGGCCGACGTGGAAGGGCAGGAAGGCGCTGATCCTGACACACAGCAAGCCCTTTGCCAAGGAGGTCGCACGACGAATCGGCCAGAAGTACACCGTCGCGCTGAAGACTGGCGACACGAGGCCGAAGACATGGGAAGACGAGAAGCGCCGCTTCATGCTGCCGGTCACAGACCCGGAGAGCATCCAGTATTGTGTGGCGGTGATTTCGGCGGTCGGTACGGCAACAGATGGCCTGCAAGCCAACTGCGCTAAGGTGCTGTGGCTTTCTGAGGATGACAGCGCCAAGGAAAACCTTCAGGCATCTAATCGAGTCTGGCGAGAAGGGGTGAACCTTGAAGAGTATGAGGCCGTCAAGCTAGTCAGTCGTAATACGATCGATGAAGGGGTCCTCCATAAGAACGCAGCAAGCACAAGGGGCATACTGGACAGCGTTGCAGGTTTACGATAATATCAACCTCATACAGTAGAAGGGAACATACAAGCATGACCGTTACAACGAAGATCGAGAAAGTTACGCCAGCGGTTGCCGAGAAATACCTCGACAGCATGAAGACGAACCGCAAGCTCTCCAGTCAACGAGTGAGCCAGCTTGCCGGACAAATGCGTGAAGGGCTCTGGATTTTCGACGGCTCTCCTCTCCGGTTCAACGAGGACGGCGAGCTTGTCGATGGACAGCATCGCCTGTGGGCAATCATCGAAGCCGAGTTCACCGCTGAGTTCCTTGTTCTACGGGGTGTTGAGCGTAAAGCAATGGCGACGATGGACACGGGTAAGAGCCGATCCTTCTCCGACATTCTGGGCCTCAACAACCCCGGCCTGACTGACGTAACGACCGTCGCTGCGTTCGTTCAGCTTCTCTATCGCTGGACGGAGGGCCGACGTGGTTCAGCGCTGCGAGGCAGTGGCGGATCGCAGAACATCATTCCGAACAGCGTTCTGTTGGACTTCTTCACGCAGAACAAACAGCACATCATCGACGTATCCAGTCAGTCTCGGTCCAAGCCATACCGGATCAGGGGGATCGCATCATCCGTTATCGCCCTGTCAATCTGGGAGTTTGAGCAGTTGGACGCCGCTGACATGGCGGACTTCTACACGAAGCTCTCTACTGGTGCCGGACTCGAAGAGGATTCCCCGATCCTAGCGCTGCGGAACTACATCACACGCGCCATGACCGGAGCGGATAAGAGGTCGGTGGTCGAAAGCGATCTCGCACTGGCTCTTCTGTTCAAGGCGTGGAACGCCTATCGCGACGGTTCCCCGGTGCGTGCGCTGGCCTATCGCCGTGGTGGCGCCAATCCCGAGCGCTTCCCCGAGCCTCGCTAACGAAAGGAAAGAACGAAAGGGCCAATAGCGAATTATTCGACTGACGTGTCAGTCGCCACCAGCATGGGGGAGGTCACGGGGGCGCTCGCTAAGCGCGGCGTCTCGCGTATCTCAACGGTGTTCGATGACGACGGCGCTCCTGCTGGGATCGCCTTCACGATGAAGACGCCTTACGGAGTTCAGGAGTTCGAGCTTCCAGTGCGCGTCGAGGGGGTCCAGAAAGCCCTCATCAAGGACAACGTTCAACCCAAGTTCCGTACTCGTGAGCACGCCGCCAAAGTGGCATGGCGCATCGCGAAGGATTGGCTGCGTGCTCAGAGCGCACTGATCGACGCCGACCTCGCCACGCTTGATGAGGTAATGATGCCCTATATGATCGGAGATAAGACGGGTCGCACCGTGTATCAGATGGTCGTGGAGTCCGGACTCAAGCAGTTGGAGGCGGGGCGATGAGGAGGGGCCTCAAGACGCAACTGGATGAGCGGGAGGTCGAGATACAGAACGCGAGGCGGGAGATCGATCGTTTACGGGGAGTTCAAGCCGAACTTCGTGAGACGCTGGGGCTCCTGTCTACCCTTGAGCCAGCACTGAGCAGGTACAAGAAAGAGGGCGCATGGGGCCGCAAAGACTGGGACCTTGACGGGATGCGCGACGCCATGAAGTTCCGGGAGCTATGGAACGCACACGACAAGTTCTCCACTCCCGTAGTTTCCGAAACCTCTCAGAAAAAGAAGAAGGAGTAATACCACTATGGATACGGATACCAATGTTCGGGTCTTCACCGAACTTCCCCCGATACGAAACATGCGTGGAGTCCGGCGGGATTGGGCCAAGGCGAAGGCCGACATGATCGCCAACGAAGGGCTCTGGGTCCTGATCGCCGAGAGGGTTAGCAATAGCACTCCGCAGCAGCTTCGCACGGGGAAGTACAAGGACTTCCGGATTGAAGAGTTGGAGCACTTCGAGTTCAGCGTGCGTAAGCCGGACAACCCGGAGAAGCCTTACGGACCGCGCCGGACCGATCTCTACGGTCGGTACACGCGATGATCGATCCCGACCTGTTCGCAGAATACGAGGCGTGGAAGGGCGCCAAGCTTCTCGGTCAGACCGACTTCTCCGTGGCGGCGTTCAACGCCGAAATGGAGGGGCTGGCCCTGGCCTATGAGCAGGGCGTCAAGGATGCTTTTCAGGCAGCGACGATCCGGCAAAGCGCTGAAGAGGTGGTCGCCAACAACCCCTACCGCAAGCCCGGAATGAGAGGGGAGAAAGGTGCTGCTTACATACCCGCCCGCAGATCAACCTTCATTGCCTCCACGCCGACAACCATCATCCCAGAAGAAGAGGACTGACCTTATGACCGTAGTGATTCCGCAGATGCCGCCTGAGAAGAGTAAGGGCGGACGGCCGAGAGGCAGTCGCGGCAACGGTAAAACGATGAACGAAATGGTCGCCCGCGAAGAGCGGAAGCTGGCACGCATCGAAATGGAGACCCGGGCCAATCAGGCTCGCGCCGCAGCCGAGGACATCGCCAAGATCACTGAGCTTCGTGCGCAGCAGAAGGCTCGTGTCGCCGAGCTTTATGCCAAGCAGGAAGAGGCCCGAGCGCCGCAATTCCAGATCGATCAGCGAGTCACGCTGTGGCTCTTGAGCGGGCTCGCGGCGGTCATGTTCATCGCTGCTGCCGTATTGACAGCGGACGGGACGATCGGGTCCTCCGTTGCAGCGCGCTTCGCGTGGCCGTGGATGGGCTACCTGCTCTTCGGAGTCTTCGAGGTCGCTATCCTCGTGTTCATGCTGCTCTACTACGTTCGCGGCTCTCGGGTCGACTACGACGGTCAGCGCGTTTCGTCTCTACATTGGTTCTGGGCGATGGTCTTCGCTTCAGCGGTCACCGTTGGAGCCAGTGCCTATCACGTCATGGACCTCTATAACTACAACTTCACTTCAATCGACCTCTGGGTGGGGATCGGGCTGAGAGTCATTGCCGCCCTGTTCTTCGTTCTGGTCTCTAAGGGGCTTGCAGGCGTGATTTTCGCCAAGAGTATTTCTCTCTAGCTCTAATAGGTGAGAATGTCTACATGGTCCGTCGTCCTGATTCAATTCCAGAGGCACGTCGTGCTATGCGAGACGCCTTAGCAGTGCTGAACAACACGGGGATAAGGAACAAGCATGGCGTTCTTTTTAAGACAACCTTTTGTCAAGACCGCCCTGTTCCCTTCACTGAGGTTAGACAGACCCCAGAGGAAGCAAGGAAGCTCTGCGGAGTGGGAACCGAATATGAGTGCCCCTTGCTGGACCTCTGCGCTCCACTGGGATACACAGAGTCGATCTACGCCGACGACTTCGTCTACGGAGGCATTCCCTGGAGGCGAGGCCAGCCGGTTTCCGAAACCTTGAAGCCAAAACGTAAGTCACCAACACGAGCAGGAAGAAGAGGAGACGTAAAAAATGGCCAAAGCAAATAACATCAGTGTCAACGTCAACGTGAGTTGGGAGCCGGTGGACCCGGCCTCCTTGGCGCTGGTCGCAGCAAACATGAGATACGCCCGGATGAGGTACAGCGAAGAGCATGATGACATCCACGGTGTCGGGCATCTTGTCGATGAGGCGCTGGTTCACATTCAGCGCGGCGCCAACCCGCATTTGGGACTGACTCACGAGACGGTTCAGAACGAGTTGGCGATAGCGATCGGCCTGCTTTTCAATGCTATGGCGACGGAAAGCCGCAAGACTCTAGCTCCGCCCGAGCTTGGCGAGCCGACCGCAGATCAGCTTATCTAGTGCCTCTTGTATTACAGGGCTGGATAAGATAATATGTACTTACCTACAGAGAAAGGGAGTGAGCAGATGACTGGTCGTCCTGTGGACATTGAGATCGTTCCCAGAGCACACGCCGTTCTCAGCGCATCAAGCGCTGAGCGCTGGCTGGTCTGCACCCCTAGCGCCCGAATCGAGGAAGCGCTGGACGATCAACCCAGCGCTTACGCTTCGGACGGTACTGCCGCACACGCCTTCGCGGAAACCCGCTTGCGCTGGCTACTCAAACAGATCACCAAGGCTGAATACGTCGCCTCGTATGAAGCGACGAAGAAGCTCTACGCCGAGATCGTGGAGGAGTGGGAGACTTCAGACTGGGAAGCTATCGACTCCTATGTCGAATACGTCCTATCGGAGGCTAAGCGCCTTGACGCTGTCGTGAACATCGAAGCAAGAGTCGACTACTCCAAGTTCGCAGAGGGAGGCTTTGGCACTTCCGACGCCCTGCTGGTGAGCCGGAGTCACAAGCTCATCAAGAGCATTGACCTCAAGTTCGGCAAGGGGGTTCCGGTCACCGCATTCGAGAACCCGCAGGCCAAGCTCTACGCGCTCGGAGGCGTCCTGAACTTCGACCCGCACTACGAGATCGAGAACGTCGAGTGGGCCATCGTTCAGCCCCGGCTGGGCTACGTCGGAGAAAGCGGATCATCCGTAGCGGAGCTTCTGAATTGGGCCGAGAACGTCGTGGCTCCTGCGGCCAAGTTGGCATGGGAAGGCAAGGGCAAGCTCGTCCCCACGGACAAGGGGTGCCGCTTTTGTAAGGCGGCGGCAACGTGTCGAGCACGCGCCGCTCAGAACGTACTGATCGCACGAAGGGATTTCGCACCAATGCCTGACATTGATCTTGAAGAGCACCTGATGGACATGGATGAGGTCGCCCGCATCCTCCCGCAGATCGACGGCTGGCTCCAGTGGGCCAACGCCTTGAAGGCGTATGCGCTTGAGGCCGTGCGCGACAGGGGCGAGAAGATCGAGGGCTACAAGCTCGTCCGGGGCCGAGCGCTGCGTCGCTGGGGTGCTGACGAGGGAGTTATCGTCGGGACCCTGAAGGACGATGGAGTTTCGGAAACCGTCATGTACGAAGAGCCGAAGCTCAAGAGCGTCGCGCAGATGGAGAAGGCTCTCGGCAAGGGAGAGTTCGCGAAGAAGGTCGGACACTTGGTCACGACCCCTCCGGGTACTCCGGCGCTGGTCGAGAACACCGACCCTCGTCCTGCGATCGATGCCGCGACTGAAGCTCGGGAGGAGTTCGAGAAATGAGCGACCTGCACGTCTCTAGAGCCTTCGGTCCCGACCCCTTCGCGCCCGGCTGCGGTTGCGCATTGCTGCCGTGCGGGATGGTGTCTTTCGCCGCCGCCAATGCGATCAAATGCGAACAGCACTCGATCCAAGCGTCAAGAACAGTTCGCGCGTCACACCGTGAGTGGGACTGCCCTCAGCCCCACTTCACTGATACAAGAACCCTATAGACTTCCCGCACCATAGGTGCTATAAAGGAAGGGCTTCAGCACCCGCTGGGGTCATTGATAAACACAGAAACAGGAGACATCGATATGTCAAAGGTCACTACGAAGACCGAGGTTCGTCTCAGCTACACCTATCTGCTCACCCCGCGTGCGCAGAACGAGGGAGACGACCCGACGTTCAGCACCGCTCTGCTCATCCCCAAGTCGGACACCGAGACGATCAAGGCCATCAAGGCTGCAATCGGCGAGGCGCTGACGGACGGGATCGCGAAGCTGTGGGGCGGCAAGAAGCCCAGCAACCTGCGGAACCCCCTGCGTGACGGCGATGAGGATCGCGCCGACGACGAGGTCTACGCCGGTCACTACTTCTTGAACGCCAAGGGACCGCGCGGCGGCAAGGAGCAGCCGATCCTGATGGATGCTGACGGTCGGGAGACCACCTCGCAGTCCGTCATCTACTCGGGCGTCAACGCCCGGGTGTCGCTCCAGTTCTACCCCTACGACAAGAACGGCAACCGGGGAGTCGCGTGCGGCGTCTCGGCGGTCCTCTCGTCCGGCAAGGGGGAGGCGCTGGGGAACACGGTCACCGCAGAGTCGGCGCGTGGCGAGTTCGGGGTCAAGACCCCGGCTGGCTCCGCGAAGGCGGATTTCGATGAGGACCCGAAGACCTCAACGGATGACGCCGACGACGACGATGTGTGGGGATCGTAACGCTCTGAGTTAGAGCCTGAAGGAAAGGGCGTGATGCGCCCCCCCACGCATCCCTCCCTTTCTAGTAGGATTGCCTCACCCTTCTACAGCTAGAAACAATTACCG
>JACZCT010388309.1_pt1 | contig 13856 bp, 13 predicted proteins | sample 8641871 | NCBI WGS metagenome assembly JACZCT01 (sample SAMN15324604, study PRJNA640507) | soil metagenome | isolation source: monocropping sugarcane control | place: China: Luxin town, Laibin City, Guangxi Province | collected 2019-07-25 | depth 10cm m | reverse complement strand
TTACTATTAATTAATAAACTCACGCGTAAAAATTTTGATCTCAGTAAATATAAAGATACTTTTGTAGAAAAACTAAAAAAGGCTCTCAAATCTACCAAAAAAAGCAAGCTGGCAAAACCTAAGAAAGCAACAAAAGAGAAAGTAAGTAAAGAAAAGTCTCTTGCTGCATCATTAAAAGAAAGTTTGCGTGGACAAGCTCGTGCGTAAAAAAATGCTGCATTTTTTTCGAATTACTGTATGATCCCGAGATAATAATTACATTTTTTATCTACAAGGGCTTTCTATGAAAAATAGAAGATTATTTCTCGGATTGGCGGCAGTAGTGATTCATTCGATATGTGGTGCTTGTGAGGATGCTAATTTCTTTGAATCTTTAGAGAATACAGTATCGGCTGATTCTAACGTGAAGGTAGTTATTTTTGAGAAAACTCCTCAAGATGATGCTACTCGAGATAGATTTACGGATTTATTTAGTGAATGTTATAAAAATAATAATGTTCAAGCATGCCAAGAAATTATTGCTTTTACTGAAAAAAAGGCGCTTATAGATAAATTAATTTTACTTAACCAGTTAAATGATAAGCAATGTACTATTAATATCCAACGAGAAACAATTGAAATATTTAATGAGTTAAATAGAAGAAAAAATGAGCGAAATAATAAAAAAAAAGAAGCAAGAGAAAGAGAATTATCAAATAAATTGAATAACGAAAACTAGTATATAAATCATCGAAAGGAAAATAGTATGAAGCATTCAAAAAGGTTATTAATAGGTGCTAGCGCATTTATTATTGCTATGAACATCAATGCAGAAAATTTACCAGGAAGAGCACGTAATCTTAATATGTTTCGACATAATAAACATATGTGGGCTCAGCTTTCTGCTATGCATAATGATAGTGGTAATGTTCTTCGTGATCTAGCGTGTAATTGTGATAATTCCGATTTTGAGCTTACTGCACAATTAACAGGAAAGCCTTTTGCGATTCTTAATAAATTGGGAACTTTTGAAACATTGCAAGATTTAGAAACCTTTTTTAATAATCCAATGGCAAATGCAGCAGCTACCGCATATTTACAAAAATTAGAAGTCCAAGCAGCTAATAATACGAAAGCATTTGCTAAAGACAACCTTAAAGAAATGCTATTCTCTGTTGACCAAGATGGAAAAACAGTATTTGATATTCTGCAAGAGAAACAAAATAGCGGGAAGGCTGGATGTTTGTTGCTCAAAGAAGTTGCGGAAGTGATCAAACAAGATATAGCTTACGCAGAAAAAAGAGAACAAGAGAAAAAAGAAATAGAAGAATTGGTTAATCAGATTTCAGGATAGTGCATGAAAAAAAAACAAATAATGAATTTGATAGCTGTATTTATGAGTGGTATTATGCTCAAAGCTCATGATCGTAGTGAAGCATATTGGCTGATGCGTGCTCGTGATTGTGCAGAAGAAAAAATGATCATAACTGAACATGTTGCATTAGAAGTGAAAAATTTTGCAGTTAAAGATGAAAATGGTAAAAATATTTATCAGATCGCTTTAGAGAATCACAAACAAAAGCAATCTGTTTCTTGTGCAAGACTCGCATTATTTTTAGAAGTAGAAGCGCAACGCTTACGTAAGAAATTGAACCAAGAAGTGCAAATATTAGATGAAGTAGAAAAAACGTTTGAAACGCCTCATCAGTAGAATTTTGTTGTATAGAAAAAGGCCTTGGAATTCTCCAAGACCTTTTTTATTTAAAGAATACCGAAAATTCTCTTAATTTGGAGGTCCCCAACCTCTCCCTAATTTACGGTAATTTTCAATTGGAGTCCTCATACGAAGAATGAGGATGAGGTGCGAGGCACCCGTTACGAAACAATGTTGAGTGATGGGTATAAAGGATGGGGTTATAAGTTATTTTTTTAGCTTAATAACGCTTATTGTATTTGATATGGCGTTAGATACATACGCGTGTCTTCCATTTGGAGCTATGGTAATATCTGAAGGAGATTGACCAACAACAATTGTTGGAGCAATTACGGTATTATTTTTGGTATCAATAATATTTACTGTTCCTTGGCCTGGTGTTAAATCTGTAGAATCTGGGCTGGCAAATAATGTATTATGGTTAATGACGTATGCCAAACAGTGATTAGTAACAACAACATCTGATGGTTGTATACCAAGATTAACGGTATCAATTATTTGGTTTGTCATAAGATCAACAACGCTCACTGTTGACCCATATGGTTCAAAATTGTTGCTGCCAAAATTAGTAACGTATGCACGTTTACCATTAGGAGCTATTGCTATTGCAACTGGTCCAGAAAATCCTACAAGCGTTGCCACTACTGTATTATCACTGGTGCGAATAACATCCACTGTACCGGTGCCTGGATTGCCATCTTCAAAGTTAACAACGTATACATATTTGCCATCAGGTGATATTGCAAGTGTTTCAGGAGCAAGACCAACTTCAATTGGCGCGCCAATAATAGTATTGCTATTTAAATCTACAACGCGTACTGTTGTGCCATTACCGCTGCCCACACCCTCAGCAGAACCGAAATTAGTAACATACGCTCTGTTGCCAGCAGAAGTTATTACCATTCCAGAAGGACCATCAAAACCATCAATTATCGCAGATACGCTATTTGTTGCAGTATTGATAACAGTAATTGTTGTGCCGCCGAGATTGGCTACATATGCTTTTGCTCCGCTAATGCCCATGGTCACGGTCTTTGGTTGATTAAAACTAGGATCTTGAAGAATTCCCAAAGGAAGATTATGTTTGAGGTCTAATATACTTACGGTATCCTCTCCGGCAATTTCGTAAATATTTCTATTTGCAACATAACCAATACGGCTATCTGGCGTAATAGCCATGCCTGCAGGGTTAACTCCGGTATTGATAGTAGCGACAACTTCGTTGTTGTGTTTTGCTGAAATGCTTACGGTAAGTAAACATAAAGCAGTGACCAGATACGATTGATGAATTTTTGTTTTCATCGGACATCCTTTTTTTAAGAATTATTATACATCTACTCTTGGTATAGTAATTTTTGTTATCTTTGTCTATTGATTATCGAATTAAATCAGGTTTTGTTTGCATGGACTAATAAAAGCTCTGTTTTAATACGCAATACGTTTTTTGATATTCAAAAAGTACGGTTTTATGGGTCCTTTTGAGAGGGGACCTGAATTATGATATCCTTATAATGTTAAGTAAATATAGGGGGGAAAATTATGAAATACATATTCATATCAGCATCTTTAATAGCAATTGCATTCTTGTTTCTCATGCAGCGGGGTATTTTTTCACCTCAGCGCGATAATGGTGATATTGTTATAAAAATTGCGCGAGAAATGCGTGAAGTTGCATCATGTTGCCAAACAGCATCGTCTAAAGAAATGAAAATAAAAAGATTTGAATTTTTAAAGAATAATAAGTCTGCCACCATTGAAGATTTGATTAAGGCTATTGAAACTAAAATCGATGGTAAGGATATTATTGCATTTTTGGATTCATTTAATTGTGATATATGCAAAGAATATGCTGAGTCTATTAAAACTGATCATGAGAGAGGAAATAGAGCGATCAAGAATAATTTTGGCAGTACATCTATAGAAACGGTAATGTATTGGCGATTGCTTTAGATTAATATGTTATATTTAGGGAGTATTTGTATGAAATATTTAAAAATGTTGTTTATAACAAGTTCGCTCATATTCTCTTTTATTCAAGCAAAAAACAATAAACAGTCTGATAAAGAGTTGAGAAAAGAAAGAATAACAAGATTGACAAAGCATCTTCAGGGAGCATCACAGGATTGCGCTTTAATGTCTTATCTGGAAAACAATCGGGAAAAATTATCTTCAGAAGAAATGGATAAATATAACAGTTTTAGAATGACGTATAATGAATCAATGCTTAAGGATGTGTATTCTATGACCGTATCCGAGTATCTCCAAGTACTTAGAAGCAAAAATGATACAGGCATGACCATTGAAGAGATGGCTGATAGTAGCACTAAAACCACGAGATTTAGCTTTGGCGATGGCGATGCCTGCTATAAACTGGCAAGAGGTATGGAGCGTTATGAGCAAGTATTATCAGATCTTAAAGCACGAGGAAAAGGTGATACGATCATCAGATATTTATCTTACGAGCTTCAGCAAGAATTAAAGAGGTAAAAAGTTTAATAAGAATTAAAAAAGGGCTTGGAATTATTCCAGGCCCTTCGTCTGTTTTGTAATTTTCTTTATTGGGGTCCCCATACGAGAGGTAACGAAGGATAAGGGTTTAAAAATCAACAGATATCACGCCGCCAATAGTGGGAAACAGTGCCACATTTTTACCATTAAATGGTAATCGCATATACAATCCTAATTCTGGTCGTACACGTCCTTCAGGCCAGTGATAACCACAATCATACGTAAATTTTGGAATCATATGATGCATGGTAAAATTATCAAGACGTGGTGATGTATTTGCAATGTTGGTTGAAAATTCTTGTGTTTTGAGAGAATAATCAGCATCACCTTGTTTAAGATATTGATACGTTACTTTAAAAGAAAGACCTTTTAAAAAACGGTAGAATTCAAAATCTAAATTAAATCTTTGTACTAAACCAGAATCTTTAAAGACTTTTGTTTTTTCAAGCAACAGTAATTCTGTTTGTTCAAGATCTGTTTTAATTCTACGCGTGCGTGTATGGCCAAATATTTGCGTTAATTGAACATCCATGCCACATTTAAAATTCTTGCCGAGTGTCATATCTAATCCGAGGCCGAATGGCATTGATATTGCACCATCATAACCAAATGGAATTGCAAAGATTAAATCTTCATTTTCACGCAATCCTGTAGGAAATCCTATTCCCCAACGCCAGTTGACGCGAACATTTTTCAAAAACGGTTTATGTTGTTTAAAATCACGAAACCATTCAACAAGTAGTGTTAAATCACCAACACCCGCGCGATCCCATCCACCGATGTCAAGGCATCCAAGTTCACGTACATTTTGAGCTAAGTTATCAGTTAATAATTCATGTACTAATTTATCTAAGTTATCAACGTTTGGTGTTTGATCGATAAATGTAACATCTTTGAGTGTCATTTTATAGACAGGTAAATACAAGCCAATACGCCAATCGTTAGCAAAATAGAGATTTGCAGCAAACGCTGTGCTGAAATTTAGTTGCAAATCGCCATCAACAATAAATCGTCCACGAATGCCATTATCGGAATCAAGCAATGCAGCACGGAATTGATCAATGATACTACCTTCAGGAAACCCTTCAAGCATGGCAAGTGCATTTTGCTGACAATTCCAAATGCGTAATGGATTTGCTACGCTTCCTTCACTATCAAATCCTTTGGCATTATGAAAACCGCCTTCAGCATAAAAAGCAATTTGCCACCAATGAAGATTATTGAATGTGGGTCGGATTGATGTATCATATGGCCACATCGTATTGACGATATTCATAGCCTTGACGGTATTACCTATTGAAGTGAGTGATATAAAAACGAGTAAGAGTTTTATCTTTTTTTTGCGCGTCATTGCAGCAGTCCTATTTATTTCTAAAATTTTATATTTTTTATTCTAAAACCTGCGTATTAAAATTACCTGCAGCAATCCAACTACCTGAAGCGGGATTACGTCCAAAATAATTTATCTCTGTTCCTTGTTGAAAATCTATTGCTACTGGCATGCTTCGATCACCAACATTTCCAACACCAACACGCGGAACTGGATGTGATGGTGTTATCATCGCAATAGGTGAAAGAGCTACATTTTGATTTCTTGTTGCAAAATAAAGAGCTCCATCAGTTGTAAAATTACTTCTAAATTCGCCGAATGAAAGTAAAAATGATGGAATGTTTTTCACAAAAAGATCGTCAAATGTTTGTACGGTGGTTGCATTCACCGTTTGATCAGTACTAAGCGAATTCACTGCAAATCTATTAATGCGTGATTGATTAAGTCCAACATCTGCAGTTAAAACATAAAAATGACCACCAGTATTACGTGTAATATCTTGTGGCCTATTGGTTGTTGTTACCGTATATAAAGCAGTAGGGGCGCCCGCATTTTCTCCAATTGCTATAGGGGTCCACTCAGCATCTTCTTGATTTATAATAGTGCGCACATCTTTATCATTGCCAATGCGCAGCAACTGATCTGTTGTTGCAACAATGCCGAGGGCTTGAGAAAATATGCTATCCAAAAATCCACCATGTTTACTTACGCCATTATTGCCGATAGTTGCAATAGTGGTAATATCGAGATTGTTAGTTACAAAGTTAGAAGTATCTAAATTGATACGGTCAACTTTGCTATGTGTGATCACGTAGAGGAAATTGTAATTAACCAAATCACCTTCATATACAAGTTTTTTTACGAACGTGTAATCACCAATATTGATCAAGCGCATGCCAGATACTAATCCAGAAAAATTATTGCCTAGCTCTGTTAATGTGTTCCACCCAGTTCCATCTTCTCGTGCTAAAACAGCCAAACCATTTGAACCACCTACAAAAAGCCAACTATTGGGATGAGAACCTGCTTGTACATTTCCCCCGATTTCTAATGCGGTAATTGGTCCAACATTTGTCAGAGCACCACCAGAAATAATTACTGTTTTTGCATCAACGTTGCTTGTTATGATACCTTCGGTGAATGAAATGCTATTGTTATAATCAGACCCAGTAGTGGGTATCACAATACCATTGTTATTGATAGTTCCTGTTTGTGCCAATGCAATTTTTCCAATGCCGCCTGCAGCAAGCACTGTAATATTATTGAGTCCCATAGTAAGTGTTGGAAATGGTTGCATTCCTTGTATGCCACCATCATTGGAATTAAAAGCTTCATCAAGAATTGTAGTGAGTGGTTGTAAACTTTCTGATGAACCATTGGACCATACAGTGCGTCTAATGGTATTGACGGTATCGGCAGTATTTCCTGAAGCTAGTATAAACTTTCCTTCAAGCGCAACAAGCGCCGCGCCGAAAATGGTATCTATCGTTCCTGCTGCCCGTTGCCATTGAGTCCATGCAGTAATTTTCCCTGATGCATCAAAAATCGCTTGAGAAGAATAAATTCCTGGCGTATTTTCACTCACATAAGCAAACACCGTATCATCTCGCACTATAATATTGACAATAGGACCCGCCAATAAATCTCCACCTCCAACTTGTGCGGCAATATCAGTTGCATGAGTCATTTCATCTGCGTTGGTAGCCGGTTCGCTGATTACACGAGCAGAAAGCCGTGGAACAATTAAATTTTTGAATAGGTTCTGCGGTTGTGCATTTTTGTTTGCAATCATGCCTCGTGAATTACCGGTATTTACTAATGGCAATGCCAATACTGATTGTTGTGTTGATGCAGGATCACCCACATTGCCAACAACAATTAAATAATTGAGTGCTGTACTTGTCCACATTGTGTGAAGAGTATGAATTGAAACATGTTGATCTGCGCCACGTGCACCAATAATATTGGTGGTATCTCCTGATAGAAATATAGTATCTGGTGCAATTGTTTCTAATTCAATTGCACCGTTATCTATAAACTTAACTACAGCAACGGCACGAGTACCATCATCAGGGGAGCTACCAGCAGTAGTTTGTAATCCAACAAAAAGGCGTTCAAGTGAAGAGTCCCAGTACATTGCAGCGTGATTTTGTACAATATTAGATACATCGCTATTTATTTTGATGGCTTGGCAAGTAGGATCAAGACGTAGCGCCACTGGATCATCCATAGAACCTGTATGCGCATTAACTTCTCCAAATGCTCTTAATTTTACTTTTTTTTCATCTTCCGTAGGCACTTCAACGGTGCCTCTGACTAGTAAAGCGATGCCGCTGTTTACTTGTCCAAATTCACCGCTATTTGGTTTTACTGCAGCAAATACATGACTTTTAACGTTCGTTGTTAGATCAATGATTCCATTGGAAACATTGCCTTGCGCATCATGGACATCGGCTGAAGGTGCCAATGTGACCGCTCCTGAAGTACTAATGTCATCGAAGAGATAAACGGTAGCAGGTCTGCTTTCGCTGACTACAACAGGAAGATCTTCTATAAAATAGCCGACTTCTTTTTCGAGCAAACCGAGTGCAATAATCTTTGCGCCAAAAAGAGGATTATCTATATCAGGAGTTCCTAATATGTTCACTGTTGCTGGAGTAAGAGGTGCAAATGCTTTAGTTCCGGGAATAAGACGCGAAAGTGAGAATTCATTATCTACAACAATTTCATTGGCGCCTTCATAGAATGTACCATTCTTGCTTAAAATATTCTCTTTAACAGTAAATGAAAACGTTTGTCCTTCTGGTGCGTTTTTATCACCCTCGATGAGTACTGCGCTCATGAGTGATAGGGAAAGAGTTAGTAATGATATACTTATTTTTTTGTGCATCAAAGCTCTCCATAATGCTGCTGTTTTGTTTTTTTGTAGTAATTAGATTTGGGGTCAATGTATGATATCTTTATTTTCGCTAGCATATTCACGATACAATATTGTATTGATGAGATTCTGCTCTTTTGACCCAGCTCCGTTGAACTTCACGAGGATCCCTGTAAAGATGCCCTGTGTGTCCGATGATACAAATTTAGAATTACTACTATCACACTGCTTATTTTACGAATAATTTTGAAAAATCACCACCCCAAATAATACAGTGTATTGACTCGCAAAAGTACATGCTTTCATATTCTATTTCCAATAATCAAACTTTTGTGCTATATATTTTAATTAATAAGTTTATTAATATTTAAAAATTATTACATGTAAGAAATTTTTACTATGCATTCAAAAATATTTTCTGCAACAACAATCGGTATCGATGCTCATATCGTAGAGGTAGAGGTTGATATTTCTTTTGGTCTCGTCAATTTTTATATTGTTGGATTGCCTGATACGGCAATTAAAGAAAGTAGTAAACGTATTTTAACTTCTCTTAAAAATGCAGGATTTCGCTTGCCTGCAAAACGTATTACGGTCAATCTCGCTCCCGCAGATTTAAAAAAAGAAGGTACATTATTTGATTTACCAATTGCGCTTGGTATTTTGCTTGCAAATCAATCGTTAGAAATTCCGAACGCCTTTTTAGAAGAAACATTGTTTTTGGGCGAGTTATCACTTGATGGAAGTATCCGTTTTATCAAAGGTGCGCTTACCATTGCTTTTGATGCGCAAAAATTAGGAAAACGGCGTATCGTTGTGCCAAAAGATAACATGCAAGAAGCTTCTCTCATTAAAGATTTAGAGGTTATCGGTGTTGATCATCTGGTTGAACTTATTGCATATTTACGTGGTGAAAAAGAAATTAAACCTGCGCGATGTACGTTTGATCATAATCCTATGCCAGATACTTTACTTGATTATGCACAAGTTAAGGGTCAGCATATGGCCAAGCGGGCGCTGCAAATTGCAGCAGCAGGGCGCCATAATATTTTGTTTATTGGCTCTCCTGGTTCTGGTAAAACAATGCTTGCAAAACGTCTTGAATCTATTATGCCGCCGATGACGTTTGGACAAATTTTAGAAACCAGTAAAATTTATTCCATAACAGGAAAACTCACCAATAAATCTTTACTTACCAAGCGCGCATTTCGTAGTCCGCATCATACTATTTCTCAAGCAGGGCTGGTGGGTGGTGGAACATATCCACAGCCAGGTGAAATTAGTTTGGCACATCATGGTATTTTATTTTTGGATGAGTTGACAGAATTTAGACGTGATACGCTTGAAGCTTTACGCCAACCACTTGAAAGCAAAATGGTTTCTATTGCACGTGTTGCACAAAGTGTTTCCTTTCCAGCATCATTTTTATTGATTGCGGCGCTTAATCCGTGCCCATGCGGTTTTTTTGGAGATAAAAAAAGACAATGCACGTGTTCTCGTCAGCAAATTGTTAAGTATATTGGTAAATTATCAGGGCCATTATTGGATCGTATTGATTTACAAGTTAATGTGCAATCAATAGAATATGATTCAATTAAGGCGGTAGCAGATACTCAAAGCAGTATACAGTTATATGAAAAGGTTCTTGTTGCACAAACTATGCAAGAAAAAAGATTTGGTTCTTTGGAAATATATAATAACTTTATGTCATCCGATCAAGTTGAAAAATATTGTATACTTACTCCTGCAGCAGAGAGTATCATCAGAAAGGCTTTTGATAAACTCAATTTAAGTATGCGTGGATATCACAAAGTACTCAAGGTGGCTCGTACTATTGCTGATTTGACTGCAAGTGAAGAGATTGATGTTGCGCATATTCAAGAGGCCATTATGTATCGGTCTCTTGATCAATATTTGGAAAAAGAGGGCAGTTAAAGCTCATGATTCTTGGAATAGGCATCGATACCATCGAAATTAAACGCTTTTCCTTATGGTATACTTATTCAGTAAAAAAATTATCGAGAATTTTTTCATCACAAGAAATTGAGTATTGCCTGCAAAGCCAGAAAAAAAGCGCCGAGAGATTTGCCGTGCGTTTCGCGGCACGTGAAGCATTATATAAGGCTCTGTGCATTGCATTTCCAAATAATAAACTTCCTTTTTTAACATTGTGTACTCATACTACCATACAAAAAGTTAATGCAGTTCCTGTTGTGCGACTGAGTGATGAGTGTGGTATTGATATCAGTCAATATGTTGTTCATATTTCATTATCGCATTCAAGTACGCAAGCAGTTGCATTTGTGATAATTGAAAAGAAATGAAAAAACAGGGTTGGTTGCTATTATTTCTTTCCGCCGTTCTGTATGCTCTTCCATTCTTATATAGTGCTGCCTTATGGTGGCTCATTTTTATATTTCTGGTGCCGTCATTATATATAACGCGCACAGAAAATCTTTCATTTGTTCATGGATATGTGTGGGCAATTGTTGTTTTTACATTGCATTTACATGTAGGTATTTCTGTTGTTGCCAATTTAGCTGGCCATTGGTGGTGGATTGGGATTTTGATGGGAATGGGGATGGTATTATGCCAGGCATTGGCTCCTGCAATATTATTTTGGTGCACAACAATGATGGTCCATTTTCTTTTGGTTAGATCTTCGATTATTCGCTTATTATTGTGGACTGCTGCACTTGCACTTTTTATTTTTTGGACTGATCAATATTGCATGCGGATTTTTGGTGATAACGGATATCCATTCATGCATCCATTGCTACCACTTGCGCAACATCCATCATTATTGCAATTTTTGCCGATTGTTGGAAAACAACTGTTATTGTTATTTTTTTTATTGGTACCAGTGAGTATAGTTATTGTTCTATGGTATAAAAGTTATGCTTCGATTTTACTATGTATTATTTCTTTCATGCCATGGATATGGTGGGGCATGCATCAACCAAAGCATGAAAATCAGCCTGATTGGTACAAAAAGATAGGTAGTTTGCCATGCATGATTCGTGCACATACCCCACGTGGAGTTTTGCGTATTCTTGTGCAACATCTCAAAAAACTTACTGCCATTTATCCAGAAGTATCTATTATAATTATGCCAGAATCAGCATTAGATAAAGTTGAAAATGAAACTTTAAATAAACTTCATGAATCTCATATGGAAAAACAATTGCATCTTATCTTTGGTGCTTGTTCATGTGAAAATGGTAATTATTATAATTCACTCTATTGGATACATAATGGTTCACTTCAAGCTCGTTTTGATAAAAAACATACAATGCTTATGACAGAATGTTTAGCTGATTGGATGAATGTTGATTGGTTACGCAAGATTTATTTTAAAGATGGTATTTCAATGACGCGATCATGCAACGAGCGAAAGTCTTTGCACATATCTGAATCAATTGCTTTTGTTCCCTATATTTGTTCAGAGCTTTTTTTTAATGAATATCCTGATGATTGTCATCCTGATACACCAATTATTGTCATTATTAATGATACATTGCTGATCGATAGTTATATGCAGGAATTGCCTTTATTATTGGCACAATGTAAGGCAATACAATGGCGGCGTAATATTGTGTATGTTTCTTATAGGGTTTCGGTTTTTATTGATAAACGAGGAATGATTAAGATGATAAATGAATAATGTAAGGATTTGTTTCTAAACTGATGCAAATTACATAAATAGAATAACTTATCTTATGATAAATATACATATAAAATGATATTATTCTATTGTTGAGCCCATAATCGCTATATTATCATACTTATCTTTTATGATTTCAAAATGACGATCTTTACATAAAGATTTGCTGACATCGGGTATGGCTTTTTTCCTCACCAGAATAGGTCCATTAAAAGGAGTATTAGGTTTTTTTATGCGGGTTGGTATAAGCTTTGGAGCAGGGGTTGTTGTTAGTCGTTTATTAATCCACGTGATGGGAGTTTTTTTCCATTGTGTTATTTGCGAAAAATTGTGAGCACGTTGCGCCATTGTAGGGTTTTTTATGTAATAGATGTGTTTCAAACAAAAGCTCCATTTGATATCAGGAATATCAATGCTTCCCGGGACAAAGCTTTTGAGAGCTCCTGGCTTTATATAGAGTTTATAGAGCGGTTCATTTTCGCTTCCTGCAAACTGAATAGCAATGCCAAGAGGTATCTCTGTGGCATTGAAGAAACTAAATTCCCATGCTTTAACTGGAGCTATCCTGAAACATATAAGTAAAATAATTATTTTTAGGCTTTTCATTTTCTATTCTTTTGAATATAAAAAAGAGGATCTTATATATTAAGATCCTCTTTGTGATTATTACTTCAATTGAGTTAATAGTACGATCTTGCCATTTTCATCTTCAACAATATCAAAATGACGGTTTCTTGCCATTGAGTATCCAGCTGCCGTACCAATAGATTTAAAGAATTTACCTAGACTGTAATCGTTGCCAGCAAATTCTTTCAGAACATCAGCTCTTACAGCGCCTTTTCTTGCTAATTCTGTAGCAGCTTCAGCAGCTGTTGATGCTCCACCCGTCATATAGGAAGCGCCAGCTTTCATAGCTGTTTTTCCTGTACTTTCAGTGAACTCACCAATAGCTTCTGCTAACTCTATAGCTGCATTGTATTTATCTGAAGGGATCCATTGTGGAGCAATTGATTTCCATGCAACTGTTTGTTGATTATCGGTAGTCATACGTTCACCAGCTTTTGGTTCATATACGAAGAATTCACTAGGAATAAAGCCGCTTTGATTGGATGGAATGCTCGTTTGAACATCAGGAATGTAATCATTTCCGTGTCCAATAGTTCCTTGTTGTTCTGGTTTAACAACAACAAATTCATACCACTTAGATGTTTTAAATCTGATAGCAATTGCTATTTTCTTGTTGGTGTGATTTGAAAAAGTATATCTATAAGCTTGCAGGGGAGCTGCTATTACCATCAGAGTTATAGCAATAACTGCCTTCAATGAATAATTGTTCATAACTACTCCTAAAATAGTATTAAGATAACGTTTTTACTCTATTTATTCATATTTTAAGATATTCTTTTTGAATTAATCAATGGTTTTTGTAAGAATATTTTATATATTAAAAATTTTTATACGAAAGAGGCTACTTCTTAAAAGTATTGGTTTAGGAGCTTTTTCCAATAAAAATAAAGTATAAATCACTGAGGTCTTAGAACCGAAAATCCTCTTTAATTTAAAAAGAGGAAAGGGTTAGATAAAAATCAAAGAAAAAAGGATAATTTTATTTGACAAATATCGAAACAAGCCGTACTCTGATAAAGACTTTCATATTGCATGAAATTAAAAAATTGCCGCGGGGTAGAGCAGCCTGGTAGCTCGTTGGGCTCATAACCCAAAGGTCGCTGGTTCGAATCCAGCCCCCGCAACCAAATTAAGACCTACTGTTTACAGTAGGTTT
>JACZCT010257238.1_pt1 | contig 13891 bp, 11 predicted proteins | sample 8641871 | NCBI WGS metagenome assembly JACZCT01 (sample SAMN15324604, study PRJNA640507) | soil metagenome | isolation source: monocropping sugarcane control | place: China: Luxin town, Laibin City, Guangxi Province | collected 2019-07-25 | depth 10cm m | reverse complement strand
CGCTAAAAGTGCATGCGGATATGTATTCCACCATGCATTAAAATGTGGCATACGTGCATGCGCAATTGCGTTATATTTTTTTTCTTTTCGATATCCAAAACCATCAAGAATAATGAGTGCCGTAGGGCTCGTTTTTTTCATACTATTCAATCCAAACAGTGCTTAGTTGTCGCCCTGCCATCTCACCTTCTCTGCGATGTGAATGATATTCTTTGTTACATGAAGTGCATACACTATTGCTACTATCGATAGCAACCTCCTTAACTCCCAAGGAAATCAATAATGCTTTATTAAATGCAAGTAAATCAAAGAATTGATCTTCTTCTCGCTTGGTAATTGTTGTTTCACCAAAAGGATATGTTTTTACATGCGATATAAGATCTTGCCCAACTTTATAACAACATGCATGAATACACGGACCAAAAATAATAGACACATCTTCTGGTTTTGTTTGATAATTGCGTTGCATAGACTCCAAAACTGCTTCTGAAATTTTATTCATTGATCCACGCCATCCGGCATGCGCAGCTCCTATTGCCTTGTTCTTTTGATCTTTAAAAATAATCGGTAAACAATCAGCTGTTAGAATACCAAGTTTAACATTTGGTATATTTGTTATTAAGAAATCACCGAGTTGCGATAATTTCTCTATATTGCGCGTCTCATGTGTTACTACAAAACCACTTGTTTCATGTTTTTGTTTCAATAAAAGACAATCTGCCGCTTCTGGTGACTTTTTTATCTCTTCAGCATTTTTATTGGTAAGCTTACCAAAATTAAAACTTATTTTATTTTCAATGGCTGCAGAAGGCCATTGCGGTAATATTTCATTTTTTTTCAATCGAAGATCCTCATGTCTTTCTTGTGTAAAACGAGTAAACAATTGAAGCAATAAAGGAAACATAGCTTTTTGATGATACCTCATAAGGTGTTGAGCAAACTCAAATGCATCATGTCGATTAGGTAAAGCTAAATATGCTCGCACTAAATATTCTGTTCTTCTTAAAATAAAGGAGAGTTCTGCAGCGCACTTCTCTCTCGTATGATTTTCCATAATATTATTGTAGTGTTGCATAGTAATACTTAATTCCTGTTGTGAAGTAAAATCACTTATAGGCCATCCTAGTTTTTGAAATACTGCAACATCTGATAGTTCATTTTTTACCGTATTATATAATGAACTAGTGCTATCCCAAAGATATTGCGTTGCAGAACCAAAGGTAGGAATTGTTAATTGGAAAGAATGGGAATCAGTACCTGCCGATGAACCCAATATCGCCAACTGCGGTTTATAATCTTGTGATGTATTCAATTGCTTTATCTCTTCACTCAATTGATTATAAGCAGCAAGCTTTTTTTCTAAAAATTTTTGATACCAATCTTTCAAGAAAATAGACATTGCTTTTTGATGATGCTTATTACAATGCATGATGATTTCATCAAAATCTGGTCGATCTGTCAAAATACAGAATATCCGTGTAAGATATTCCGCCCTACGCTGAATACGTTCAAGATTTTCCTTTAGAGTCACCTTATTTTTCGACTTTAAAATATTCTTATAAAGCTCCAAACATTTGGTCAATTCGCTTTGCGCATATGCATCAGTTATAGGATAGCCTACTTTGTTTAATGCCGCATCATCAGATAGCTTATTATGGACAGTTGTAGCAGCTGAAGAAACTAAACCGGTAACAAAAGAAACAGGACTAAAGCTCCAGGAATAAGATCCACTATTGTACAAACTGGAATTAGCAGAACCACTTAAATTTATTGATTGTACCGGTGATGGCGTTGCTGTTGTTGTGGCAAATATTTGAGGATATATCTTTTGAGTTTCTAGCTTTTTATCATTAGGATTATCCATGCACAATCCACATTGTACACTGCATAATAAAAAAATATGTAAATAGACCCTGCTCTGATTGCTCATACTACTTTCCCAGTAAAATGTGATTTACTCCATCTCGTCCATGCTTATTCAGACAATCTAAAATTGTTGCGCAAATCATACCACAAAAAAAAGAAGGCCTGAAACATTTCAGACCTTCTTAGAAAAATAAATACTATCTTTTAAAATGTAACAGTCACGGAAACCTCTTCCATAACAGGAATAGGACTTACTATAACCGGTTGCATATACATTCTTTGCCGTTCCAATGCAATTTGCTGTTCCATCAATCTATTACGTTCACGTTCCATTCTCACTCTATCACGTTCAAGACGTGCTTGCGCTTCAAGCGCTTCTATACGCTGACGCTCTAACCGTGCTTGTTCCCATTGATACAGTTCTTGTTGGTAACGTGGATCAGATATGATAATATCTCTTATATCTGAAAGAGAGTTAATAGCTGATTGTGCATAGTATCTACGAGATTCATAATTATACTTAAGATTGTACACACAAGATTTTAGCGTTGAAATATCATGTTCAAGATCTATCACAAAATTTCTAAACGCATATTGACTACTATCACGATTCAATATATATCGCTTGAGCTCGGCAATTAAGGCATATCGCTCAGAAGTAACTATATTTATTTCTTGTGCATATTTGTTACGTATGTTGCCCTCTGAATCATACAACGTAAAATACGTTTTATGACATTCTAAGCAATCTGCAAACAAAGCGATATCTGCCAATAGCTGATTGCCATTTTTTAGTAAGCTGCGCATTGTAGCTAATCTTTTTTGATCTTCATATGCAGTATACTTACCTTCAAGAGCATGAATTCGCTTGCGCAAATCTTTCATGCATGATTGTAAGGTATGCTTTGCCGACCATACTTGTGATCTATATGCATCATGAGAAGTTTCGCTATTCCACACAAATGTTCCAAATTCATAGAGCACTTCTTCTGAAATGTACTGAATTGGGTTATGAGGCGCATGAATGCCAACACCTGCACGAGGTCCAAAATAATCCATTGTTTGTTGATATTGTGAAGCAATTGCATGAAATTCATTGCCTACACGTCCTATAAGCTGATCATCTGTTTCTGATTGGCACCAATCTGCAATGGCAGCTATGCCAGCAACTCCAATAAGCGCTGCACCTACAGCACAAGCTCCTGCGATAAATCCATCATGATTACCACGAGCTTGCATGTTCCCCACACTGAGCGATACCAATACTGGTAACAATAATAGAAAGTTTTTGTGTTTCTTCATAGTTTCCCTTAGTAATGTAGAAAGATACACTATTTAATACTCAATAATGAGAGTATCACGGATAGAGCGAGATGTAAAAAGGGGTGATTTTACATGAGACAAATAGAAAATAAACTAAAGCTGTTTTCTTGTTTATCAGATGCTCAAACCTTAATAAAATGTATTTCCATAGCAAAATTCGTTTTCATTTTATCATACTTTTTATAATAAACAGATAAAAAGAAAGGTATGGTAATGAAATCACAAAAAATTGTTTCACTAAATCCCAGCAATAATTATAAAGTCATTGGAGAGATTGATTCTTCAACATATAGCGAAATCGATGCACAAATTCTCAATGCTCGTAAAGCACAAGGAAGCTGGTCACAACTTTCTATTGGCGAAAGAATCATCTTTCTTGAAAAACTCTATCAATCATTTATAACAAGGAAAAATGATATACGATCTATCATTGCACAAGAAGTAGGTATGCCCGTATCAGTATGTAATCAAATAGATATTGATCCTGGATTGCTTTATATGCGTGGGTATTTAGATTACGCCGAACAATGGCTTGCACCCGAAGTTACGTATGAAACATCTGATGAAATCCATTATCTCTATTTTGAACCTAAAGGAGTAGCAGGAATAAGTGTTCCTTGGAATTATCCATTTTCTCTTTTTATTTGGGCAGTAATTCAAAATTTAGTTGTCGGAAATACCATTGTACTGAAACATTCAGAAGAGTGTCCTTTTACAGGCAAACTTTTGGAGGAAATCATGAACTCGGCAAACTTACCTGCCGGAGTGTTTAATGCAGTATATGGCAATGGTAATGATGTTGGTGAATATTTAATGCGCAACAATATTGATCTCATTTGGTTTACCGGTAGTACTCGAGTAGGAAATCATTTATACACTATTGCTGCAGAAAAATTAATTCCCGCAATTTTAGAACTTGGCGGTTCATCAGCGGGAATCGTTTTTGAAGATGCTGATCCTTCAATAACAATTGAATCGATTTACTTTAATCGATTTATGAATAGTGGCCAGACATGCGATGGTCTTAAACGCTTGCTGGTGCATCAGAATGTCTTTGATCAGGTAGTTCAAGAATTAAAAAATCTTGTAACCACTAAAAAAGTTGGCTCTGCACAAGATTCATTAACAGATATCGGCCCACTTGTCGCCGAGCGCCAAGTGGTAAATCTTGAAAACCAAGTTGCTGATGCAGTAGAAAAAGGTGCTCATATTATTATCGGTGGAAAACGTCCACACAATCTGCAAGGCGCTTACTTTGAACCAACTATTCTCACTAATATAACGTTTGATATGAAAGTATGGAAAGAAGAAGTGTTTGGACCCGTTCTTGCAGTCATTCCATTTTCATCAGAAGAAGAAGCGATAGCATTGGCAAATGATTCTATATATGGACTAAGTGCTTTTGTGTATACGCATGATAAAGAACGTGCAATACGCGTGAGCAAACTGCTTCAAGCAGGTAATATTAGCATCAATCATGCTAATTATGTAATTCCACAAGATCCATTTGGTGGATATAAAAAATCAGGAATTGGACGTGAGCATGGCAAAGCCGGATTGCGTGAATTATGTTCACTGAAAGTAATAGCTTTGAAGAAATAGAAGTTAGTATGATTAAGCATATTCCTTTATACTTAATCATAGATAAAGGAATAAACATGTATAAACAAAAACTATTGCATCTTATACTTTCTGTCATTGCTGTATTGCATTGCACATTATCATGTACCAACTCTTATGAATATGTGTATCAGCTTTCTAATCAGATAATGATATCGCGAGCACTTTATGTTGCAGCAGATTTAGAATTGGCAGACTATTTACAGACCAATCCATTATCACTGCAAGAATTAGGGAGCAAAGTAGATGTTAATATTCAGGCACTTAATAGATTACTCAGATGCTTAATTGAACATGGAATTTTCGCATATGATAAAAACAATTTAATATGCAATAATGATAAGTCTGTTTTCTTATGCAAAAATCATGCACAAACCATTCGTCCATTTATTTTGCATGATGACCCTACTCGCTGGAACGCGATTGGGAATTTAGGTTATAGTATTAAAACAGGAAATGCATCATTTGATGGATTATACGGTACAGATTATTTTTTACACCTGAAAACAAACCCTGTTTTAAGCAAACGATTTGATGAAGCAATGACAATTATATCTCAACAAGAGGATGAGCGCATTGCACAAATGATTGATTTTCAGGGAATTGTTGCTGATATTGGCGGTGGCAAAGGACAATTGCTGCAACAGATTGCTCAATATAATAACAATAATAGCGTAACAGCATTAGTTTTATTTGATTTGCAACAAGTACAAGATAATATTCTGCTAAAGAGCTCATCAATTACCCAAGTTTCAGGGAGCTTTTTCAATAGCATTCCAATACAAGCAGATGTCTTTATTTTAAAACGCATCTTGCATGATTGGGATGATCAAAAGGCTTTGCACATACTATCCAACGTTGCAACAGCAATGAATGATGAAAATATATTATACATTGTTGATGCCGTGATAGATCAATGCCAAGATAAAAAACTTATCTTGGATATCGATTTACGATTGTTATCTATTTTTGGTGGTCAAGAACGCTCAAAAAGAGAATTTGAGCTATTATGCAATGTTACTGGATTAGAAATTGTTGAAATCAATGATTTAACATCAATCAGTCATATTATAAAATGTCGAAAAAGGAAGAGAGCGTAAGCTCTCTCTTTCTTTTCAACGTGTTTTTTACTTTGTAACAGCATCAAGAACAAAAATATGTAAATCTGGACCAAAATAGATAGTATTACGATGTTTGTATGATTGGCATGATGGAATCAGCTGTTGAGGAGTTGTTTGCTGATTATGCACGTTTTGTATTATTTGAACAGTCGCTTTTTTTGCTGATATAGAATGAAATTCATCAGCTAAGCATAATCCACTAATTATCATCGCGATCAGCAAAGCTCGTATAAGTAACTTTTTCATATACTCTCCAATCATGTATACTGAGAAATAATAGCATGAGAGAATTGAGAAATATGATGTTTTAAGTATTTTGTTTGGCTATATGTTCTGTAACAAAATTAAATATAAAAGCTCTACTCCCTATTTCTCTTTATTCTTTCTATAATCAGTGTATATATTCATATTTTTTTATTGGTATTAATATTATGAAAACTTCTTTCTTATTTATCCTCATAATTTTTATGCATCTATTTCCAACAGTCCTCAACTGTATGGATGCAACAATTGATTACATGGATAGCACAAGAATCGGTCCATTTCATACAATGCAACTCTTGAATATTTTTAATAATGCAGCAAATAGGAAATGGGATAATTTTAAGCAATCGCTAGCATCATACAATGGACCCTTAAATGTAACAAACTCTGAGGGTCACACACTTGTACAGGTAGCGATACTTGGCAATCAAGAAGAATGCGTTTCTACTCTCATTACCAAAGGAGCTTCTTTGAATTGCTATGACACATCGAAAAAACCCACAACACCATTACATTGTGCTGCATATAACGGATATACAAAGATAGCTCAATTGCTTATAAATGCTGATAAAACTATCATCGATTTAACGGATCCCACTCATGGTAATACAGCGCTTCATTTTGCTGCATGGTCAAATCATGCCGAAATTGTACAAATGTTAATTGCAGCAAAAGCTTGTATGAGCAAAACTAACAAATTTGGTAGTACACCAGTTCACTCAGCCGCATGGAAAAACAGTACGGAATCTTTAAAAGTCCTTCTTGCATGTGGCGCAAATGCTACACAACCCAACACAACAGGAATAGGAAATACACCACTATATTTAGCAGCAAAAGCAGGCTCTAACGATTGCCTCCAATTCCTCATCGATGATCTAAAAATAAAACTTGAACCATATGCTTTCATTAATTATCTTGACCAGGAATGCGCAGCTGATAATTCTACTGCTATACAAGCTGCAGCAGGACGTAAAAATCTACAATGTTATTGGAATCTTGTTCTGGTAGACGGAGATTATCGTGCAAAAACTAAATCAGAAAAAAGATCTTATTTTTCAGAAGAAATTACTGAAAATGCTCCTGTAAAAAAATTCATAGAAACCATTGAACAAAAAGGTAAAAATAATCCTCCTCATTACCAAGGTGCAAATTCTGCTTGCTATACTTGCAATATTGACTATAAAAATAATGACGTTGTAGTAGGTCTTACATCATGTAATCATTCTTTTCATGTAAGTTGTTTTAAAAATCATGCGTTAGAAAAGACTATCATACAATGCCAAGACACTCCGGGCATACAATTCTATCTCAAGCAGGATAAATCTCCTCAAGACATAAGACATGACATACTCAATAATCCATGGACACCGATAGATTGGGAAATGGTAAAAGAATGCCCACATTGTTTAAATCCAGCTTCTTTTAATAAGGTTGGAAATATAACTGTTTTTTCCATGTCATAAAATGCCGTAAAAAAATGGAATGTAAGCTCCATAACAACATAACAACGGATATAAATGCTTCGCTTCCTTTTTGACTTTTTCTTGCTTCTTTCTTACCCTTGTTGCTATATTCAAATTGAATATAGAACGAAACAAGGAAAAATAAATGAAGAAAAATAATAATCTTTTGGTCGCTTTGCTTGTTATAACTATATGTGCATCACCAATAAGAATATTTGCCGGCGAATCTTATTCTCTGTGGGATGCCCTCACGGGAGGACCTAAAGCTATTTCTTCATGGATACGGATTTATTATAACTACAAGCAAAATTTGGCAGCTATCGCAGAAGCCTTTGGAGACTATTCTTGGTTCTCTAATTATTTAAGAAACAAGAAAAATGTACCTCTAGATAAGGAATTTAGCAAAGCCTCACAGGAATTGTATGATCGTTATCTTACAAAAACTCCTTATAAATCAGGAACATCCATTAAATCAGCAATAAACTTACTGAAAACAATAGTCATGAGGTTACCTGAAGAAACTTTTAATACATATAAAATAGCATTGGGATCAATAGCAGAAGCAGATACAAAAACAAAAATCGACTACTATCTTAATGAAATAATTAAAAAATTAAGCAAGAAGCATCCTAATACTTTCCAAGACAATTCTACAACAGCTTTTAAGCATGAATTTTTACAAAATATATATAATGAATTACCTCGAACAACTCGAAATGCTCCTTTGATAATGGTTATGAGGGTAATGCTCGAAAAATTAGAAGAAGACCTGGGCAAACAAGTTCTGAATGAATCCCAACGTGAAAATTTGTTAAAAATATCTTTTAACAAAATATCCCCTGAAAATCTCGAAAAGATATTTCCTACAAAGAAAATACCTGATTCTTTTATAAAAACATTAACCGAGGTGACTGAAGGATTGAATTCTGCAGATATAGAAAATTTTATCTTAGATGCCAGTAAAATTGCCATACATAAGAATCAGGTAGCAGCTCATATAGATTATGATTGTTTTGCCAGAGCCCTATGGAATATAAAACAGATAAAACATAGAAAACAATTGCCTGAGCGATCAGACAGAGAAAAAATCATAGATCAGGCATTACCAAATAATCAAAAAGAATTTCTAGAATATTTTCTGAAGAACACAAATAATATGACTTTGGCTGATCTTCAAGAAGTGGTGAATAAAGCTACTAAGTATGCTACAGAAAAACCTGAAAAATCTGCTGAACAATGGCTACCGATTGTAATTGAAGCACAAAATAAATTACTAAAAATTAAACAGATGCGCGAATTGATCAATCTATGTGGAAAAATATACAACTCAACAAAGATAGAAAAATGGGATTTTCCAGAAAAGATTGCTCAATGGACTCCAGATCAAAGAGGATTGCTATCTAGGTTAGAGCCAGAAACAATCTTTAAGAAATTTGAAAAAACATATATAACAGATAGTTATTTGAAAGAATATGAAAATTTCTCCCAAAAGTAATTATAGTTATGTTATTCCAATCCTTTTAAGTAAACGTTAAAATCATCGCTTTCTGAGCTTACCTTGCTCATTGCTTCTTTTAGCTTTGTTATAACCGATTCTTTTAATTCTGGTTTTTCTTTAATGAAGTATTTATTTTTTTCAAACCAGACACTATATTCCGCCATAGCGTCTAAACAATATATAGGACTATCTTCAGTTTTGCTTCTTTCATAAATCATCAAAATTTCATTAATCAAATGATTGTTTTCTTGCAAAACTTTCTTTACGTAATGTTTTTTTAACCATTCAGGTGCATTATGAGGATCATGTGCCCAATAAATTAAAGGGATTGTAAAAACAAGCCATACCCAATGAATCCTTATAGGTTTCATGAACATTTTCTATTTAAGAAAAACCACCTGAGTAATCTTTTTCAAAATTCCTGTCTATCAATTTTCATGTTCAAAGCGAGGAGGGGTCATAAAACCCCTTCTCAAAAAAATTAATCATTCCGTTGACGCATAAATGTCGGCACATCAAGATCTTTTGAATCCACCGCGCAACTAAAAGTAGAACTCTTATTTGATCGATCACTCTCTTGCTGATAGCTTTCTTCCGGTTCAAACATAAACTCATCTTCTTGCGTTTCGGTCATTAACGGCAATGGTTCAATAACCGATTCATGTGTTTCAATCGGTGCTGCTTCAAAAATGATTTCTTCATGTTGTTGAACAATCGCGTACTCATGAACTATAACTTCTTCTTTTATCTGCTCCACTATAACCGGGCGTTCAAAATCTGTTGCAATAATGGTTACAATAACTTCATCTTGCATACTATCATCAATTACTGAACCAATAATAATATTTGCATCTTCATGAGCTTGCTCATACACCACTGATGCAGCTTCGCTGATTTCATGCAAACCGAGACCTTTGCCACCAGTGATATTGCACAATACACCATGTGCACCTTCAACGCTCATATTTTCAAGCAACGGTGAAGATATTGCCTCTAATGCTGCTTGACGCGCTCGTCCTTTTCCTGAGGCTTTACCCGTACCCATTACTGCAAGGCCACGATCTTTCATAATTGTTCTGATATCAGCATAATCAACATTAATGTGTCCCGGGCGTGTAATAATATCAGAAAGTCCACGTACTGATTGACTTAAAATACCTTCATTAATCATTGCAAACGCATCAATCATAGAAACGTGTTGATCCACCACTTCAAGTAATTTCTGATTAGGTATTACAATTAAGGTATCCACATCTTGTTTTAATCGCTGAATAGCTTCATCTGCAATAGCTGCACGTCGCTTACCTTCAAATAAAAATGGACGTGTTACAATCGCAATTACCAAGACACCTTTATCGCGCAATGCACGAGCGATAACTGGTAATCCTCCTGAACCAGTTCCACCTCCCATACCACCTACGATAAATACAATGTCTGCTCCACTAACAGCATCCATTACTTTATCAAGATCTTCTTCTGCAGCGCGTTTACCCATATCCGGATTTGCCCCAGCTCCTAACCCTTTAGTAGACTTAACACCGATCTGAATTTTGTGCTGCGCTCTTGAAAATTCCAATGCTTGTGCATCAGTATTTGCAACAACAAAACCAATCCCTTGGCATCCTGATTCAATGATGCTGTTTACGGCGTTACCCCCAGCACCGCCAACACCAATCACTTTAATTGATACCATTGACCTTTGACGCTGTAACGCTTCTTGTTCAAACTCTATCACAGTAGCCTCCTTTATACTTACCCCATGTTACATTTCATTTTACATGGTGACCCCGGTTTAGAAAAAAGAAAAATCGGAAAACATCGGAGCCCCTTTTTAAAATTTTTCAGAAAAAATCGGATACTCATGATTTCATTTTACCCCAATAACGCATTCTACTTCGCTAAAGCTACGAAGAACAGGCTGCTTTTATTGAGGACCCCATTCTTAGAAAAAATCGGATACCCATAATTTCATTCGTTCGAAAACACGCCGAGTCAATGGCTCCTCGCTTAAATGCATTTTAATTTTTTTCTCATTACGCATAACATGCACCAATAATCCATATCCTGTTGCATATAAAGGGCTTTGTAATGTTTCCACTAAATCAAAAAGGACACGCGGCTTTCCAATACGCACCGGACAATCAAAAATCTCTTCTGCCAATTGCCGAGCACCGGTTAGTAATGAACCGCCACCAGTCAGTACAATTCCATTCGTCATAAACTTCTGTAATTGATGTCTGTGTATTTCATTATTCACCAGATTAAATAATTCTCTCATACGCGATTCGATAATAAAAACCAGATCTGAAAGTCGCACTACTTGCAAGTCTTCTCCTTGCATCATCTCAACTTCAATTAACTCTTCACTTTCAACCAAGCTTCTCATTGCAGAACCATACCGTTTTTTTATCCGTTCTGCTTCGATCTTGGTAATACGTAATCCGATTGCTATATCAGTGGTTACGTGATTGCCCGCTACAGGAAAAACCATGGTATGTCTTACAGCAGAATTTTTATAAAATGCTACATCTGATGTTCCGCCACCAATATCAATGATACCAACACTCAATTCTCGCTCATCTTCACTTAATACTGCATCAGCAGATGCAAGCTGTTCTAATATAATATCGTTAACGCTTATGCCAGCACTCTGACAACAATTGACAAGATTTTGTACTGATGATACTGCCCCCATGATAATATGCGCTTGAACTTCAAGACGGACGCCATGCATTCCAATAGGATCTTGCACTTGATCTGTTCCATCAATAACAAAATACTGAGGCAATACATGCAAAATCTGACGCCCCTCGGGAATCGCTATTGCTTTTGCTGCATCGAGCACGCCATCTACGTCAGATTGCTTTATTTGTCCTTGCTTAATGGTCACCATACCCGCGGAATTAATAGAACTGATATGTGCACCGGAAATTCCAATATATGCTGATTCTATAGGCATATTCGCCATCATTTCCGCTTCTTTAACCGCATGTGTAATAGAGCTAATTGTTTTTGCAACATCAACCACTACACCTTTACTGAGGCCATGCGATGGAGATTTACCTATGCCAATAATTTCAATTTGATCTCCCATTTTGCGTGCAATAAGAACGCAAATTTTTGTTGTTCCAATATCAATTGCAGTAATAACATTCTCTTTGATTAAACGTGCCATAGTTTTTCTCCCCTTCCCCCAATTTATTTAACCCCAACCATATTGTCATTTCGTTGGGGGCCCCAGTTTTAGAATATTTACGTCTTATAAGCAATTATATAATCTGCAAATCTTGTATCTGCTACCCAGTTGATTTTTTCATTAAAATCTTTGCGTTCAGCAAGTTTGTTTTTTACTAATGCACACTGATCAAGCAAGCAAGACAATTTGTCTTGTATCGCTGAAACTATAACGCTGAAATTTTTTTCTTGTTTACTTCTAAAACAAACATGATGCTCATTAATGAGTTCAAGATCATAATTTTGTTTAAAATCCAATGGTAACTCGCATAATAATGATGGAACTAACGATGCAGCTTTTGATACACAATTTTCAGCAACTGTCGCGCATGCAAGCGCATCAAAAAGATGACAAGAAAAGTAATTTTTTGAAACAAGCTGATTATCGTGCATAAGTATTTTGTCGTTATTAATACAACAAAGTGGCTTATGTGCATATATCATAATGTATACGCCGCACGGCCGATATGCGATTTCTATTTTATCTAAAACAGAAAATTCTTTTTTTAACTGCGCAATAAGTTGATGACCATCGCAACGATGATCAAGTAATTGAGTTGCATATATTTTGATAGAAGAAAGATAGTCATCAGATAAGAGATCATTTTGAATAAAACGATAGATAGACGTAGAAGCGATGAGGTATGAATTTTGCTTATATACAAAAAACATCAGCAATACGAGAGAAAAAACCAATAGACCTTTTTTCATTCCAACCCCATATTGGTAATCTAATATGGCATTTTCCTAACCCCATTGCTTATGTATTACCCTTTTGGGAATGAAATAGTCAATAATTTAAGAGCTTATCCGAAAACTAAATAATTTTAAATTTTCGGATAGGCTCTAAGAAATGATCTTATTCCTTACGGTTTGCAATCAAAAATAATAAAATACCAGCTGCAACCGAAGCATTATAAGAAATATCGCTAGCTTTTTGAGGCAATGTCACATGAGTACCAGATGATAGAATTGATTTTGAAATACCCATGCCTTCGCCACCAATAACCATACATAACGATTTTTTGTATTCGCACGTAACGGCATTTTCACCATCAAAGGTTGCAAGATAGATGTTGTATCCAGCATTTTTTAATTCAATAATTGCAGCAGCTGCCGATTGAGCTTCATAAATCTCAAGATGCTCACTCAAACCGGCCGATGATTTTATGGCAATGCCAGTTAATTGCGCGCCACCACGTTTAATCAAAATCGCGCCATCAACACCCGTGCAATACGCAGAACGTAAAATGCCGCCTAAATTACGCGGATCTTGCACACCATCAATCATTACCAAGAATTTGTGTTTTTTAGGATCAAAGAACACTTTACGGAAAGGGAATACCTGAGTCCATGCTACAACGCCTTGATGATCTGTGGTTCCTACCATACGATCAAGCACTTCACGGGCGACATATTGTATAGGAACAGGATATTTTGGCCATACTTTTTGAATATCTTCAAATGCTTGTGGCGTTGGCTTGGTTGTATAAATTGAAATG
>JACZCT010094137.1_pt1 | contig 13898 bp, 14 predicted proteins | sample 8641871 | NCBI WGS metagenome assembly JACZCT01 (sample SAMN15324604, study PRJNA640507) | soil metagenome | isolation source: monocropping sugarcane control | place: China: Luxin town, Laibin City, Guangxi Province | collected 2019-07-25 | depth 10cm m | reverse complement strand
TGAGGAAATAATGATGCGGAATGTAAAGATACAGCAATGAAAATATAACTGCTGTCAGTATTTCAATAAAGGGATATAAAAAAGAAATAGGTTTTTTGCAATTGCGGCATGCGCCTTGCAACAGTAACCACGATATAACGGGAATATTATCGTACCACGCAATAATTTTTTTACAGTGAGGGCATGATGATCGGGGTTTGATGATCGATTGCTCTTGTATCAATCGATACGCTAATACGTTTAAAAATGAACCCCAGCAAAGGAAAAAAGGAACCAAGAAATAAATTTCTATAGTTTTCCTTCGTCTTTGAGCTTATCAAGTAAGCGATTAATTTTCTCTACCTTTTCCTGATCTTCATCATAGCGGAAAATAAGTTTTGGCGTATAACGACCATGGGATGTTTTTGCTAATGCACTGCGTAAAGATGGTTTATAGAGAACAAGCGTTTTCAATTTTTCTTCAAACTCTGGTTTGCCATCAGAGGCAAGAAATAAAACAACACACGTGCCACCATCAGAAGAAAGGCTTACTCGATTAATAAATATTCCATTCAGCTTTGGCTCGTCGATCGTAATCTGACGAAAGAATTGAGAAATTTCTTTGTAAAAATACGATTCTCTTTGTGCTTTTTTTATTTCTTGCTGTTGTTTACTCATGGGGATTAGTCTTTAGGTGCTGTGCCATTAGTGATCATGCGCATCATATTTTGTTTGATAGCACGAACAAGGCGTTTTCTTCTTTTTTGTGTTGTTGATTCAAAATAGACAGTGCGTTTCATATCGCGTACGATACCTTCACGTTCTATTTTCTTTTTTAATTGTCTGAGAGCTTTATCGATGTGTCCACTGACAGAAATTTCGATATTTGATCGTTTTGACATGGAAAACAACAACCTTTCATTTTAGCCCAGCCATAGTGAGAACAAAATGCAGGCTGGATGAACATAATAACATTTCTTATTATAATACCGTCTTTTACTCAAGCTGTCTAGAGCAGAGAGCCTTTCAAAAACTATTCTTGGTGGGCCAAGTTAAGCATGGAAAAGGGTGAGCTTAAAACGTTATGTTAAGACCGGCCATAATAGTTGAGCTTCGGTAGGCATTACGCTGAGAGAATGGTATTTGCCACAGCAAGCCAACATTAAAATTAGGCGAAAAGTCATAATTAAGGCCAACATTACCGAGCTTAACTTTAAAGGTTGATCGGCACTCAAGTACTTCTGGCAAGAAGGCTGGATCATCATTGAGGACTTCAATATGATCTTTCTGGTGATCAAGGACATACCATTCAAAATGCATGGAGAGTCTATCTAAAAAGTGGTATGCCGCAAGGCGGACACAGAAATACCAGTTTTCACCTGGTTGTATGGAAACGTCAGTTGAGTAAGGATAGAGATTTTGCTGGAATTCACTCGTTGGAACCGGATAATTACAAAAATTTCTTTTAAAGAAGTGAGTCCAGCCAACTTCGCCACCAATTTCTATGGTTTCGATAAAATCAAGATTAATGCCGGCCGTCAGACCTACGCTTGAATGTTTGTTACTGCCAAATGGCGCGGCAAAAAACTGACGATTAAAGGTTTTTACGGGAGAAAATGCTCCAGAAAGTTCAAAATATGGTATTGCTAAAAAGCGTGCCCAGGAACTTTCAGCATCTTCATTGACGGGGAAAAACTGGCGCCAATAAAGATTAAAACGAATATCCTCAAGAGATGTTTCGATAAAATCGCAGAAATCAATATCCAGTTCTTCTGTGATGGCATTGAGTTGTTCCATGAGGAAAGTATTAACACTTCCATTAGCTCCACCAGTCACGGTAGTTGTTACGGGATCAAAATTTGATTGATTAGTTCTATTATCTGTGGCTTCACGCACCTGGCGTATGCTTGCAAATCCTGCCTGTGTTTGCAGGATAAAGCCAGCACCCAAGTTTCCTGATGCTTCTATTCGTAAACCTCGTTTTCTATATTTTTCCCAAAAGGTAAAAAAGCCAAGATTTTGAGCTGGATCAATGTTTGCTTCATCATTGAGTCCAGGATTAGGTTCATCGCCGATATCAGGGAATAACTGAGTTATTGCTTCATGTAATACAGGATACAATTCTGCGCCCTCTTCTGATCCAAATGCTACTTCCCCTTCAGGAATTGCGCCGTATAGTAATGGAATCATACTGGTTCTTCCGGTCAGATCGCCGAGAGCAACATCATTGATTTGAGGACAGAAAACATCTCCTTGGCAAGGCACTGATCCTTTGATTGTTTTTCCTCGATCAGCATTTTGTGCAAAAGGAGAAATCGATATATTTACGCAATTCCGTTTTTTATCGGCCCATTCATAAGCCCAACCGTTTAATGCATCAAATTTATACAATAATTGCTCACGAGTAAGCAGCAATCTATCATCTATATTGAGCGTTGAGAACATGGGGATAGGATCATTTTTTGCATTTGTTGTTAAATCTGCATGTACCGGTGTATGCACAGTTGATAGGAGAAATGTTAATAAATACAATAAAAAATGAGAGACATTTTTTTGTTTATCGCGAGGCATACTATTCCTTTTTTTTGCTTTTTCAAGAAACAAATCATCTATTTATATCATTGTTTTTATCATTCAGTCAATTATAAACCCCACGCTCCATTATATTGCGAATGAAGACCTCGGTGAAGATGGTGGTCTTGTTTGAATCTACACTTTGCTTTATGAGAAGAAAAGAGATACATTGAAAATCATGAAATCATTATATTGTTCTTATTATCAGGCATACGTTGAACGTGAGTTATGTTGGTTTGTTACTGCAAGTTTGCGCAGTTATGAACACGTTGCTTTTGATCGTACACTCGATCCGGTAACGAGTTTATTTGAATTTTTTGTTCCGGAGTCTACGGAAAAATACTTTCTAGAGGTTATGGCATATTTTGAATCAGAGGGATTAGTTTCTGGGTTGAAAAAGTTGCCTAATCGGTTGGAAAATATTGATCACGATCAAATTCAAGAAGAAAATATTAAGAAGTAAAAAAAAGAATAATGCCCAATACTTGATTGGGCTCTCTAGAACTCTAGATACAAACGTTCCCTTTGATCCTGATGAAAAATAAACGTGGGCTCTCTCGCCTGCTGCGCATATATTACGATTGCTACGCAGAACGGTCTCACAAACAATTTTTGAGTTGTTATACAAAAAGCTACTAAGCTCCCATGATTTATTGGGTTTGCGATTTGATTTTAAAAACTCAACAGAACCTAAGTATACAAAAAAAAAGCCCCGGAATTCTGGGGCTTTTTCTATAGGTTTATTATTTTCTCAATTCTCTTTAGCGCTTCTTGGCCACCGAGCATATCAATCAATTCAGCTATTCCCGGTCCATTAGTTTTTCCCATCAGAGCGAGTCTCAAAAACCAGAATAATCCCTTTAAAGGTATGTTATTATTTTTAGCCATAGTCTTTATAGTGGTAGCAAATTCTGAATGATTGGAAAGTAATATATTTTTATGCTCATTAAGAATGTCTACCAGATTTTCCTGAATTTCTTTTGATATACACGCATCAATATCAGCAGTAATAACTTGTGGCTCAACAAAATAAAATTGGAGCGCTTCAACAGCATCTTGAGTAGTTGTCAGATCCGATTTAATTATTTGCAGTAATTTTATTAAAGTAGATTCATCTATATTTTTTGCGCTTTCATAAGCCGCTTCTAGATAAGGGCGGCATTCTGCAGCTAGTTTTTCAGGATCATATCGTACAATCCATTGTTTATTAACCCATTTTAATTTTTCAAGATCATAGGTAATGCGTCCTGATGCATGAATATTTTCAAAATTAAATGTTTGAACAAGAGTATCATAGGACATGATTTCTTCTTTAAAAGATGCGCCAATGATGGAAACATAATTACCTACCGCTTCAGGTAAAAAGCCTGCATCTTTTAAATCACGCAACGAAAATCCAAAGTCTCGTTTAGATAATTTCTTACCTTCAATATTACACAAAATGGGCAAATGCCAATACGTAGGCAATGATGCGTTGACTGCGTGAAACAACGCTGCTTGATTTGCAGTATTTGATAAATGATCTTCTCCGCGGAAAATATGAGTAATTTCCATCAGCAAATCATCAACAAAATTAGCAAAGATAAAGGTAAAGCTGCCATCTTGACGAGTAATAGCAAAATCTGAAAAATTACTCATATCAAACGTGATATTGCCTCGACCAAGATCATGAATGGTCAGAGAAAGATTGTGATCGCATTTGAATCGCCAAATATAGGAGAGTTTTTCTTCAAGCGAACGATCAATCTCCGCTTGTGATAAGTTCATGCACGTACGATCATAACGAGGAGGAAGTTTTAATGCTTGCTGACGTAAGCGTTTTTTCTCTAAATCTTCTTCGGTGCAAAAACAACGATAAATGACATTTTTTTGTATCAAGATATTCAGATATTTTTGGTAAAGGTCTGTGCGCTCAGATTGATAATATGGTGCAAATGGTCCACCAACGTGCGGGCCTTCATCGTATGAAACATTGAGCCATGCAAGATCTTCTAAGATTTTTTGTGCTTGAGGATCAAACATGCGTTGTGCATCGGTATCTTCAATGCGTAAAATAAAAGCGCCTTGTTTTTGACGTGAAAAAAGATAATTGATAAGTGCCGCACGAACATTACCTAGATGCATCATCCCCGTAGGAGATGGAGCAAAACGCACACGAACTTTTTGCATGAGTTATTTTTCCCCGTAAAACGTAATTACATAGTATATCTTTAGTTTACTCATACCAGATTCAAAGTCTACAAAGACTGTAAGAATAAGGCATCAGCTCAGGTCTTGTGCTTGTGGGACTATTTGCGAAAGCCTTTGACATGTAGACTATTGATTTGCTATTTTTTTCAAAAAGTTTTACTAAAAGGGTAGTGTAATGAAGAAATGTCTCAAAATCACTTTAATATCAAATAATATTGATGGTGGATTCAAGGATTCTGTGCAAGGTGCTGCACGTAAACTGGATCTTGAAGGCACCATGCAATTTGTGGAGCCCAATGAATTGATTATTATTGCATGCGGAGAAAAGAATAATATCGATTCATTTCTTGATAATCTTCATCAGGGTCTTGGGATTAATGTTCCTGATGATGTGCAGGTGGAACCTTTTCTCAAGGAGAAGGATTATCGAGGTATTTTTCGTATTTTAGAATAAAAAGCTTTCTAAGACTTGATGCATTATGGAATTAATATACAAAGCACCGATTAAAAAATCGGCGCTTTGTATATTAATACAAAAGAATATGATTTCTATTGATCAAAACTAGCACATATTTGACGAATCTCTTGTGCATTTGATAGCCGTGCTGTTACTTCTACCTTATCTTGCTTATTGCTGGGCTTAAAAAAATACCGCGTTCCTTCCCCTAAATAGTTCCGTGGATTACGATTGATTCGGGGAGCAGCTTCTATTTCATCGATTTTACCAAAAACACTTTGAGATAGAGGGGTATTCGAATATCTATCAAATTTTTCTTTGATTATTAATGTTTGAAAATCCGGTTTATTTATTTGATCCAAAATCGGTTGAACGCCATTATTTTGGATTTCTTGTATAACTAAGCTTTCTTCAATGCTGCTTAGTTTAGGAGTATTTTGTTGAGGTGCATCCATTGCTTGCAAGGAAAATGAGAATATGGCAATTAATAGTGCGTGACTTAATACAGCATTTTTCATCAGAATCCTCTGTGGATAATTATTTTGTTATTAGAGGAAAGTGTAGCATATTAGCATTAAAATGTCATAAAAAAAATAAAATGTAAAATCTATGAATTGTGCATAATGCGAACATATTTTTTTATTTTGCTATACTCATGACATGTATTATAACAAAATAAAACCATTCCAGTCGTAGTGCATTATGAATCAATCGTCATTAAGGCATTCGATATTTATTCTATGTTTATTTTTCTGTTTCTTTATCTGTGCAGCTCAGGAAAGTATGTTCGAAAATAGTGTTTCTTTATCTTTTACCAAAACAATAGATAAAGAATTAATCACACATTATTTTCTTACCGATGTTATAGCCAAAGAAATTTCTTTTCAATCCGATGTTGCATTTCAAAAAGAAGAGTTTTTTCATCTATTGGGTTTTAAAAAAAATGATCAGATTAATCAGAAGCATATTATCATAGCTCTGGAGTGTTTTTTCAAAAAAAATAAATTTTCATCGATAAAGATGAAAATTTTTACCGATGAAGATGGTATTCACTTGCATTTTATTTTTGAAAGTGAATGGACGTTTCGAAAAATTAAAATACACAACGTGTATCGGGGGAAACAATTTTTTCAGCAGTTCTATCTGATGGAACGCGGAGATATTTTTGATGAATCAAAGCATAAGCATTCTATTGTTAAAATAAAGGAATTTTTAACCAATAGTGGCTATTTTGATCGAAAAGTGAAAAGCCGTTTTGAATACGATCATACTACTAAAGAAGTGGTTGCGCATATTTCTATAAAAAAGGGTACGAATTATTCTTTTGGTTCTATTAATGTAGAAATAGTAAATGAAGATGAGGTGGCCGATGAGTATGATGATCTGTGTAGAGTTGTTCGTAAAAAATTGTCGCATGTATTAACAGGGCAATCATTTACTAAAAACTTATTGAACGCTCACGTGCAAGAATTAAAAGATTATTTAGGAAAAAAAGGTTTTTTGCACAGTGCATTTGAGCTTGAAGAAGAAATTGATCATCGACGTGCCTTGGTACATATAAAACTTAAAATTATCATACAGCAGAAAAGAGAAATTGTTTTTTTTGGACATCGTTTTTTTTCTAAAAAAGAATTGCTTGATAAAATGTTAGCTTTTGGGCAATCAGTATGGTTATTACCAGCATCCTTACTTGCAGAAGAAATAATACGAGAATATAAAAATAAAGGTTTTTTGGAAGTTGAAGTTACGGTACAGGAAGAAAAAGAGCGTTCCTTTTTTGTGATTAAAGAAGGGCCACGCATTACCATTAATGCGGTTCATTTACAAAATGGGACAGAGCTCGATGAAAAAACTATCAATACATGTTTCAAAAAATTACTGAAACATTCATATTTCGATGCACAGCTTTATGATGAAGCCATACGCTCTCTTATTAATACATATCATGAAAAAGGTTTTTTAGTATTTACCGTGGTACAGTATGAAATGGTTCCTGGCGCCGTTAAGAATCAATATGAATTGCACGTAACGGTGGATGAGGGTGATAAAAAATATATCAGTAATACACGTATAAATGAGTATCCTGAATTGCAAGATCAAGGACCTTTTAAAAAAAATGATAATGAGGAAAAAGTGCTTTTCGAAGCAAAGGTTTTGGATGAGCAGCGAGCATGGTTGGTAAAACATTTTCAATCTTTAGGATATTTGCATCCTCGCATTAAACCATCTATTGAAACTCATGAAGAAGGTGTTACTGTCACTTGGATGGTGGATCCTGGAGAAAAGGTCCATTTCGGTAAAACAATTGTATTAGGCAGTTGCTCTTTCCCTTTTTCTCACTTAGAGCGATTGCTTTTTTATAAAGAAGGAGATTTGTGGAATCAGGAAAATATCAAACGTTCTTTTAGAGCACTGAAAGATTTAGAGATTTTTGATACAATTCATTTTTCAGTTGATCATAGTGATGCAAGTGAAGATAAACCAATATTACTCAAATTGCATCTCGATGATCGATACGAAGTGCGTGCTCGTGCCGGTCTTGAACTACAACATGTTCGCAAATATCAAACTTTTTCAGGCGTGACGTATAAAATTGGTGGAACAACACTGATTAAAAATCCTACCAATAATGCTGATTTATTACGCTTTGATTGTGATTTTGCAAAATCACATCGAGAAATCATCGGTAAATATAGGCAACCAGTGCTCACTCGCAATCCTTTTTTTATGACTGTGCAGATATATAGCATTATGTATGATCAACCAGGATTTAGAATAAAAAGCAGCGTGAATGATATTTATACCGTCATACAAAATGGTTTCTTATTAGGATTACAGAAAAAAGCAAAACATGTTGATATTGGTTGGAACAATGGTTGCGAAGGTATGAAGTTACATATTAAAGATGATGAAAAATTATTATCATTTGCTCATGCCATTGATTTTAAACCACAGTTGATAGATAAAACAGTTCCCTTCTTTTTCACTGAACCGACCATTATGCTTGAGCGTCTTGATGATGCGCTTAATCCAACATGCGGAGGAGTAGGTTTATTTTCATTGAAGATGATGCTTCCCATGATGAAAAAATATAAGGATTCATTTTTTTTTAAAGCGTTATTTGAACAATCTTTTTTTATTCCCATGAAAAGTGTAGTCACTGCACTGCGTTTCAGATGTGGACATATTTTTTATCGAGAATTTTCGGGCATTATGCCCTCGGAGCGTTTTTATTTGGGTGGTTCACATTCACTACGAGGATATGAAGCAGATCTTGCACCACCATTAGGGATATTTGTTGATGATGATGGCAAAGAGCACGTGGTGCCACGTGGAGGCAAAACAATGCTAAATGCTAATATTGAGTTACGTTTTCCGGTATGGAGAAAAGTTGGCGGGGTGATTTTCCAAGATATTGGTGCGTTGAGTGGCACCATGTTTGCAGATTTTAAAACACAGGATTTGTTGGCAGCAACTGGTTTTGGCTTGCGTGTTTTTACCCCTTTGGGACCATTGCGCTTTGATATTGGCTGGCGCTGGCGCAAGCAACTTGTAATTGAGCGATCTTTTGCGTGGTTTTTAACTTTCGGACAGGCTTTTTAGCGATCAGATAAAGCAGTTGTCATGATTTCTATTTGTGGTAAAATTATTTTTAATATAATAGAATTTTATCCTTTTACTATTTTCAGGAAATGACAATGAAAAATATATTCTTATCTATGCTTATTGCTATTACTGGTTTTTCGGTTATTGATACTTGCACTCAAGAGCATACCATTGCTGTACCATCTATTAGTATATCTGAAGCGGAAGCAATAGAATTACAAAGTTTGATAAATAGTAATCGTCAATTGGATATACCTGAACTATCAGAAAACGATAAGTTGCATATACTTTCTCAGATAAGAGCGAGAAATACACCGGCATACATGGCGAGAGAAAAAAAACGAGAAGAACTTACTTCTGTCTATAATGATATGCAAAAACATCAAGGACTTTGTAATCAGCCGACGCGCCTTTTTAAACATTTGTTAAATAATGATTATGATAGCCTAGCACAAGAATTATGGAATAAAGCATACCATTGCCATATGGCGCGAAAAGCATTTCGGGAATACCAAAGAAAGTCTAGACAAGAGGAAAAATTACACGCTGAAGTTTTGTTAACGCCCGATTATAAAGCCATGAAACAGAAAAAACTGGTAATTGATTTGCCAGAATCAGAATAGAAGTAATTAAGATTTTTATTGCCTATAAAGCCAGGAACTATCATTTTAATTCCTGGCTTTTCCTTTTCTTTACGTATAGCCATTTTCTGTTACATTATATATATTAGTGTTTTTTAATGAAATTAGTCTTAAAAATAGGGGTTTATCATGCATGATGAACACTCACGTGGCCATGATCATGGCCATATTCACAGTGGCGAAAATACCATTGTTCATGAATTATTATGTCACTTGCCGTATGCGATTTATTCGGTAGCATTCAGTTTGATTATTTTGAGTGTATATTCCGTTTTCTCTATTGGCCTTGATCCTGTCATTATCAAAAAGGGAAGCAAGGCGCTATTTCACAGCTTCCATTTTATGCATATTGTGTTTGCTGCAACAGGGACCGTGATTACTTTTTGTCGCTTCTCTAAAAATTATTTCAGAGCATTGCTTGTTGGTATTATTTCACCAACATTTTTCTGTATTTTATCTGATGCCGTGTTGCCGTATATAGGCGGTACACTTCTTGGTGTGGATATGCACTGGCATTTATGCTTTTTGAAAGAACCACAACGAGTTATTCCATTTTTGATTGTTGGCGTAATCAATGGTTTTGTGATGAGTATGCATCATGAAAGCAAACAAGGCGGATATTCACTGAGTTCACACGCTTCGCATATCACTATCAGCTCATTAGCATCTACTTTTTATTTGATATCACATGGCTTTACCAATTGGTATGCATCTATTGGAAATGTTTTTATTCTTTTGATTGTAGCTGTTGTGGTACCATGTACGTTGGCTGATGTTGTTGTACCTATGACCATGGCGCGTTTGGGTAAAGAACCAGATTCTTGTTGCGGGTAAAAATGGGATTAAAAAGGGTGTATATGCATGAGAACCATTCGTTTTAAAAATATTACCAAACGTTATAACGGCGAACTTATATTAGAAAATATAACTCTGGAAATTCCTGGAGGAACATTTTTCGCGCTTTTGGGCCCCAGTGGTAGTGGTAAAACTACCATGCTCCGTCTTATTGCAGGATTAGAGCAGGCTGATAGCGGATCAATTTTTTTGGGTGATGAAGATATCACTCATATGCCTGCTTATAAACGCCGTGTTAACACTGTATTTCAAAATTATGCATTATTTCCTCACATGGATGTTTTTGATAATGTGGCATATAGCTTATCGCTCAGAAATGTGCCTGAAAACATTATAGAAGAAAAAGTTATTAAAATATTAAAATCGGTTGGCCTTGATAAACATATTCATAAATCAATCAATAATCTTTCTGGTGGGCAAAAACAGCGTGTAGCGCTTGCGCGAGCTGTCATTAACGAACCAGATGTTTTATTGCTTGATGAACCACTTGCTGCTTTAGATTTAAAGCTGCGCGAAAAAATGTTAATCGAACTCATTGATTTGCAAGATACATTGCAAACAACTTTTGTGTACGTAACACATGATCAATTTGAAGCGTTAACGGTTGCAGATAAAATGGCAATCATGAATAATGATGGTGAAATTGAACAAGTTGGCACGCCAAAAGAGATTTATGAGTTTCCAGTGAGCACCTTTGTAGCTGAATTTGTAGGGACTACTAATATATTTAAAGGAAAGCTGCATATAACTGATGAAACATCAAAAATAGAATTTCCTGGTCTTGGTATGTTTGAGGTTGTTGTTTCAAAAGAAAAAGAATGGATGAAGCATGGTAACGCAGTATTTATGAGCATTCGCCCTGAAAAAATTGAAATCAGCAAAACTCCTATGACAGGTTTTTCTAATGCGCTTGAAGCAACAGTACAATCAATTGTGTATCATGGACGATCAACGCAATATAACGTGCGGTTAGAAAATGGACAAGTGATTCAGGTTTTTGAACAAAACGAAGAACATTTTCCACAAGAAGTTATTGATTATGATGATCATGTATTTTTGTATTGGCAAAAAGAAAATGTGGTATTGCTAGAAAAATAGAAAACATCCATAGAAATTTTTATCGCGCTCGTCCTGAACTTGGTTTACCTCATGTTTCAATTCTCTTCACGCGGGGACCCCGGCGTAGAGAAACGAAGCTGGGGAAAGACGGATATCTTCGAGCGCTCTTGTATCTAATATTATTATACGCGCTTAATTCTTCAACAAGTTCAGAATGAACGCGGGAAACAGAATGAATATTAAAGAGAGTGTGAGAGACTTCGTCTCAAAAAATACATCATTTATCTCAACCGTACCAGCTGTCTTATGGCAGGTATTATTTTTATATATTCCATTAGTTTTAGTGGTATATATGAGTTTGCAGCAGTATACAGGAGCTGCGTTTTTTGATCTGACATTTTCTCATTATTATGCTTTGCTTACCATGTCATATGCATATATTATTGGGCGCTCTGCAATGATTGCTCTTGGCGTAACTCTTTTTTGTCTTATATTAGCATATCCTGTTGCGTATTTCCTTGCGCTACGTACATCTGAGCGTTGGAAAAATATTCTTTTATTTTTGCTTACGTTACCATTTTGGACTAACTTTTTAATTCTCATTTATTCATGGGTTTTTGTACTCGATCAAAATGGACTCATTAATACTATTTTGCTCAAACTAGGTATCATACAAGAACCATTACATATGATAAACAATATATATGCTATCTTTATTGTTATGATTTATTATTATTTACCATTTATGATGATGCCCTTATACACTATCCTTGAAAAAATTCAGCATGAAGTTCTTGAAGCATCCATGGATCTTGGTGCAACACATTGGCAAACATTTAGGCATATAACTATTCCGCTTTCAATGTCTGGCATTAAAACAGGTGTGTTTTTAGTATTTGTTCCTGCATTTGGCGAATTTGCAATTCCTGCCATTATTGGTGGTGGACAACAAATGTTTGTCGGATCTTTAATATCACATTATTTTTTGGTGACACGTGAGAATCAGCTTGGAGCTGCTTTTACCATTATTAGCGGTATAGTGCTTATTATATGCGCTTTGCTTTTTAATTGGTTATGCAAAGTTCCTCTGCAAACGGTACAAAAAGAGGTGGAATCATGAAAAATATAGCATCATATTTTCTACCTGTTTGCGTGGCATTGTTATATCTTTTTTTATATCTTCCTATTTTTGTTTTAATAGTTTTTTCTTTTAACAATAATGCATTCACACAAAGTTGGATCTCATTTACTACTCATTGGTATGTTGATTTATTTGATACAGCGGAGTTATGGGATGCGCTTAAAAATTCACTCATAGTTGCATGCTCATCAGTTGTGTTGAGTCTTACACTCGGTTCAACATTAATTTTTTTTGGTTCACGATCAGTTGTGCAACGATTACTTCTTCTTTTTTATGGTAGCCTTGCAATGCCAGAGATAGTATTGGCAGTTGGATTGCTTTCTCTCTTTTCTTTTCTTTCTGTTTCCTTGGGGGCAACAACATTAATTGTTGGACATACGCTTTTAGGTTTGGGATATGTTATTCCGATACTACATGGTCGTTTTGTGGAGCTTGACGTGAATCTCATTGAAGCGTCATATGATCTTGGTGCTACCAAACAGCAAACATTTTTTAGAGTGGTATTGCCATTATTAACGCCAGCATTGATTGCTGCAGGACTTTTGGTATTTATTATTTCCCTTGATGATTTTATTATTTCATTTTTCTGTGCAGGAGCATCGGTGCAAACATTGCCGCTTTATATTTTTGCAGTGATTCGCACAGGTGCGTCTCCTTTAATTAATGCGTTATCAACTATTATGCTCATGGTAAGTAGTATTTTGGTTGTGACCTTTTCTTTCCTTCAAGTTAAAAAAATAAGAGGGCAGCGATGAAATATCTTTCAAGCAACTTTGTTGGAAAAGTAGGGATAGTATGTTTTTGGTTGCTGGTGATTTTTGCATTTTTATATGCAGGTCAATTCGCTTCTCTTTTTACACAGAAAAAAAGTATCAATGTTCTTGTGTGGGGACAAGTGCTTGATAAAGAATTTTTGTATGATTTTGAAAAAGATACCGGCATTCACGTAAACATGAGTTACTTTGAAAACAATGAAGAGCTTTTTGTTAAATTGCAATCAAGCTCTAATCACGATTATGATCTTATTATGCCTTCAGATTGGGCGGTGCAATTGATGATACAACAAGGTCTTATTAAAAAATTAGATCACGGTAAAATTCATATCTGGGATAATCTATATCCAGCACTGCGCAATCTTTATTTTGATCCACACAATGCATATTCGCTTCCATATTACTGGACCCTTTTTGGACCTGCTGTTGATACTCGTTATTGGCAGGATAAGCGTATTCCTGCAACGTGGGGAATTATTTTTGATAAACGTATTATGCCGCCACGAATTTGTGTTATGGAAGATATGCGTGAACTTATTTGCATAGCTGCACTTTATTTATTTGGACGCTATGATCAGTTGAGCACACAAGAAATTGAACAAGTTAAAGAATTGTTATTACAT
>JACZCT010021168.1_pt1 | contig 14028 bp, 17 predicted proteins | sample 8641871 | NCBI WGS metagenome assembly JACZCT01 (sample SAMN15324604, study PRJNA640507) | soil metagenome | isolation source: monocropping sugarcane control | place: China: Luxin town, Laibin City, Guangxi Province | collected 2019-07-25 | depth 10cm m | reverse complement strand
GTTGCGGATGCTGTGGTATTCGTGCGGCGGGATCAGGCTGCCGGCGGAGCCGGCGGCGGCGTGGATGGAGCCGATCGCGCTGAACTCCCAGCGCTCGCCGCTGTGGCCTTGCAGGTCGTATTGCTGGATGTCGAGCGCGCCGTGCCACACGCCTTCGACGCACCACATGCCGTCGTGGTCATGGATCGGCGTGCCTTGGCCCGGCGCCCAGGTCATCGCCACGACGCAGTAGCCGTGCGCCTCGCTGCGATACAGCTCGCGGCGCGCGTAATGTTCGGCACAGGGGACGAACACGCAAGCGGGCAACTGCACCTCGCCTGAGCTCATGAAGTGGCACAGGCTCGCGCGCAGGCTGCTGGTGAGCGCCGCGGTGTCGGGCTGGCTGACGGCGACATCGATGGCGTCGATGAGTTGCCGACTACCGGGAAATGGCAGGTTGAGCACGGGAGTCTCCAGTCGTACAGGCTGCTTGATCGTAGCAGCGCGGGCTTCAGGCGTTGCGCAAGGTCAGCAGGAAATCACCAATCGCGCGACTGTAATTCGGGATATCGACCAGGAAGGCGTCATGCCCCTGTGGCGAATCGAGCGCGACGAAGTCCACTTGGGCCCCGGCCTCTCGCAGCCCGTCCGCAATCTGTTCTTGTTGCTGCAGCGGAAACAGGATGTCGGTGCTGACGCCAATCACCAGGGCGCGCTCGACGCGGATGCGCAGCAGGCCGGCGCGCACGCTGCCGCCGCCGTATTCGGCGGTGTCGAACCAGTCGCTGGCGCGCGACAGGTAGAGGTAGCAGTTCGGGTCGAAATGGTGGACAAAGCGCTGGGCGTGGCCTTCCAGGTACGACTCCACCTGGAACTCGCGCGCAAACGGTTCGTCGTCGCGCTGCTCCGGGTCGAGCCGGATGCGCGCGAATCGGCCGTTCCACTCCATTGCCGAGCGGTAGGTGATCACGCCGAGCTTGCGCGCGATGCTCATGCCGATCTCGGGATAGCTTTCCTCGGTATAGGACCCTTCGTTCCAGCGCGGATCGAGACGGATGGCCTCGCGCTGCAGCGAACGGATGGCAATCGCGAACGGCTGCGCCTGCGGCGCGGTGTCGACGCTGATGTGCGCGCGCACGCTGCCGGGGTGCAGCAGCATGTAGCCCAGCGCGCTCATGCCGCCCATGGAGCAGCCGATCAGGCAGGCCAGGCGTTCGATGCCGAGGCTCTCGATCACCGCGTGGGCGGCGTTGGCCACGTCCTCGAGCGCGAGTTCCGGGAAGGCCAGGCGGTAGGGCTCGCCGGTGGCCGGATCGATGGAAGCCGGGCCGGTCGAGCCCTTGTCGCTGCCCAGCGAATTGACGCACACGAGGAACCAGTGCGTCGTGTCGATCGCCTTGCCGGGGCCGGCCATGTCCTGCCACCAACCGGGGCTGGGGTCGGTTTCGTTCGAGGTGAGGTGGGCGCTGGGCGAGAGGCCGGTCAGCACCAGGATCGCGTTGTCGCGCGCCGCGTTGAGGGTGCCCCAGGTTTCGTAGGCCGCGCTGGCGCCGTGCAGGACGCCGCCGCGTTTCATGGCGAAGGGCGAGGGCAGGGCGCAATACTGGCGCGCGTCCCCGGCCATCAGGGTTTGCGGTCCGGGACCGGCGTGGAGGTGGCCGGCGCCGGCGCACTGGCGGCACGGGCGGCCGCCACTTCAATCTGCTTGGCCACGGCCTGGGCCACGGACGAACCGGGCTCGAGCTGCGGCTGCAGCAGGCGCCAGGTGGCCTCCGCGTCGGCGTAGCGCCCCTGCTGGAAATCGCTGATGCCGAGCAGCCACAGGCCGCGCTGGCTGTCCGGTTGCAATTGCACCGCCCGCAGCAGCAGCTCGCGGCCGCGGCCTTCGATCATATGATCCTCGCGCAGCATGGAATCCGACTCGGCCCAGCCGACCATGGCGCCGGCATTGTTCGGATCCAGCTTCAGCACGTGATCGTAGGCATCGCGGGCCATGGACGGATTGCGCAAGGCCGTGCCGGTCTGGCCCAGCAGCATCCAGCCTGCCTGGTCATCCGGCTCTTGCACGAGATGGGCGCGCAGCGCGGCCACGGCGGCATCGATGGACTGCGGCATGGTCGCCTGTGCCTCGACGCCGCGCAAAGCCGCGGGCGTGCCGACGAGTGCGTAGATGCCGGCCACCGTCAGCGGCAGCACCAGGGCCAGGCCCAGCGCCAGGACGAACATTGCCCGCGACGGGCCCGCCCGCCGGCCCTGCTTCAGCAAGGGCGCGAGCACGAAAACCAGCGCCACAACCGTCATGGCTGCGGCTATCCCGAAAAACACGGCAGTCACCAGTCATCCCCAATGTCGATTGGCGGCGCAACGGTCGCGTTGGCCTGCCGACGTTTGCGCACGGCCACCAGCACCACGCCCGCGCCGGCGAGGAGGATCGCGGGTGGTCCAAACCACAGCAGCCAGGTGCCCGGCTGCAGCGGCGGGTCGTACAGCACGAAGCTCGAATAACGCGCCACCAGGTACTGCTTGATCTGGTCGTCGGTTTTCCCTTCCTGCATCAGTTTGAACACCACCAGGCGCAGGTCGCGCGCCAGCTCGGCATTCGAGTCGGCGAGGTTTTCGTTCTGGCACACCAGGCAGCGCAATTGCCGTGTGAGGTCCTGGAAACGAACTTCCTGCGCGTGGTCCTTGAAGGGCAGCGGCTCGATCGCCTGGGCATGCGCCGCACCCATGCCCATGCCAACGAACAGGGCCAGCACCATCAGGCAAGTGGAGGCCGCGGCCAGGGCTCGATGCACGCCCTGCATCACGGCGTCTCCTTGGCCAGGGCGGCAATGGCCGGTTTCAATTCCTGGGCGATGCTCTGCGGGGTGAACGGACCAATGTGCTTGTAGCGGATGACGCCCTGGGCGTCGATCAGGAAACTTTCCGGTGCCCCGTAGACGCCGAAGTTGATCGCGGTCTGGCCGGGGAAGTCCGCGATCACCAGGTCGTAGGGATTGCCGTGGGTGCGCAACCAGTCCTTGGCATCCTGCGGGTGGTCCTTGTAGTTGTAGCCGACCAGCGGGATGCCGAGGCTGCGCCCCTCGGCCATCAGCACCGGGTGCTCCTCGCCGCAGGCAATGCACCAACTGGCGAACACGTTGAGCAGGTAGGGCTTGCCCAGCAGGCTGGCCTTGCTGACCAGGTGTGCCGGATCGTCCAGCATGGGCAGGTCGAAGGCCGGAGCCGGCTTGTTGATCAGCGGCGAAGGCACTTCGTTGGGGTCATGCTGGGTGTTCCACCAGATGCCGAAACCGAACAAGGCCAGCAGCAGCCCAAAGCCGAAGAGCGGCAGGTATCGGCTCATGCCGTGGTTTCCTGCGGGTGCAAGGCGCCAGGCACGGGCTCGCTGCCGGCGCTGGCCGCAACAGTCGCCTTGCGCTTCAGGCGGAAGCGCTTGTCCAGCGCACACGTGAAGCCACCCAGCATCATGAAGATGCCGCCGCCCCAGATCCAGCGGATGAAGGGCTTGTAGTACAAGCGCACGGACCACGCGCCGCCCACGTTGTCCGCATCCATTGGTTCGCCCAGGGCCACGTACAGGTCACGGGTGATGCCGGCCTTGACCGCAGACTCGGTCTGCACCTGGCCACGCGGGTAAGTGCGCTTCTGCGGATGCATGACCGCAATCTGCTTGCCGTCGCGCGTCACCACGACCGTGGCTTGCTCGGCATGCCAGTTTGGCCCCTTGGTCTGCTGGGCGCCGTCGAAGCGGAAGCTGTAGCCGCCGACCTCGTGCGTATCGCCGGGGGCCATGCGCACGTCGGTGGTCACGCTCAGTGCCTCGGACAACAGCACGCCGACCAGGAACACCGCCACGCCGAAATGCGCCAGCAGCATGCCGGCCATCTCGGCCGGGTAGCGGCGACCGCGCGGATACTCGCGCCAGCGCTTATAGGCATACAAGGCCACACCCAGGCCGAGCCAGACCGCGGCAGCGGTTCCCAGGATCGCCTTGAACTGGCCATCGACGAAGTACGCGGCCACGATGGCGCTGACGATGGCGGCGCTGGCGATGCGCAGCAGCACGCCCTTCAGCACCGCCGGATCGCCGTGGCCCCAGCGCAGGAACGGCCCGAACGGCATCAGCAGGATGACCGGGGTCATCAGCAACGGGAACAGCAGGCCGAAGTAGGGTTGCCCGACCGAGATGCGGCCCAGGTGCATGGCATCGGCAATCAGCGGGAACAAGGTACCGAGCAGCACCATCGCCGCGGCAACGACGAACATCAGGTTGCCGATCAGCAGCGCCGTCTCACGCGAGAGCACGTTGAACGGCTTGCCATGCGCGATCTTCGGCGCGCGCAGGGCGTACAGCAGCAGCGAGCAGCCGATGACGATGCCGAGGAAGATCAGGATGTACAGGCCGCGCCGCGGATCTGAGGCAAAGGCATGGATCGAGGTGAGCACACCGGAGCGCACCAGGAAGGTGCCCAGCAGGCTCAGCGAGAAGGCCAGTATCGACAACAGGATGGTCCACGCGCGCAAACTGCCGCGCTTCTCGGTGATGGCCTGGGCGTGGATCAGCGCCAGGCCGGCCAGCCAAGGCATGAAGCTGGCGTTTTCTACCGGGTCCCAGAACCACCAGCCACCCCAGCCCAGTTCGCCGTAGGCCCACCAGCTGCCGGCGACGATGCCCAGGGTGAGGAAGGCCCAGGCGACATTGGTCCACGGCCTGGCCCAGCGCACCCAGGCCTGCGCCAGCTCGCCGCCGAGCAGGCCGGCAATGGCAAAGGAAAACGCCACCGAGAAGCCCACGTAGCCCATGTACAGCATGGGCGGATGGGTGGTCATGCCCGGATCCTGCAGGATCGGGTTGAGGTCGGCGCCGTCGGCCGGCATCGGCAGCAGCCGCCCGAACGGATCGGAAGTGAAGATGGTGAACGCGAGGAAGCCCACCGCAATCAAGCCCATCACCGCCAGCACCCGCGAGGCGAACACCTCGGGGAGATTCTGGCTGAACATGGCCAGGGCCAGCGTCCACACGTTGAGGATCAGCACCCACAGCAGCAGGGAGCCCTCGTGGGCGCCCCACACCGCGGCAAAGCGGTAATACCAGGGCAGGGCCAGGTTGGAGTTGTCGGCGACGTACTGGACCGAGAAATCAAAGGTCATGAAGGCCCAGGCGAGGATGCCGAAGGCCAGCGCGACGAACACGGCCTGGCCGGCGGCTGCGGGGCGTGCCACGGCCATCAATGCATGATTGTTGCGCCAGGCGCCAATCAGCGGCAGCACGCTTTGCGCGAGCGCCAGCAGCAGGGCGAGGATCAGGGCAAGTTGGCCAAGTTCAGGGATCATGGCGAAAAGTCGATGGCGAAGAGGGGAAAACGGCTGACGGAAACATGGCGGCGCCAGCTCACGGATCGGGATTGCCGCCACCGGCCGCCGTGCCGGCCGCGGCCTTGATCTCCTTGCCGGCATGCGCCTTGGCCATGGCGTCCTTCAGCTCCTTCGGCATGTAGGTCTCGTCATGCTTGGCCAGGACCTCGGTGGCGACGAAATGGGCATTGTCCATGTGGCCGGTGGCGATGACCGACTGGTCGTCGCGGAACAGGTCGGGCAGGATGCCGGTGTATTCGACGGGCATGGCGCCATCGGCGTCGATGACGATGAACGTGGTCTTGAGCGAATCGTCGTTGCGGTGGATCGAGCCGCGCTTGACCATGCCGCCCAGGCGGAAGGTCTTGTAGCTGGCGGCCTGGCCGGACTGCACCTGGCTCGGCGTCAGCAGGTAGTTCATGTTCTGCTGCAGGGCGTAGATGCCCAGGCCGATGGCCAGGGCAGCGGCCACGGTCACGACAGCAACGATGGTGAGACGGCGCTTGTGGGTACGGTTCATGGTGACCTCGAGGGCGCCGCTGTGGCGCCCGACTCAACGACAGGCACCGCGCGGGCAGCGTCCTGGCGTGCCGCCTGGCGCACGAGGTGCGCGCGCAGCTCCCGCACGATGCGGCGGCGGCGCAGCGTAGGCACCAGCGAGTCGCCGAGCAGCACCACCAAGAATACCGCGTACGCCGGCCAGACATAGGCCGCGTAGCCGCCCATGGCCAGGAACGCCTGCAGGGAGCCGCTCATGGCGCCGGCTCCGGGGCCACCAGTTCGTGCACCCAGGCCTTGTTGCCTTCCAGCGCCAGCAGGTCGGTGCGCGCGCGGCGGCACAGGCTCGCGACGTAATACAGCTTGGTTGCCAGGGTCATCACCAGGAGCGGCCACAGCATGTCGGCGGCAATCTTCGAGGTGCCGAAGAAGTTGATCGTGCTGCCCTGGTGCAAGGTGTTCCACCAGTTCACTGAGAAATGCACGATCGGCACGTTGATGATGCCGATGATGGCCAGGAAGCCCGCAGCCCGCGCTCCCTGCCGGCGATCCTCGAAGGCGTGGTAGAGGCCGATCACGCCCAGGTACAGGAACAGCAACACCAGCTCGGAGGTGAGCCGGGCATCCCAGGTCCACCAGGTGCCCCACATCGGCTTGCCCCACAGCGAGCCGCTGACCAGGGTGATGGAGGTGAATGCCGCGCCGATCGGTGCCGACTGCATGGCCACCACCTCGGCCAGCTTGATCCGCCACACCACGGCGACGAAGGAGGCCACGGCCATGACGGCATAGACGAACATGCTCATCCACGCGCTCGGCACGTGGATGAAGATGACGCGATAGGCGTCGCCCTGCTGGTAGTCCGGCGGCGCCAGCACCAGGCCGCCATACAGGCCGATCGCGCCGGCCACGAGCGCCAGGCCCATGGCCCACGGCCATACGAGGCCGGCAAAGCGGTAGAACGTGGGTGGCGAGCTGAGTCGATGCAACCAGAGCGGAATCCAGCGGGTCATGGTCTCAAGCATCCAGCGCAATGCGCAGCGCGCCAGCGCATGCGAGTGGGGCAAAGGCGAGAGCCAGCACCAGGATGGCGGCCAGCCAACTGATGGGTGCCAGCCATGGCAGGCCTTGTTGGGCCGCGGCGACGGCACCGGCGGCGAAGATCACTGCCGGCATGCACAGCGGCAGCAGCATCAAGGCCAGCAGCATACCAGAGCGCCGGGTACCGGCGGTCAACGCCACCAGGATCGCGCCCAGCAGGCTGAGCAGCGGCGTGGCCAGCAGCAAGGCCAACAACAGCACCGGAATGACCGCATTCGGCAGGTGCAGCATCGCCGCCAACAAGGGCGCGACGATGATCAACGGCAAGGCCGTAGTCAGCCAGTGGGCGAGGATCTTCATGCCCAGCAACAGCGCCAGGGGTTGCGGCGACAACACCAGTTGTTCCAATGAGCCATCCTCGATATCGCTGGCGAACATCGCGTCCAGCGTCAACAACATCGCCAGCAAGACCGTCACCAGCACGACGCCGCCGGCAATGCGCTGCAGCAGCGTGTCTTCCGGCCCCAGCGCAAAGGGGAACAGCACCGTCACCAGCACTGCGTACAGCACCGGCATCGCAATGTCCCCGCGCCGGCGCCAGGCCAGCGTGAGCTCGCGCCGGAGCATGGCCTTGCATGCAGGGATAAGACGCGCAGGGCCCATTTCAGTTCCCGTCGCCCGCGCCTAGCGAGCGCCGCGCATGATCTGGATCAAGCCGGCCACGGCCCTCTGGCCATGCTTCAGCCCCCGCGCAGGGAAGACCGGGCGCCAGGTCTGGGTACGGCGCGCTTGCGCATGTGTCGGTTCGCGGATCAGCCATGCAGGTGTATCCGCTGGATCGCGTCGCCGGCGGAAGTCACCGGCTGGTGGCTGCTGACCAGGGCGGCGCCGCCAGACTCCGCATGCCGACGCAGCACCAGGTCGACCAGTGCGACGCCGGCGCGATCGAGGTTTGCGTAAGGCTCGTCGAGCAGCCACAACGCAGCCGGCAGCAGCAGCATGCGGGCCAGCGCGGCACGCTTCTTCTGCCCGGCGGACAGGCGGCGCACGGGCTCGTCCTCGTATCCGCGCAGGCCCATCTCGGCCAGCGCGGCAGCCGGCTCGCTCCCCTCGCGCTGGCCGTGCAGGCCGGTGGCGACGCGCAGGTTCTCGCGCGGACTCAGGTCGGCCTTGAGTCCAAGCTGGTGGCCGAGCAGCAGGATGTCGCCGTAGCACTGGTCGCGCTGCAACGGTTCGCCGCGCCAGCGCAATTCACCGCTGCCGACGTGCAACAGGCCGGCCAGCATGCGCAGCAGCGTGGTCTTGCCGCTGCCGTTCGCGCCTTCGACCAGCGCCAGTTCGCCAGCGCGCAGCTGAAAATCCAGCGGCGCAAACACCGGTTCATCCTGGCGCAGGAAGGTCACGGCCCGCGCTTCAAGCAAGGGCACGATGGATGCGGTGGCGGTCATCTCCCTGATTGTCCGCAAAGGGGGTGGGGCTTGTCCATGCGGCACGCTGCCACTGCCCCGGGCGGCAGGACGCGCAGGCGCGCCGGAGCATGCGCGCGGCCGCAGACATAAGCGTGCTGGGCGTACTCCCGGCACAACCGCTCCAAGGTGCCGGTGCCGGCATCGAGCAAACCGGCGCCGATGACGAACAGGCTGGGCTCGTACCAGTCCGTTGCGCTGCCACTGATGCCGACGCCAACGCCAGGATGGATCGCCAGTACCGCGTCATCGCCGCGCAGCGCCGCCAGCAACTGCTGTTGCGCGGCCAGGTTTTCCTCGTCGGGACGGGGGACGGAGCGCGGGTTCCACGCGGTGATGAATCCCCAATCGTGCGTGCCCACCACGGCTTGCAGGGCCGCCGGCAGTGGTTCGTCGACGTGGATCGCCGACCAGTGCAGCGTGTCCAGGCACACCAGGTAGGTGCTTTCCCGGTAGGCAGCCAGCAAGTTCTCATCCATGGCGCTTCAGCCGCAGTGGGGGGAGGGTTGCGCGTGTGTCGAGGTTGGAGTCGCCTGTCCCGCCACAGGTTTCCAATGCCATCGCCGCGACCGCTACGACAGTGACGGTGACGGGAGCTTCCTGCACGGGGCGATCCGGGGCGGGAAGCACGCCACTGTTCCGCAACTCGCGGGCAACTGCAATCCCGGGCGTCGGTCTCGACGTACCCGTCGTGCTGCCCGCCGCGCGGGGTGCCGGAACCCTCGGGGCGCGAATTGCATCCAAACTGTCATGCACGGGTTGATGCCTCCGCCTGCCGACGCTGTACCAATCGATTACGACACGCTGGACGACGCCGCGCTGGCCAGCCTGGTGCAGCGTGGCGAGGGCGAGGCATTCCGCCATATCGTGCAACGCTACGGGCGACACCTGTATCGCATCGCGCGCGGCGTGTTCAACGACGATGCCGACGCCGAAGACCTGGTCCAAGAGACCTTCGTGCGCGCGTATCGCAAGTTCGCCACGTTCCGCGGCGATGCATCACTACGCACGTGGCTGACCAGCATCCTGCTCAACGCGGCACGCAGCCAGTTGCGTCAGCGGCACCGCATGGTCGGCCTGGAACACGTCGATCCGTCCGTGCGGGACCCCTACTGGGTTGAGCAGTCACACGCGGCGACCGGTGGCGGCGATCCGGCTGCGCTGGCGGCGCATGCAGAAATCCGCAGACTATTGCAAGACGCGATCGACGAGCTGCCGGCTGTCTACCGTATCGTGTACGTGTTGCGTGAGGTCGAGGAATGCAGCGTAGAGGCCACGGCGGCGCGCCTGGCGATCAAGCCACAAACGGTAAAGACCCGACTGCATCGGGCGCGGCGCTTGTTGCGCAAATCGCTGGGGCGGACGCTCAGCAACGTGCTCAACGGTAGCTTCCCGTTCCTGGGGGCGCGTTGTGCGCGCCTGACTGATGCGTTGATGGTGCGGCTTGCGGCAGAAGCGCCGCTAAACCTCGAGGTCTAGGTGTGGCCCGAACAAGCTTCGCGCCTGCCAAAGCGTAGGAATCATCGCGTCCGCCTGGGCGAATCACTTGACTGTGCCCCGGTAATTCTTGCGTGGCGTTATCCACATGGCTATTACCGCAGCGAGAACTGTTTCGCCGCGTTCGTCACGCACCGCCACGTCCACCTCGAACTCGGTGGCGTGGGACACATCAATCTGCGTTCGGGGCGTGGCAGTCGCCACCAGGTCTGATTTCGCCATTCTCAGGTATTGCACCGTCATGCCTTGTGGAATCCACCGGTGCGTAGGCGGAACGGTTACTTCGGTCATGGTGCCGCCTGCCAGCTCCGCCATGTTGCACATGGCAATGGCATGCACCGATCCGAGGTGGTTCAAGATAGCGCGGCGCTTCTTGATTGCGACCTGGCAGAAGCCGGGCCGCAATGCCTCGAAGCGGGGGCGAATGCTGCCGAAGTAGGGTGCTTTGAAGCAGAGCAGGCGGGAGAAAACCCATTTGCCGCCCGGTTTGGTGGCCAAGGCGTCCCAAATACCCAAAGTACTGCGTTTCACTCAAGCTCCTCGATTCCATAGCAGGACGCGACTCTTGCGGTCCCCGCTTCAGAGGGCGGAGGGTGGCAAAAAAACCGCGACGACCATCCCTAGTCGCCGCGGCCCCACCTCACCCTCCCCTGGGTTGCTTCGGTCCTTACAACGACTTCAAGTACTGCGCGATGTCCAGGACTTCCGCGCCGGTCAAGCCGAGCGACCGCTTGGCGTTGTACGTGTTCACCACGTCCACGAGTGTCGCCGCGGAACCGTTGTGGAAATACGGCGGATGCTGCCAGACGCCCTTCAGCGGCGCCGTACGGTATTTCTTGGTTGCCGTGCGTGAGGCGTAACTTGGCACCCCGGGCGCCTCGGTCGCACTGACCACTTCACTCGGATCGTGCACGCGCTCGTTCGCGTCGGTGAACTGCGGGCCGCTGTGGCAGCTGGCGCAGCCGGCCTTGCCGTCGAACAGGACCTTGCCGCGTGCCGCAGCCGCGGTGTCGAAACTGTCGGCTGGCGGCGGCGGGGCCGCAATGGACAGCTGGTAGGCCTGCAGTGCCGGCAACTTCGCGGTCACCAGATCGTCGGTGCCGTTGGTGACGTCGACACCCTTGGTACCGATGCGGGCATCGGCAAAGTTGCCGTGACCGCCCATCTGGATGACGCCGACGTAGCGGTTCCAATAAGCCAGATCGTCGCCGTCGCCGGTGAATACGATCTTGTGGATGTCCTGCAGTCCAAACGCCGGCGGGATCACCACCGGACCGTTGATGCCATCGACGTTGAAGCGCGGATCGTACATGCCCGGGCGCCACGAGTTGTAGACGGCCCTTTGCTCGGCGGTCAGGGCCGGGGACAAGGCGATGATCGCACCCGGAATCAAGTCGCGATTGGGCCAGCCGTCCAGCCGCTTGCCGATGCCGTGCGCGAAGGAGTTGTCGACCGTGGAGTGGCACAAGGCGCAGGTGATGCCGACGCGGGTCAGCGCCAGCTTGCCGTCGGTACCGGTCTCGACCGTGCCCTTGACACCGAGCACGGCATTGAGGCTGATCAAGGCCAAGGTGGTTTGGGGATCGGTCAGGCTGATGCTGCCGTCCTGGATGCCGGCGACCACCTCCGGTGGCAACGCTTCGGCATCGACTTTCAGACCCACCGCCAAGGCCGTGGTCGGATCGACGGCGGCCTGGATGACCTCATTCATTCTCAGCTTGTCGGTCCACTGCGTCTCGTCGCCAAAGGTGTCGAAACGGAAGATGTCCTTGCCCTGCGCAAGAAAAGCGACGTCGGTGACGGTGGAAAAAGTCCAGGTGAAATCCTTGGCCAGGGGCGTGCCGGCTGAATCCTTGACCCCGGTGGTGATCTTGGCCGTGCAGGTGACGTTGGCCGGCATCGGCTCGGCAACTTCCGATTGCGCCAGGTTGGTCGGGTTTTCGGTGATGCGTACGAAGCTCGCGGTTTTGCTGGCCGCGTCATACGTGACCGAGCCGAAGATGGCCGCGTCGGCGGGACACACGACGTTGAAATTGGCGGACTTAAGCGTTGCCGGATCCATGGCCCGGTCGAAGGTGACGCTGACCATGGCCGTGTTCAACACCCCGGTGGCGGCATCGACTGGGGTGGTGGAGACCACGCTCGGAGCCGGCGCCGGTGTGGGTGGTGGCGTGGACGTGGAGCCATTGTTGTGGTCGGAGCCGCCACAGCCGGCGAGGCTCACGCCGAGCGCGATGGACACTGCCAACGGCAACCATTGTTTGTGCAAGACGGTACGCATTGCTTTCCCCTCATCGTTGGATATTGCAAATCAAAACGGGACACCCTGCCGGTCTGCTGCTTGTGGCCGCACTTCTCCCTGCCGGCCGGCATCAACTGCGTGCAATGATCTCGACTGCATGCCGAACCGCGCTGTCCCAAAGCGCGACGCTCGCATCGGACCGTGCCGCATGGGCGACCAACGTCCGTTCACCAGCTGACGCAGCAGCGCGCAGAAGGTTCCCGCCCTCGTCCGGAGCGTCTGCGGAAACCGTGCTGCGAATCTGCCGAGGACGGCTACCCGGCGGAACCTGTGGACGACGGTTTGCATCTCACTTCAAGCAACGCCGCGCTGCATCCGCTGGGGTGATGCCTGTGCTGCGGTTGTCCGTGCCTGTGCTGTGTCTGCGCCTGGCTCTCATCCCTTCGTCCGTTCCCGAGTGCCACCATGCCAACGCACGCTTTGCCCGAACGCGGTTTCACCCTGCTTGAAGTGATGGTGGTCGTGGTCATCCTCGGCATCCTTGCCGCACTGGTCGTGCCGAAGGTGATGAGTCGACCGGACGAGGCACGTGTGACCGCCACGCGCCAGGACGTCGCCAGCCTGATGCAGGCGCTGCAGCTCTACCGCCTGGACAACCAACGCTATCCGACCACCGAGCAGGGACTGCAGGCATTGGTGACCAGACCGGAATCCGAGCCGATACCGCCGAACTGGAAGCCCGAGGGCTACGTCGGACGTCTGCCGAAAGATCCATGGGGCCATCCATACCAATACCTGAATCCAGGTGTGCATGGGGAGATCGATGTGTACGGTTTCGGTGCCGACGGTGCACCCGGCGGCGAAGGCCGTGACGCTGACTTCGGCTCGTGGATGCTGTGACCAGGTCCGCGCCGATCCAGGAACAGGCTGCCCGCCATGACGCACGCGGCTTCACCTTGGTGGAAATGCTGGTCGTGGTGTTGATTATGGGCATCCTGGTCGGCGCCGTCAGCGTCAAGTTGCAACCGCAAGATGGAGACCTGTTGCGGGTCGAAGCCGAGCGCCTGGCGCAACTCCTGGAACTGGCGGCGCAGGAAGCGCAGATCACCGGTACCGCCATGGCCTGGACTTCCGACGGTTTCCGCTACCGGTTCTGGCGCCAGGGCGGTGACGCGGTGTGGTCGGAGATCCGCGATGACGGTGTGCTGCGCGCGCGCAGCCTGTCAGGCGGCATGGTGATTTCGCAGCTGCGCGACGAAGCCGGCATGGCGCGACCGATCCTGCGTCTGGAGTTTCCGGTCGACGGTGCGATGCCGGCATTCTCGATGGACCTGGCGCTGGGCACCGCGCACTACGGCATCGCCGCCTCGCCGGTGGGCGACTTGAGCATCGCGCCAGGGCAGGGGAAAACCTATGGCGACATGGCGGCGCGATAAATCGTCGGGGTTCACCCTGGTGGAAGTCCTGGTCGCCATGACTATCGTCGCGGTGTCCCTGCTGGCCGCGCTGCGCGTGGCCGCGCAGGGTACAAACCACGTTGGCGAACTGCAGGCGCGCCTGCTCGCCGGCTGGGTTGCGGCGGATCGTCTGGCCGAACATCACGCACGCGGCGAGTGGCTGCCGGTCGGCGAGCTGACCGGCAGCCAGCGCCAGGGCAACCTGGCATTCGGCTGGCGCGAGGAAGTGTCCTCGACGCCAAACGCGGCGTTCCGGCGCGTCGACATCTTCGTCTTCGCTCCCGCCCAGCCGGTACACTTTCTCGCCCATGCCGTGGGTTTCGTCGTCGACCCTGCCGGGAGTGGCCAATGAACGCCGGTCGCCTCCGCGGCGCCTGCGGGTTCACCTTGATCGAGCTGTTGTCGGCGCTGCTCGTGCTCTCGGTGCTCACCTTGATGGCCTATCGCGGGCTTGGCGTGGTCATGGCATCGCGCGACCGCATCCAGGCAC
>JACZCT010146340.1_pt1 | contig 14209 bp, 17 predicted proteins | sample 8641871 | NCBI WGS metagenome assembly JACZCT01 (sample SAMN15324604, study PRJNA640507) | soil metagenome | isolation source: monocropping sugarcane control | place: China: Luxin town, Laibin City, Guangxi Province | collected 2019-07-25 | depth 10cm m | reverse complement strand
TTTTGACCTCGCGATCGCCACCCCGCTAATGTATCTACTACATGTTGTAGAGATAAGGTGTGTGGCATGCTGTCTGACCCGGTGCTCCAATGGACGCTGACACTCGCCTTCTCCGCGACCGCCGCGTACGCAACACTGCGACTCGTCACAGACCGCAAGCCGTTGCTCATCGTGGGCAACGCTTTGCACCTGGTGATGAGCCTCGTGATGATCGCCATGTGCTGGCCGTGGTGGACCGTACTGCCGTCACTCCCGCAGACGCTCTTCTTCTCGGCCGGCACGGCCTGGTTCGCTGCGGTGGTGCTCCTCCAGGCGCGGCGTCGCATCACGCGGGCTGCCGTGGGCGGACACAGCGTGTGGCATCAGGTGGCACACGCGGTCATGATGCTCGCGATGGTCTGGATGCTCCTCGCGATGCCCTCCGGAACCGACGGCGCGACGCATGACCATCACCATGGAGGGCTCGAGCCGTGGGCGGCCCTGACCGGGGTTGCCGTCACCGCGGCGCTGACGACGTCCGGGGTCGTCTTCCTCGTCGAGCTCGTCCGCTGCCTGCGCGGGCGTACCACCTGGCTCGGACATACCGGGGATGTCGCCTCCGGGGCGCTGATGAGCTTCGGCATGGCAGCGATGTGCTGGCCGATGATCACCGGCTGAACACCCTTTGACCACCACCATCAGTCCGCTGGCGCTGTCGGCGGGTCAACAAGAAAGAGAGACACCATGAGTACACGACGCAGCAAGAGGCCCCTTCTGATCGGAACCGGAGCCCTCGCGGCTACTGCCGCGCTGGTTCTCGGCGGTGCGGTCGCGGCGAACGCACACGTCAGCATTGCCGAAGGCCCGGTCGAGGCCGGATCGTACTCGATCCTCACCTTCGGGGTGCCGCATGGATGCGATGGGTCTGCGACGACGGAGGTGGCGATCCAGATCCCCAAGGGCATCAACGCCGTCACCCCCACCCGCAACAGCCTCTACTCCGTCGAAAAGGTGATGGAAGAGCTCGACACCCCCATCACTGACAGTCACGGCAACGAGGTCACCGAACGGGTCGCGTAGGTCGTCTACACCGCCACGGCGCCCCTGCCCGATGGGCAGCGAGACGCGTTCGAACTCTCGCTGCAGATCCCCGAAGACGCCGCAGACACCACCCTGTACTTCCCGACCGTTCAGACCTGCGAGCAGGGTGAGACCGCCTGGGTGCAGATCCCGGAAGAAGGGCAGGACAGCCACGATCTCGACGCACCGGCCCCCAGCGTCGACGTCGTCGCAGCCAGGGACGCGGGCTCGCACGGGCACGGTGACAGCACCGAGGCCACCGTCGATGCGCACGACGAGGATTCGGCATCCGCGACAGCTCCTGCAGATCAGACGCCGCTCGTGGTCACCTCGCTCGCCGTCGGGGCCCTCGGCCTGATCATCGCAGTCATCGCGCTGCTGAGGGGACGCAAGAAGGCGTGAGCACTCTCATCGCCGGGAAACACTCACCGCGACGCGGCCTCGCCCTGCCCCTCCGTGCGCTCGCAGCCCTCCTCCTGGGCGGCCTGCTCGTGCTCATGGGAGCGCAGGCGGCGTCCGCGCATGCCGAGCTGTTGTCCACGACACCGGAGAACGGTGCCGTGCTCGATGAGGCTCCCGCGGAGGCGGTGCTGACGTTCAACGAGCCCGTACAGCTCATCGACGGCAGCATCCGCCTGTTTCCCGGCGATGAAGACCCCCTCACCCTCGACGCACACGTCAACAACACCAGCGTCATCGCCGCGCTCCCCGCCGACCTCGCGGACGGAGCCTATGCGCTGAGCTACCGCGTCGTCTCAGCAGACGGGCACCCCATCTCCGGCGCGATCACCTTCACCATCGGAGACGGCCAGGCGGACAGCGCGACGGCTCCCATCGTGCAAACCGCGACCCCGCAAGACACCCAGTTCGCCGTCAGCGCCCTGACGGCACTGCAATACCTTTCACTCCTGGTCTTCGCCGGCCTGATCCTGTTCGAGCGACTGGTGCTGCGCAGCACAGCACCACCTGAACACCGGTTCAGGAACATCCTGCGACTGACCGGCATCGGAGCAGGAACCACTTCGCTGCTGCTCATACCCACGTCAGCGCTCAACGTGACCGGAAACCCACTGACCGCGGTGATCGATCCGACTGCCTGGTGGTCGGGTGTCTTGTGGGCACCGGTGACTGCGGCCATCATCGTATGCGTAGGACTCGCCGGAGCAGCCGTGCTATCGATACGACAGCTGGGGAGCAGAGGGATGCGCCTGCTCGCCGTGCTGCCGCCGCTCCTCGCACTGGCCGCGCCCGTGCTCGTCGGACATACCCAGCTGATGGAACCGCGAGCGCTGATCATCGCCGCCGACGTCGGACACCTTCTCGCCGGCGCGTTCTGGACCGGAGGAGTCCTCGGCCTCCTCCTATTCCTCGCCGCCACCCGCGTCACCAGTACCCAAGAGGCAGGTAGCTCACCTGCTCTCGCAGCAAAGGTCGTGCAGAGGTTCTCCGGCGTCGCGGTCTGGGGCGTCGTTATCCTCGCCGTCAGCGGAACCGTCATGGGCATCATGATCGTCGGAAGCGTCGACGCTCTCATCACAACCAGCTACGGGCTCACCCTCATTCTCAAGATCGGGATCGTCATCCCCGTCATCGCGATCGCCGCCTACAACGGGCTCCGGCTCCTCCCACGGATCTCGTCACGACCGACCGCACGCATGCAATGGCAGACGCTGACCCGAACCCTCAGCTACGAAGCCGCACTCCTCGTCGCCATCCTGCTGCTCACGGGCTTCCTCACCAACCTCAGCCCCACACACGACCACCACGACACCCCAACCGAGAACACGGCAGCCACCGCTCAGACCGTCACGATCGACGCGGACACCCAAGGGCTATCGCTGCGGGGCGAACTCGAACCAGCGCTGACCGGCGAGAACGAGATCACCTTCACACTCGAATACGACGGCGAACCAGTCACGCCCGACGAAGTGACCATTCGCACCCACCAGGCCGAGCACGATCTCGGGCCGTTCCAGACCACAGCCGAACTCGACCCAGCAACCGGTCAATACTCCGCAAACCTGGACATGCCCGTCGCCGGCGAATGGGAGATCCAGGTACTCGCCCGCGTATCCACCTTCGCTCAGCCGATCGTCACGATACCTGTCGCCGTCAACTAAGCAGATAGCCGAGGCTTCTCATATTCATGGCGACCGAACATCACTGTCGCGGCGGAGGTTCACGTCCACAACTTTCGTAGACGGCGAGAGGCGTCAGAACCGTTGCGCGTCGATCAAGGTAGCGAGCAGCGCTCCTCTTCTTAGCGGCGAAGAAACCGCTCGACTAACCAAGCCGTTCAACCGCGGGAGCCGAACACTCGCATCCTCGTCAAGGAGCAGAGGGGCTCATGCACGTCCTAAACATAGCAGGAGCCTCCGACGCGGCCCGTACAGTGACACTACGGGCCGGTCGACGGCAAGAACGCGCTTCATGCCCCCAGCTCGACACGACTCCGCACCGGGCTGCCGAGAAGTCATTCACTCGCTTCGCGAACTGCCGAGTAGCGACCTCGCGGACGCATGTTACCGCCGTCAGCGACGATGGCGACGCGCGCTGTCTTTGGATCAACGTCAAGTCGCTCGGCGACTTCCGCCAACGTCAGTCCCGCCTCGTAAAGGGCAACCGCTCGACGACGACCATCGTCATCCAAGCCAGGCGTTCTGAGACGACCTCCAGCACGCAGAACCAATCCCGGGATCGTTCCACGATGCACCCGATGCTTCGCAGCGATCGCCTTCACTGGCATCCCCACCTCGTAGTCGGCGACCAGCGCAGCACGCCGCTCAGGGGTCAATCGTGTTTGAGACTTCACCGAATTCTTCGCGACTGCACCTCGCGAGTCCTGTCTATCCGGGGTTCCGTTCCGCGGTCCGCGTCGCTCAGAGTCCTTGAGAACGCGGCGAATCAACGCTTGCAGCGCCGGGCGGCTGTTTGAGAATCGCTTGGGAAGGTCCACCCAAGTGTCGATGTTCAAACTTGCGACGTCCGCAGGTTTGACATCCTCCCCCGCGCGCACGCTGGCCTCATAGGCCAGCGCTGCCGCGTGGACTGCCGGGTCTGACGCGCGACAACATCACCCAACTCAGAGAGGAGAAGATCACGGCGGAATCTCACGATCCTGTCCGAAGCGCCATGGCGCCGTACTCAGCGCAAGTGTGTTCGACGCAGGCCGCTCCGCTGGAAAGCGCAGCCCTGCACAGCGGCTTGCCGATGCGGATAGCCGCCGTTGAGATGGTGCGGCGGTTGCCGACAGCGCGTGCGGTATTCCCGTTCGCGAAGATCGTCAATGTCGTCGATGGCGTCTGCGAGATCCGGACGAGGGAACGGAACGTGATCTTGCCGACGGGTTCTGCGGTCGCGGTCGGGGCTGGCAGGTGGTGTCAGTTGGTCCCGAAGCCTGAGGTGCGGGCCTGGACGGTGTACGCCGACGACGCACTGTGGCGAAGGCAGATGGAATGCTTTCTGCCGGTCAAGCAGCGCCTCGTTCCTGGTCTTCATCCTGATGATTGGGATGGCGCGCCGCTCGTGCTGCATGTTGGGAAAGAGCGTTTACACGCACTGGAGCCGATATGGCGGCAGCTCAGCTTGCTCGACACGAATCGTCAGCCGTTGGAGTTGGTGACCGCCCGCACGATCGAGTTGGTCGCGCGGTGGGTTGCGGCGGTCGTGCCTGTCTTCCTCGCGCCGGACGCCCGATCAGAAGGTCTCGTGGATGCGTGGCACCCTGTGGATGGTCGCCTGACCGACCCAGTGCTGGTCGGGCATATCGGGAAAGCAGTTCACGTGCTGCGTGCCAGGCTCGCCGAGCCGTGGACGGTGTCGTCGCTGGCGCGGGAGGTCGCACTGTCTCGCACACATCTGACTCGTTTGTTCGCCCGGTACGCGGGCGCACCGCCGATGCGATTTCTCACGGAGGTTCGCGTCACTGAGTTCACTCGGCTTATCGAAGAGACCGACATGTCGCTCGCTTGCGCGTCTCAAGCGGTGGGTTGGAGTGATCCACGGGTAGCCTCGCGATGGTTCCGTCAACGATTCGGCGTTACCCCGTCGCAGTACCGGACTGCCCTGTCCATGCACGTCGAGAGCAGCGCCGCGTCGTTGAACTCGGCAGTCGGCTGACCGCACGTCTCAAGAAACTCGCCAGAACGACCGCGTTCTGCGTGACGCGAACCCTCCTCCCTCCCGGGGTCTCCCGCGTGTCCGCCGAGCAGCGTTAGGACGGGACAGACACGTCGGTTTCAGTGTGGATTCTGGCGGTCGCGCTGCCTGGCCGTCGTCCGCCTGGTCCTTCTGCGTTCCCTGGCGCACCTGATGTTCACGACGGGTCGTCTTGTCCGGCTGGTGACCCGTTGCCGGGAGGAGGTCTGTGGTGGCAATGAACGAGGAGGGGCGGGCTGCGCGGGATGCGAAGCTCGAAGAACTCCATGAGCGGTTGACGGCTGCCGTCGACCTGCTTGTGTCGGGTGAGGACTGGAAGCGTGCGCTGGAGTTCGCTGCCCGGTTCCGGGCGCGGTCGTTCCGCAACGCGCTGCTGATCTTCGCTCAGCATCTCGATGCCTACGAGCAGGGCCGGGTCGCTTCCCCGGAGCCGTCGTATGTCGCCGGCTATAAGCAGTGGCAGACGCTGGGTCGTCAGGTGGAGCGGGGTCAGGCGGGGTATGTGATCTTCGCGCCGGTGACGGCCCGGTTCGCGTCGAGCAATCCGGCTGATTCTGAGTCGTGGCGGCGGCTGGGGCGGTTCGAGAAGCCGAAGCCCGGCGAGGTGGTGCGTTCCCGGATGGTCGGCGCGAGGCCCGCCTACGTGTGGGATGTGTCGCAGACCAGCGGTGATCCCGTGCCCGAGCGTCCCGCCCCGATGTTACTGGAAGGCGAGGCGCCCGACGGGCTGTGGGCTGGGCTTGCCTCCTTGGTGGAGGCCGAGGGGTTCACGGTGGTGCGTGTCGCGGATGAGCGGGAGTTTCGTGGCGCGAACGGCGTCACGGACTACGCGAACCGCACGGTGGCGGTGCGGATGAACATGGATGAGGCCGCGCAGGTGAAGACGCTCGCGCACGAGCTGGCGCATGTGAAGCTCCACGGCCCCGACAATCCGGATGCGACGGGGCATCGCGGGATCGGTGAGGTCGAGGCCGAGTCGGTGGCGTTGATGATCGGTGCTGCGCACGGCATGGATACCACCGCCTACACGATCCCGTATGTCTCCGGGTGGGCGGGCACGGTGAAAGACAAGGACCCGGCCGAGGTCGTGCAGGCCACCGGTGAACGTGTCCGCAAGACCGCAGGGGCGATCCTCGACGCGCTCGACACCGTCCAGGTCGGCACCGGAGACCCTCCCGGCCTGAGCCGTGAGCCTGCCGCACCGTCGCGACGGGCAGGGGCGGAGCGGACAGTTCCGGCGCCGGTCGAGCCGCCACGTTCCTCGCGTGCGGCGGTTGCCGTGGTGAGGGGGCTGTGATGAGCGTCGCCGGGGTTCTCGCTTCCCTCAGCGGGCTCCCGCTTCCGCAGGCTGCAGCGCGGCTCACGGCGGCGGGTGTGCCGGTGTTTCCGTGCGTGCCCGGTGAGAAGCGCCCGCTGACCCGGCATGGCTTCCAGGAGGCGAGCGCCGACCTGGCGCAGGTGGCGGCGTGGTGGCGTCGGTGGCCGGCCGCGAACATCGGCATCCCCACCGGCACCGCGTCCGGGGTCGATGTTGTAGACGTGGACCGCAAGCCGGACGGGAACGGGTTCGACGCCTTCGGCCGTGCCCGCCGGGCGGGGCTCGTGGACGGGTGGGTGGCGGTGGTGCGCACGCCGTCCGGTGGCGCGCACTTCTACTACCCGGCCGACCCCGACCTGCCGCAGCCGTCGTGGCAGGCGGCCGCGGCACGTGTCGACTTCCGTGGCACCGGCGGGTACGTCATGGTCCCGCCCTCGACCGTCATGACCGTCCACGGCTTGTCCGGGTACTCGTTTGCCGCGGGCGGTGACCGGGAGCCGCGGCCGGTGGATGCGGAGGCGTTGCGGGAGTTCCTTGATCCGCGTCCCGAGCCCGTCGTGCATCGGGCGCGTGGTCCGGTGCGTTCGGAGGACGCGAAGCGGCTGGCCGACTGGGCGGGCATGCGCGCGGAGGGTGAACGCAACCGTGGCCTGTTCTGGGCCTCCTGCCGCCTGGCCGAGGCGGGTCTGTCGCTGCCGGAGATGGTCGATGCGCTCGCGCCGGCGGGTGAGCGGGTCGGGTTGCCGCCGCGGGAGGTCGTCACGACGATCCGCTCCGCCTACCGGACCGTCCACGCCCAGCCCGCAGCGTCCAGCGGCGGGCAAGACGATGTGTCGCGACGCGTGCGGTCTCTTGCCGGGCAGGTGCTCGCATGAACCCGCAGATGTCGGCGAGGACACGGGGCGGGCGCATCGCGGTGGCGACGGCCGTTGTCGGGACGGTGTTCATCGCGGCCGGCGCGTTCTGGCTCTCCTTCACTGCCTTGGCAGACCTGGCCCGCCGCTCCGGCATCGCGGCGGGACAGGCGTGGGCCTGGCCCCTCATCGTGGACGGCATCATCGTCGTCTCAACCGTCGCCGTCGTCGCTCTCGCCCGGCAACGGTCGGCTTGGTATCCGTGGGCGCTGCTCGCTGCGGGCGCGCTGGTGTCGGTGACGGCGAACGCGATCCATGCCGTCGTCGCCGCTGACGCCGATGTGCCCGGGGTGCTGGCGGCGTCGGTGGCGGCGGTGCCGCCGCTGGTGCTGCTTGCGATCACGCACCTCACCGTCATCCTCACCCGCCCGGCCTCCGAGCCCGTCCCGCCGCCCCTCGCTGACGAGGAGACGACCCCGGCGGGCGGTCTCCCCGAGTCACAGGCGGTCATCCCCGCGCCAGACCTGGAGCGGACGCCGATGCGGGAGGTGGCGGTGCGGTTGCGGGATGAGGAGGGCTGGTCGAACAAGGCGATCGCCGGGCACCTCGGTGTGCACCCCTCCACCGTGGGCCGCTGGTTCGCGCGGCACGAACTCACCACCCGTGACGAACAGGAGACGCCATGAACGACGACCAGCACACGTACGTCGAGCCCACCGCTACGGCGCTGCACGAGCGAGACCGCGACCGTGCTGAGGAGACGTCGCGTGAAAGCGAGACGTCGGCGCTCGCCCAGCACCGCGACCCGTCCCTGACCACACGGGACACGGGGAGGGACGCGGAGAAGCGGCAGCGGCCGGGCGTGGAGTGGGCACGCCCGACAGACCTGATGGCCTCCCGCTCGGCGCGGATGGCGGGGCGGGGTATCGACTTCCAGGCTGAGCTTGCCCGCCGTGCCCGCAGGGTGCCAGGCCAGGCGTATCGGGCGACCCGTGACGGGGCACGGTCGGGTGCGCGGTTCGTGAGCGAGCGGGCGCGGAAGCTGCCTCCGGTGACCGCGTTCGGCCGCGGTGGCGGGGAGCGGTTCTCGTGGGTGTCGCGCTCGGGGATCGGGCTCGGGTAACCGCCATGCACGCCCCCAGCCAACGTCCGAGCGCGCGTGCTGGGGAGCGTGTGCGCACCTGCCTGTCAGGAGGTGCTTCCATGCAGACTGCATCAGCCCGCGGCAGGCGGAATCGTTTCGAGGACTCCGAGGCGCTGCGCGCCCTGCTGAACCGGCTCCACGCCGCGGGGCGTGGGGCATGGCAGCGTGACCCGGAGGCGGCGGCGCTGATGGAGCACGCCGCGAACAAGTACGCCGCCCTCGCCCGCAAGCACGGCCTCGACCCGTGGGAAGCCGCATCGGCCGCGTTCGAGGCGATGCGGGGAGCGGCGACCCGGCGGGCGGATGACCCGTGGGCGGTGGTGACGCGGGCGGTGCAGGTGACCTGCACCGCCGAGGAACGCGGCAACGGGCTGCTGTGCTCCGTCCATCAGGCCCGTCGCCCGAAGTATTCGGTGTTCCACGACCCGGAGCGGTTCAGCGACCGCGAGAACCCCCTGCCCGACTACCACCCGGCATTCTCCTTCGACCCCTTCACCGATCCCGACGAGGACGACGAAGTGCGTCCGGTGCGGGAGCGGGCGATGAACGTCACCGCCGCGATCGAGGACACGATCGCATTCCTGACCTGGGTCGGCTGGGAACCCTCGACAGCCCGGGCCGCGGTCGAATACATCACCACGCGGCTCGCGGAGTCGGTGTCGCGGGCGTCAGCGTTCGAGGTGCTGCGCCGCGACCGGCAGGCCCGAGCACTCCTGGATCTTCCGGGTGCATCGTGGACGGCGCTGCTGCGGATCGTGCTCGGCACCCCCGACCCGACCCTCGCACACACCAACGCCGGGCGCGGGATGCTCGTGCGGCTCCTGATCGGCCAGCCCCTGCGCGCACTCCTCACCGACGACGACCTCGTGATCACGGCCGGGCTCGCCGCCCCACGCCTGGCAGGGGGCGAGGAGTCATGAGCACGGTGCCGGCGGGACACATCGAACTGGAGCGCGCGGTCGACTCCATCATCGTCGGCCGCCGGCACCGGCAAGACCACGGCGACCTCACGCCCTTGGTGGAGTCGATCCGCCGCAACGGGCTGCTCCAGCCCATCACGATCACCCTCGACGGCCACCTGATCTGCGGGGCGCGGCGCCTGGCGGCGCTGAAACTGCTCGGTATCAAGACCGTCAACGTCTGGGTCAGGTCCGGGATCTCCGACCGGCTCGGGGAACTCCTCGCCGAACAAGACGAGAACGTCCTGCACAAGCCGCTCACCCAGCTCGAAGCCGCCGCCCTCTACCGCGAACTCAAGACCCTGCTCGCCGAAGACGCCGCCCGCCGCCAGGAGGCCACACGGTTCCAGACGACCGCGGACGACGCAGAAGACGGTGGTGCCAATTTGGCACCACCGCAGTTCGAGCAGGGCAAGGCTCGCGCTCAGGCTGCGCGGATGGTGACTGGCCGTGCCTCCTATACGACGTTGGAGCGCATCGGCCGGTTGCAGGACCTGGCCGCGGACGAGTCGCAGCCGGAACCGGTACGGGCGCGCGCGGCGGCGGAGGTCGAGCGGATCAAGGCAGGCGGGAGCGTCTATCCCTCGCACCTGCGCGTGAATGCCGAACTATCGCTGGCGGAGCTCGACCAGCTCGCCGCGGACCCCGCCCAGCCTGTCGAGGTGCGTGAACAGGCACGGGTCGAAGCAGACACGGTGCGGGCGGCGGAGCAGGAGGCGAGGGCGGCGGAGCTGGAGCAGCTCGCGCAGGCCGCGCTCGCCCGCGTGAAGGCGGCTAAGGCCGCCGGGAAGAAGAAGCCGGCACGGCCCGCGCTGACGGCGGTGAACACCGGGGAGCCGGTGCCGTTCCCGCTGACCGCGTTCCTGGCCACCTGGGACGACATGGCCGGATGGTGGACCCACTACGATCCCGCCGACGTCGGCCCAGCTCTCACCGCTGAACAGTGGGCACGGTTCGAGGAGACCATCGCCGGGACCATCGCGTTCGCCAACGCCGCACGCGCGGCACGGCAGGACCGGGCCGCGCACATCGCCTGAACCCGGTGACGGGTCGCGCACCTTCCTGGCAACCACGCATCCGTTGTTGCCGTCCGGGAAGGACCCCGTGCTCATGGACCCCGCCACGTCTGATGACCGTCGCCGTCGTCGCCTGCTGATCGCCGCCACCGCTGGCGGCCTCGCTCTGCTCTTGCTCGTCGGAGTCGGCATCTACGGGCTCGTCCGTGGCCCCGCCGCCCCGTCGGACCCGGCGCGGAGCGAGCGGCCTTCCACCACCGCGCCCGTGACACCGGCCCCGACCTCGGGCGCAGAGCTGGAGCCTGTGGACCAGCACCTTGGGCCGGAAGCGTTCGCCCGAGCAGTTGCAGAGGCACTGTTCACTTGGGACACCACGACCGGGCTTACGCCGTCGGACTATGCGCAGGTGCTCGCGGATGCCGCGCACGGCAGCGAGGCCGACGCCTTCGTCGGTGATGTCCGCGCCTACCTGCCGACGAACGATACGTGGGCGCAGCTGCGCACCTACGCGACTCGCCAGTGGCTGACCATCGACGACGTGTTCGTCCCCGAGGCGTGGGAGACCGCCGTCGAGCAGGCCGCCCCCAGCCAGATACCCGACGGGGCGGTCGCGTACACCATCTCGGGGACACGGCACCGGGACGGCATCTGGGGCACCGATCCGGTCGAAGCGTCCCGCCCGGTCTCCTTCACCGTGTTCCTCGTCTGCACCCCGCCCACGCCCGGTCGCGGCACCGGGTCCGGGTTGTGTGAGGTGCTGCGGCTCTCACAGCTCGACAACCCTCTCCGCTGAGCCGAGTCCGTGATGAAGAAGCTCGCGCTCCTCGCCCTCACCTTGCTGCTTCTGGGGCCGTCCACGATCCTGCTGGGCGTCGCCACGCTCGGCGGCACCTCTGCGACCGCCGCCGTCTGCGCGCCCGGCTCACTCGCGGTCGGCCCGATCCCGGACTCACTGACCGCGACAACCCGTAACGGGGAGACGGTCACGCTGAACCGGCAACAGCTCACCCACGCCGCGACGATCATCACCGTCGGAGGGCAGACAGCCGGCGTCGGCCGCGATGGGGTGCGGGTCGCGCTCATGGCTGCGCTGACCGAGTCGACCCTGCGAATGCTCGCCAACACCAGCGCCTATCCCGAGTCGGCGGAGTACCCCAACGACGGCGACGGTTCGGATCACGACTCGCTCGGGCTGTTCCAGATGCGCCCGGTCAGCGGATGGGGCACCGTCGCAGAGCTCATGGACCCCACCTACCAGGCGCGAGCGTTCTACGGCGGGGAGTCCGGCCCGAACCACCCGTCGCCGCGGGGCCTGCTCGACATCTCCGGCTGGCAGCAGATGGATCCCGGCGAGGCCGCCCAAGCCGTCGAGGTCAGCGCCTACCCCGACCGGTATCAGAACTACCAGCCGGTCGCCGAGGCGATCCTCGCTGCCCTCACTCGGCCCGCTCCTTCCGGCGACGGTGGCGGGGACGAGACGCCCGTCGTGCCCGAGACGACGCGCATCGTGTTTCCGCTCCCGGAAGGCACCTGGGTTCGGACGAGCCCGTTCGGGTGGCGAAACGACCCGATCACCGGCGAACGCCGCTTCCACGCAGGCTCCGACTTCGCCGCCGCGGACGGCACTCCGATCTACGCCGTCGCAGATGGCGTCGTGGTGCGAGCGAATTACACCGACGCAGGCGGCGGAGTCATCGTCATCGAGCACACCGTCGGCGGGCAGCGGGTCGCATCCATGTACATCCACATGTGGTCTCACGGCATCCACGTCGCAGAAGGCGACACCGTGACCGCGGGCCAGCACATCGGAGACGTCGGCTCCTCCGGCCACTCCACCGGCCCTCACCTCCACCTGCAAATCCACCCCGGCGGCGCAAACGCCGACGCGGTGGACTCCGACGCCTGGCTCACCGACCACGGCGCCGAAGGCATCACCGGCGGCGACACCACACCCGCTCTCTGCACGGCAGGAGGGGGTGCGTGATGGACGTGTTCCCCGACTTCGGCAGCGTCGGCGGCACAGCCAGCCTCCGCGAGATCGTCGGCGCGCTGCTCATGTTCGTTCTCGTCACCGCCGTGCTCATGCTCATCGTCTGCGCCATCGCCTGGGCGATCGCCTCCTCCAACGGCAACTACCAGGCAGCGACCAAGGCCCGCGCCGGCCTGCTCGTCTCGGTCGGTGCCGCGGCCCTCGCCGGCGCCGGGGTCGCGTGGCTCAACTTCCTGCTGGACGTCGGCACCCAGCTCTAGCGGCGTCGCCCTTGGGAGGCGAGAAGTTCTCTGGCACGTGCGGCCTCGGCATCCAGGAGATCGTCAGCGTCTCCTAGCTGCTCGATGGTCGCGAGTGCGTCGGTAAGGACGCGGCGCGCTTCGTGCACGTCGTGCGTATGCAGAAGGTCTCCCAGAACGATCATCGCCCGTACCCGCAGCGCGCCGGCCGGAGTCGTGCTGAGCAGGCTCCTCAGGGTCGCCTCTGCGCCGGAGGCGTCACCACGGTCCGCCTGCATCAGCGCCTTCTGAAACACCAGCTCACCGGTCACACCGTTCAGCCTACGAGCAGCGCGCGGGCTTGAGGCCGAAGCCTGCGGGGGTCGCGGGGTGCACCTGACCGTCGAGAACCCCTTCTCGTCACCAGTCAGGAGCACTCCGTGATCGACATCGACCCCAACAGCTCGGGCCTTCCGGGCATCGAGCAGCTGCGCATCATCGTCGGCGCCGTCATGACCGTCGGCTTGATCTTGTCCGTCCTCGCCTTGATCATCTCCGCGATCGTGTGGGGCTTCGGCGCCAACTCTTCCAACCCGCACCTCGCCTCACGCGGGAAGGTCGGGGTCCTCGTCTCGTGCGGGGCGGCGATCATCTGCGGTGCCGCGGTGACGCTGATCAACTTCTTCTGGGGCGTCGGGCAGGCCGTGTGATGACCACCCGACATGACTCCCGACCTCGGGGGTGGCTGCGGTGAGCGTCTGCGATGTCCCGGTCATCTCCAACGTGTGCGATGCCGTCGGCGAGGGCACCGCCTCCCTGATCGCGGCGCCGTTCGACTGGCTCGGCCAGGCGATGGCGGGAGCTGCCGCGTGGCTGTTCGAGGCCGTCTGGACCGTGTTCGACACCACGACTCTCGTGGACGTCACCAGCGCCGAGTACGTGGGCGTCTACAACGTCCTGTTCGGTGCCTCCGTGTTCATCATGCTGGTGTTCTTCTGCCTGCAGTTGATCACCGGGCTCATCCACCGCGACCCCACCGCCCTGTCCCGTGCCGCCCTCGGTCTCGCCAAGAGCGTGCTCGGGTCGTTTCTGGTCATCACGCTCACGGCCCTGCTGCTGGAGGTCACCGATCAGCTCGCTGTTGGAATCGTGCAGGCCACGGGCAACACGATGGAAGACATGGGGACCCAGATCGGGCTCCTCGCCGCCGGGCTGGCCACCATCAACATCACCGCTCCCGGAGTCGGCGCGATCATCACGATCTTCCTCGCCGGGCTTGCCATCTCGGCGGCGGCGATCGTGTGGTTCTCCCTCCTGATCCGCAAGGCCCTGCTGCTGGTCGCGATCGTGTTCGGGCCGGTCGCCCTCGCGGGGGCGACGTGGGATGCGACCAAGGGCTGGTTCGCCAAATGGGCGACGTTCGTCATCGCCCTGATCTTCTCCAAGCTCGTCCTCGTCGTGATCTTCCTCGTCGCGATCGGGCAGGTGTCTGC